>Ga0247839_1003546_pt1 | contig 21386 bp, 17 predicted proteins | sample LaCruzMarch2015__6_FD_192405 | JGI IMG/M metagenome (GOLD analysis project Ga0247839, IMG submission 192405) | Freshwater microbial communities from meromictic Lake La Cruz, Castile-La Mancha, Spain - LaCruzMarch2015_16m | ecosystem: Environmental > Aquatic > Freshwater > Lake | place: Spain... | reverse complement strand
ATGCGCTTATTAAGGCAAGAACCATTTACAAAAAAACCAAAAAAAACTGTTTTGCCGATGATACTGGATTATTGGTTGAAGCACTAAATAACGAACCTGGAGTTTACAGTGCTCGTTATGCAGGTGAACAAAAAAATGCCAATGATAACATGGATTTATTACTTAAAAATATAGCATCATTTGACAATAAAAACGCAAGTTTTGTTACTGTAATTGCATTAATAATTGACGAAAAAGAATATTTATTTGAAGGTAAATTATTGGGGAAAATTACAACTATAAAATCGGGGAAAAATGGCTTTGGTTATGATCCTATTTTTATTCCAAATGGATTCAATATTTGTTTGGCTGAAATGGATTTACAAGAAAAAAACAAAATTAGCCACAGAGCAAAAGCTTTTGAAAGAATGATTAGTTTTTTGAGTGTATATAATCACTAAAAATTTATTCGTTTTTTTTATTAATGTACATATATTTGTTCTGAACAATTGACTTGTTTAGAAATTGATTTATAGATAAATAAATAGATTGGAAAAACAACTAAATTGCAACCTAAAATAATATAATAATATTATGAAATATTTGAAAATAAAAGCCGCTATATTTTTGTGTATAGTTGTTACAATTTTAACTGTAACATCTTGTAAACGTGAATCGGACGAGGAGGTAACACCAACAACTAACACAACAACAGATATTGATAATTTAAAAACTCCAAACGGATTTAACTATCAAACTACTCGATTTAATACGGTTAAAATAGTAGTACTTGATGCAGAAGGAAATGTTTATAAAAATGTAATTGTTTACATTATGGACAACAGTTTTGAGTTAGGAGGACGCATATTAGCAAAAGGAACAACCAATTCAAATGGCGAATGGGAAACCAAAGTTGAAGTTCCACTTTCACTTACTAATTTAGTTATAAATACTTCGGCAGGTAATATTCCTAGTGATGTTATAATAAACAATTACGAATTTATAAATGAAACTTTAGGAGGAAAAAACTTTAATCCAAAAACAGTTATTAATCCTGCAATTATTGGAAAAGGAAGTATAGGAAAAGCTCCTGGAAAAATATCAACCAGACTTGGAACTTGGAACTTAACTACCGGAAAACCAAATTATTTAGAATTAACAAATGATGTTGTTTCATCAACTTTTGTAAACAATATAAATACCTTTTTACCACCTAGAACCAATTTAGTAAATAGATTTCCGAACATGTTAGATGATAATTTTTATAGAAGAAATATTTTAACTACCAATACTTGCGATGTTTATATTACTTTTATTAAAGAAACTGCTGGACAAAGGAATGTTTTTTTTTATTATACATACAATGTAAACAATCCTCCTTCAAGTGTTAATGATATAGATTCGTTGATAGTTATTTATCCAAACACTTCATTTACTGGTTCTGGCGGAGATTTAGTTACAGGAAATAAAGTAAAAATTGGTCGATTTGGAGCCGATACCGTTATTTCATTTGGTGTTTTTGCCGATGGTTATAATAATAGCAATGGATCATTGTTTAATTTAGGTACTCGCCCAATTTTTTATGGTAACAAAAACTTTAATCCTGAAGTCAATGATCAATATCGCCAACATTTAGTATTTGTATACGAGCCTTCTAGTCAAAGATTTGTTTTAGGATTTGAAGATGTAAATCGAAATCCTGCAGGAAGTAGCGATAACGATTTTGATGATGTAGTTTATTATGCAACAGTGAATAATATTAGCAATGTTAGTTTAGATAAAATTGCAATAATTCCTGGACCTACAGATACTGATGGAGATGGAGTTGATGATATAAATGATGATTACCCAACTGATGGTACTAAAGCATTTAATAATTATTTTCCATCATCGAATAAAACAGCAACTGTGGCTTATGAAGATTTATGGTATTTTAGAGGTGATTACGACATGAACGATGTAGTTATGGATATGAGAACCAATGCCATTACCAACGCAAATAACAAATTAGTTAGATTTGAAGCTAAATATTGTTTAAGAGCATCGGGAGGTAGTTTAAAAACTGCATTTGCTAATCAATATCCTATTGCAAGAACTAAAATTACAAACATAGTTGGAGGAATTGTAGAAGGAGATAAAACCAATGCAACAGTTAGACTTTATGACGATGTAAGACAACATCAACAAGCATGGAATACAGCACCTTTAGTTGGGTATGATGATTCTGTAAACTTTAACTTTTCGTTTGATGTGAATGCAGTTGTTGATATTTCGGAATTTGGAATTGGCTTACACGATCCTTTTATTTGGATAAACGAACCAGGAAAAGGTAGAAGCTATGAAATTCATTTACCAGGAAAAAATCCTACTTCTACTTCATCTTATCCGTTTTTAGGATTGGGAGATGATGACACACAATTATTAGGAACAAAAAAATATTTAAGTAAAAACAATTTACCTTGGGCTATATTAATTCCTGAAAGATTTGATTATCCTTTTGAACAACAAAATATAACTTTAGCATATTTAAATTTTGCCGCTTGGGCTCAATCTGGAGGTGCTACTTACAAAGATTGGTACAGTAAAACTACTGGTTATAGGAATAACACAAAAATTTATGTAAAACCATAAATTTGTTTCTTAAAATCAATATTGTTTTAGTAGCAAAACAATAATGCAATAAGCTCAATGAAATTATTTATTGAGCTTGTTGTGTTTTAATAAAGTATGATAAATTTACTGTTTCTGTAACCTTAAATTAGCTATATTTTTTAAAACATCTGTGTAAACACTATCAAGTAAAGCTGGCTCTTCTAAATAATAAGTGTAATTTTCGTTGAATTGCTTTTCTGTTATATCATTTTTTTTATAAACATATTCGTAATGCCATAGCATTGATTTGTTTAAACTATCAAGCACCAATCCTTGTTGGTTTATTCCAGCTTCTGCAATTTGAATATCGGTTAAAATAGTTGCCATTTTATTTCTATCAAAAAATGGATTTGGTTTTAAAGAATTATCAGGTTGGCAACCAATTGTAGTAATAACTAATGCAATTAATGCATATTTGTAAATAAAATTTATCATGATGAGTATAGCTGCAAATATTGAAAAAATAAAACAACAACTAAGCCAAAATATTAAATTAATTGCTGTAAGCAAAACAAAACCGGTGGAAACCCTTATGGAAGCTTACAACTCAGGACAAAAAATATTTGGCGAAAACAAAGTGCAAGAGCTAGTTGGCAAGTATGAACAAATGCCTAAAGACATTGAATGGCACATGATAGGCCATTTGCAAAGCAATAAAGTTAAATACATTATTCCCTTTGTAGCACTCATTCATTCGGTGGATAGTGAAAATTTATTGATTGAAATAAATAAACAAGCTGCCAAAATAAATAAAATTCAACCAGTGCTTTTGCAAATGTTTATAGCTGATGAAGAAACAAAATTTGGTTTTGAAGAAGCAGAATTAAACAATCTATTAGCAAAATACTGCAATCAAGAATTCCCAAATATTGAAATAGTTGGTTTAATGGGAATGGCAACATTTACAGATAACGAAGAACAAATAACAAATGAATTTGCTGGCTTAAAACAACTATTTGATAAAGTAAAAACCAACTATTTTTCAAATAATGAATCTTTTAACCAACTATCGATGGGAATGAGCAGCGATTATAAAATTGCCATTGCCAATGGAAGCAATTTAATTAGAGTAGGTAGCAGCATTTTTGGTGGAAGATAGAACTGATTTTTGATTTAGGATTTTTGATTTGTGATTTAGGATTTAGGATTTAGGATTTCATTAATCGGAACGAAATTCGAATAAAAATATCGAATATCGAATAATGAATATCGAATATCGAATAATGAATAATAAATAACGAATGTTGAAGTATTAAGCATATAGCCCTGAAAGGGCGAAATATCATAACATAGGGTGAAGCCCTATGCTTTAGCCCTGAAAGGGCGAAATACTATAACATAGGGTGAAGCCCTATGCTTTAGCCCTGAAAGGGCGAAATATCATAACATAGGGTGAAGCCCTATGTTATGAAAAATATAAACAATTAAGCCCTGAATGGGCGCAATAAATTAGCACTTAATATTGCAAAACGCGGTGAACAAAATAACCATACAACTTCATTTTAAACAATAAAACTATATTTGCCATTTGTAAACAATTATAAATGCGCATATTACTAACTACGCTTAACGCCAAATATATTCATATCAATCTTGCCATCAGACTTTTGTTTGAGTTAAATAAAGACAAACAAGGTTTAGCTTGGAAAGAATTTACCATAAAAGAAGACAAAGCTGGAATTGCAGATTTTTGCAAAGATTTTGAAATAGTGGCTTTTAGTTGTTATATATGGAATATTCAGCAAACACTGGAAGTAGCACGTTTAATAAAATTGATTAACAAAGACATAAAAATACTGTTGGGCGGACCAGAAGTGAGTTATGAATACAACGATGTAATTTGTTTAGATGAAGTAGATTATATTATTACTGGCGAAGGCGAAACTCCTTTTAAAGAGTTTATAAATAATTATCCAAACATAGAAAATGTTCCAAATTTGGTGTTTAAAAAAGACGGAAAAGTGAAAGAAAACTTACCTGCTCCCATGTTTGATTTAACTAATTACACCAACTTTAACCCATACATAAACGACAAACCCGAAGACCTTTACAACAAAGTTTGTTATGTAGAAACCAGCCGTGGTTGCCCTTATAAATGTGAGTTTTGTTTGGCTAGTTTAGACAATAAAGTGCGAACTTTACCCATTGACGACATCAAAACTAATTTGCTTTATTTAATGGAACATGGGCGTGTGGTAAAGTTTTTGGATAGAACTTTCAATGTAAAAAAAGATTTTACCATCGATATTTTTAAATTCATACTGTCAAATCATAAACCACATAATGTTTTTCAGTTTGAAATTACTGCCGATATTGTCCATCCTGATATTGTTCAATTTATTCAAGAGCATGTTCCAAAAGGGTTGTTTAGGTTTGAAATTGGTATTCAAACTGTAAATCAACAGGCCAATTTACAAGTTAGCAGGAAACAAAATTTTGATAAAACCAGTGCAGTTATCAAAACTTTAGACAATAAAATAGAAATGCATTTAGACCTAATAGTAGGTTTGCCTTTAGATTATTGGAACGATATAAAATACAGCATTGAGGAAGTTTTTAAACTATTTCCGCCAGAGTTACAATTGGGTTTTTTAAAGTTTTTGAAAGGAACTCCCATGCGCCATAAATATTTGGAGCACAATTATGTTTACGACCCACTTCCACCCTATCAAATTATAAAAAGTAAATATTTAAGCGAAGAAGAACTTTTAAAAATTACTGTTTTAGAGGAAGCATTAGAAATTTATTGGAACAAAAAACGCGCATTTCATACCTTAAAATATGTTTCGAATAATTACAGTATTTTCGACTTTTTATTGGGTTTAGGTAACTTGTTTGAAAGCAAAAGTAATTTTCATAAACATGCTTTGGTTACTGTTTATGAAATTATAAATGAATATGCCAAAACTACATATCCAAACGATAAAATATTGCTTGATTTGATAGCCATTGATTATTATTTGCATCCAAATATTAAACCTAAAACTTTATTTATAGAAGAAATAGAAAGAGCAGAAAGAATAAGTATTATTGAGCGTTTACGCTTGAATCATCATAAATTCAGGTTCATTATTATTCCTATCAATATTGATTTTGAAATTTGGCAACAAAGTGAAACAATAGTTGAAGGAAATTACCATTTAATTTTTCAATACAATGGAACTACCAAACCTGATTTGGTGTTTGAAAAGTTGGAAATGGTGAATGTTTAAAAGAGGAAAATTGATGCTTGAAATTAAGCAAAAATCACTAAATTTGTTATTAGTAAAAAAAGAAAAACGATGAAATTCATTTTAGAAATAGCAGAAAACAAATCAGAACATGCAAAAGAATTTTTTAAAACAATTTCTTTTATAAAAAATGTAAAAGCAATTCAATCAAACGAAATTACCAATCCTACCATTTTACAAAACATTGAAGCCTACGAAAAGGGTAAACTTAAAGCAACTCCACTTAATTTAGAAGATCTAAAGTTAATGCTAAATGATTGAGTTAGTTTTTATACTACCTAAAGCTTGGTCTGACTTAGGTTGGTGGATGCAAAATGATAAAAAATCTGTAAAAAAAATATACAAGCTTTTAAAAAATTGTTGTAAAAATCCGTTTGACGGATTGGTAAAACCTGAACCACTTAAAGCAAAATTTAGTGGATATTGGTCACGAAAAATAAATTTGGAGCACAGATTAATTTATAAAGTTGAAGACAATCGAATAGTTGTAATTTCATTATATGGTAATTACCAAAATTAGAATTATAAAAATACTTCCTTACAACAAATATTTCTTTTCAATAACTGTTCTGTGGTGAATTTCGTGTCCTACTAACATATAAGCAATGCTTCTAACACTTGCAGGATTATTATTGGCAACGCCCATTTTGTCCCAAGCAGAATTTGCCAACGATTTTAGTATTTCAACTGTGGAGCCTCTAACCATAGAAAACTCGCGTACCATGTCGTAAATATCTCTTCTGTCGGCCATGCTAGTTTCTACAAATTTATCGTGGTCAAAACCAGCTAAAGGTACTTCAGGATTTCGAGCAATTGATAAAATTCGGTATTGAAATACTCTTTCACAATCAATAATATGTTGGAAAACTTCTTTTACGGTCCATTTATTGGCTTCATATTTATATAACAAAGTTTCCTCATCTAAGCTAGTAAATAGCTCAATGGTTTCCATGCTTTCCTTGTATAATTCGGTGTATAAATCTTCCGATTTTACCAAATTAACATAATTGCCAACATAAGGTGTAAATAACGATAAATCTGGTTTTGCAATATCCATTGTATTTATTTTTTAGAGCCGCAAGTTTAGCAAAAAAGTAATAAATAAATTCACAACATTTTATTTTATCATTTTATTGTAACTATAATTTGCAAGGAGTTTTGAGTTTTGTGAACACTAAAACAAAAAAATTTGAAGCATTTTTATAAAAAACCAATCAACATATTGAACAAGTAACTGTTAGTTATCAATTATTTATTATTAGTTATTAATTATTTGTTATCAGTTACCAATCATTTATTATCAGTTATCAATAATTTATTATCAGTTATCAATTTAAAATAACTAGTTGTGTAATTTATAAGCTTAAAATAGAAAACTCTGCACTTATATATGACAAATTTACCGACTTTTTCGCAACTGGGTGCGTAAATTTAATAACTGGGTGCGTAAAATTCATAACTGCCTGCCACTTTTTCACAACTAGCTGCCACTTTTTTGCAACTGGTTGCCTAATTTTAATAACTGGGTGTGTAAAAAGTATAAATGTCTGCAACTTTTTTGCAATTGGCTGCCTAATTTTTGCAACTGAGTGCCTAAATTTTGTAAATGAGTGAGTATTATACTTAATTGAATATCACTTTTTAGTAACTGATTGTTTATTTGTGTTTTACACAAGAATAATTAACCCAAAAATTGAATTTAGTAATTAAGGTAATTACTTTAAATATGTTTAATACCATGTTTTGAAAGTATATAATAAACAAAACTTTATAATTTATTTTCTAACTTTTGGTTGTTTTTACAAAATTTATAAAAACAAATAGTATAATTACAAAAAAATAAACATTACAATATGAAAATACTAGATATAAAAATAATGCGTGGGCCAAATTATTGGAGCGTTCGCAGGCATAAATTAATTCAAATGCGCTTAGATTTGGAAGAATTAGAACAAAGTCCTACCAATAAAATTGAAGGTTTTTCGGAACGGTTAGAAAAATTATTTCCAAGCATGTTTTCTCACAGATGCTCGGAAGAAGTAGCAGGTGGTTTTTTTATGCGAGTAAAAGAAGGCACTTGGATGGGGCATGTTATAGAACATATAGCTCTCGAAATTCAAACATTGGCCGGAATGGAAACTGGATTTGGCCGCACCCGTTCGGCAAGTAAAGAAGGTGTTTACAATGTGGTATTTAGCTACATGGAAGAAAAAGCAGGTGTATTTGCGGCAAGAGCAGCTGTAAGAATAGCTGAGGCTTTAATTGCTGGAAACGATTACGATTTAAAAAACGATATTCAAGAATTACGCGAAATAAGAGAAGATGAAAGACTAGGGCCAAGCACTGGTTGCATTGTAGAAGAAGCTGTTGCTCGCGGCATTCCTTATATTCGATTAAACAGAAATTCGTTGGTTCAGTTAGGCTATGGTATAAATCAAAAACGTATAAGGGCAACCATTGCAAGTAGTACCAGTTGTATTGCAGTTGACATTGCATGTGATAAAGAAGAAACAAAAAAATTATTGGGAGCAGCCCAAATTCCGGTTCCAAAAGGACGAATTGTATATGGTGAAGAAGGTTTGCAAGCTGCCATTGATAGCATTAAATATCCTATTGTTACCAAACCAGTAGATGGCAATCATGGTAAAGGTGCAACCACCGATATTAATAATTGGGACGATGCTTTGAAAGGTTTAGAAGCTGCAAAAAAATATTCGAGAGGGGTAATTGTTGAAAAATTTATTTCAGGATTAGACCACCGAGTATTGGTAATAAATTACAAATTTGTTGCTGCCGCAATTCGCAAACCTGCATCTGTTATTGGTGATGGAAAAAGTACCATTGACGAATTAATTGACATTACAAACCTAGATCCTAGACGTGGATTTGGACACGAAAAAACTTTGACAAGCATTAAAGTTGACCAGTTTACTTTAGATATTTTAAACGATAAAAACCTTACTTTAGAAAGTATTTTACCCGAAGGTGAAGAGCTTTGGTTAAAACCAACTGCCAATCTTTCAACAGGCGGAACTGCCACTGATATTACCGATTTGGTTCACCCCGATAATATTTTTATGTGTGAACGAATAGCACGAATTATTGGTTTAGATATTTGCGGAATAGATATTATGGCTAAAACTTTAAGCGAACCTGTTGCCGAATCGGGCGGTGGAGTTATTGAAGTAAATGCAGCTCCAGGTTTTAGAATGCACATTGATCCAGCAGCAGGATTGCCACGAAATGTGGCAGAACCTGTTATTGATATGTTGTATCCTTTAGGAAGTTCAGCCCGCATTCCAATTATTGCTGTAACTGGAACAAATGGTAAAACTACCACTACGCGTTTAATGGCTCACATGGTAAAAACAATGGGTTACAAAGTGGGTTACACAACTACCGATGGCGTTTATATTCAAAACCAAATGATGATGCGTGGCGACTGTACTGGTCCGGTTAGCTCTGAGTTTGTATTGAAAGATCCAACAGTTGATTTTGCTGTTTTAGAATGTGCTAGAGGAGGAATTTTACGTTCTGGTTTAGGTTTCCATAATTGCGATATTGCCATTGTTACCAACGTAGCCGAAGACCATTTGGGTTTAAGCGATATTGATAGTATTGAACAATTAGCTAGGGTAAAAGCAGTAGTTCCCGAAAGTGTTTTGCCTAGTGGTTATAGTATTTTAAATGCCGACAATAAATGGACTGCCGAAATGGCAAAAGGCTTGGCTTGTAAAGTTGCTTATTTTAGTATGGATGAAAACAATCCAATTATAAAAGCGCATATAAATGCTGGTGGATTAGCAGCTATTTACGAAAATGGTTATGTAACTATAAGCAAAGGAACTTGGAAAATTAGGGTAGAAAAAGCGGTGAACATTCCTTTAACTTTTGGGGGAAAAGCTTCGTTTAATATTCAAAATATTTTACCAACTTTAATTGCAGGATTTATTCGTAATTTTAAAATAGAAGACATGCGAATTGCTTTGCAAACTTTTATTCCTAGCCCAGCACAAACACCAGGACGAATGAATATTTTTAACTTTAAAAACTTTCAAGTAATGGTTGATTATGCGCATAATGCTGCTGGTTTTACTGCCATTGCCGATATGTTAAGTAAAATAAATGCTAAACACGTAGGCATTATTGCTGGTGTTGGCGATAGACGCGATGAAGATACTATCAATTTAGGAAAAGTAGCTGCCAATATGTTTGAAGAAGTTATTATTCGCCAGGATAAAAACTTAAGGGGCAAAACTGAACAAGAAATTATAGACTTAATGATGCTTGGAATTGCAGAAGTAGATGCTACAAAAAAAGTTACTGTAATTAAAAAAGAAACAGAAGCCATAGAATATGCTATAAAAAATGCAGAAAGAGGAACCTTTATTACCATTTGCAGCGATGTAGTTCCAGACGCATTGCAACAAATTATGAAAATGAAAGAGCAAGAAGACGAAGGTTTGGTTGAGTTTGGTTTGTAAAGGGATCAGAACATGATGAAACTTATAGTGTTTTAGGTTATTCATTAAAAAAATCACTGATTTTCAATGCAAAACAATTTTTTTAGAAAATATTCCAAATTGTAAATATTTTGTAGTTGCTAAAGTGCTAATAAAATTTATTTTCGCATAAAATTTAAAACCTAAAATAATATGTATTGGACACTAGAACTTGCTTCATATTTAGACGATGCGCCTTGGCCAGCAACAAAAGATGAATTAATTGATTACGGTATCAGAAGTGGTGCGCCACTTGAAGTTATTGAAAATTTACAAGAAATAGAAGATGACGGAGAACCTTTTGAAGGTATTGAAGAAATTTGGCCTGATTACCCTACTAAAGAAGATTATTTTTACAACGAAGATGAGTTGTAATAAAAAAGGAACTTTTTAAATAAAGTTCCTTTTTTTTATGTTTTAAACTATAACTATTCGTAATCTAAAAACACTTGTTCGTCTATGTCTTTTAAGTATTCCGATTGATATTGATTAATTGGGTCTTGTTTATGATTATCTAGGTTTAACGAGTACTTTAAAGCACTTCCCATTCCTATAATTTTTACCAAATTTAGTTCCAATAAATGAACAAAATCGCGTTGAATTGTTTTCCTGTTACAGTCAAATTCACTTACTAATTCTTTGGTACTTACAAAACCCCTATGTTGAATAATATACATAATTAATTTTTGACGTTTGTTCAAAATTGAATCATCAATTTCCTTCAATTTGTAACCACTATGAAAAACAAAATTCATGATGTTTTTTTGGCGTGGATTCAATTTTTCATAATCTATTTGCTTACGGAAATACGATTGTAACAATTGATATAAACGTGTTAATTGATTGGCGTGTAATGACAATCCAAATGCTATTTGTTCGTTTAAATGTTGTTCTTGAACAGGAAATTCAGCTTTTTTATTTTCAAGAAAATAAGTTAAGTATTCGTTTTTCTTAATATATAATTCGTGCTCTAAACTTAATAAACCATTCAAATCCATGTTATGTTTTCTTAGCCAAAAGCTTTGTAATAATGAAGCAAATTTGTTTTTAGCTTGAGTAAACAAAGGCAAAGAAAGAATTTTAAAATGCAACATCCAACTTTGAATTATTGGATGGAATTCTGTATCATTATTTATAAATTCAAATAAACTTTCAAGCTCTAATTCCGATTCTGGGTGTAATCTTTCAGGTTGTAAAAATGTTTTATTATCAAATAAATTTGAATCTGGTGATTGTGAAAATAAATCTGTAACTAATATTTTATGTAAATCATATATCAAAGAAATAGATAATGGTTCATTTAAATTACTAAATAAATATTTTTCGGCTTTATAGTATTGAAATATTGCAGCTTCGGCAGCGCCTGTAGGACGAATATTTTTGCTTAAAATATATTTTACAGTTTTAACATCCAGTAAGTTATGGTCAATTGCATTGGCATAATAATTACGCAAAATAGAGCTGTTCATTTGTTCAGTTTCTATTATTGCTTCAGGCAAATCAATAAAGTCAAATATTTTTTTCAACTCTTCATATTGATGTTGGTATTGTACAAATGCCTCATCAATGCTAATTGCTGCTTCGTATTTATTAATTAGTATCATTCCTACGAATATAAATTACAGATTTACTCTTAAAAATGTGTACCACGCAACTAAAAGTGGATAAACTGTATTTTGAATTGAAATACTATAAAAATATATCGAAATCCTTTACCAATAAAGGATATAGCAAAACTTATCAAAATAGACATTTAGATTTTTTACTGTGAATAATGATTTCAAATGCGACAAATAATCGCTAACTAATTATAAATTTTAGCACTTTTATGTTTGTTTTTAAAGTATAATATTGCATTCTTATTTTATAAAAAAATTGAACAAACGTGAACAATTATATTGCATCTGTTTTTACTGAAATTGGCGGAGTTTTTTTAACCGATGCCGAACAAATTTGCTTAAAACTTAAAGGTATAAAAGCTTTTGTATTTGATTGGGATGGAGTGTTTAATAATGCGGTAAAAAACGAAAACAAAAGCTCTACTTTTAATGAAGCCGATAGCATGGGAACTAATTTGCTTCGTTTCAATTATTTTTTACATCACAATAAATTACCAGCTTGCGCTATTATTTCGGGCGAAAAAAATGAAATGGCTTTTCACTTTTGTAACCGCGAACATTTTTCGGCTTCTTATTATAAAGTGGCCGATAAAATTATTGCTTTAGAACATTTCTGCAAACAAAATAACATTGAAAAAAACGAGGTTTGTTATATGTTTGACGATGTGTTAGACTTAAGCATTGCAAAGGTTTGCGGCATTCGCATTTTGATTAATAGAAAAGCAAATCCATTGTTTAAAAACTATGTAATCAATAATAACTTAGCCGATTATATTACTGCACATGAAAGTGGAAATTTTGCAGTTCGCGAAGCTAGCGAAATGCTTATTGGATTGACCGAAACTTACAATGAAATAATTGAACACAGAACTGCTTTTAGCCCAATTTACAAACAATATATTACCCAACGACAAGCGGCACCAACTGCTTTTTTTACAGTTGAAAATAATGAAATAGTTGATGGAGAACAATAAGCAATTAACAATAGGTAACAGGCAATTTGAAATTTGAAATAAATTTACCATCAACTGAAAACCATCAACTATCAACTGACAACTAAGGTCTAATCCCTAATTCAGCAGCAACAGTTTTCATATACTCAAACGCTTCTGTATAATCGTTTTTGATTTTGCCATCTAATATGGCTTCACGGATATAATTTTTTATAATTCCAACTTCTTTGCAAGGTTGTAAATTAAATGTTTCCATAATCATTTCACCTGTGATTGGTGGTTGCCAATTGCGCAATTCATCACGTTCTTCTACCTCTTTTACAAACTGCTGAACCTTGTTCAAATTACCTTTATACAGTGCAATCTTTTCAGCAAAACGCGTGGTCATATCAGCTCGGCAAAGAGTAAATAAATCTTCTAAATCATCCCCAGCATCAACAATTAAACGCCTAATAGCAGAATCTGTTACTCCATCTTCGGCCAAAGCTTTTGGCCTGTGATGCAAAGCAACCAACTTTTGCACATAACGCATTTTTTCGTTTTGTGGTAACTTTAAATTATTAAAAATACTTGGTACCATTCGGCTTCCTTTATCTTCGTGACCATGGAATTTCCAACCACCTTCAGCTTCTATAAAACGTTTGGTGGCAGGCTTGCCAATATCGTGTAATAACGCAGCCCAACGCAACCAAAGGTTATTGGTTTCTCCGCAAATATTATCAACTACATGAATGGTGTGGTAAAAATTATCTTTATGCGCTTTGCCGTTTTTTACTTCAACACCATGCATGTTGAATAGTTCTTTAAATACGAGCTGTAACAGCCCACTTTCGAACAATAATTTCAAACCAACAGAAGGTTTTGGTGAAAGCAAAATTTTATTCAACTCTTCACTTATTCTTTCAAATGAAATAATTTTTATACGTTCCGCATTTCGTTGAATGGCTTCAAAAGTTTCGGGTAAAATAGTAAATCCTAACTGCGATGCAAAACGAATGGCACGAAGCATCCGCAATGGATCGTCACTGAAAGTAATATCAGGCGCTAAAGGAGTTCTGATTATTTTATTTTCTATGTCCATTAATCCACCAAAAGGATCAATAAATTGACTAAAAGTTTCTTTATTGATGCTAATTGCTAAAGCATTAATGGTAAAATCTCTTCGGTTTTGGTCGTCAATTAATGTACCTTCACTTACGGTTGGTTTCCTACTATTTGACTGGTAACTTTCTTTGCGAGAACCCACAAATTCTACCTCCCAATCTGGGGTTTTAACCATGGCTGTTCCAAAGTTTTTGAAATATGCAAAGTCGCTTTGCTTATGCAATAAAGCAAATGCTTTTGCCAATGGCAATGCATCGCCAACTACCACAATATCGATGTCTTTCGACTCACGTTTTAGCACCATATCACGAACGTATCCACCAATAACATAGGCTTCTAAGCCCAATTTATCGGCACACTGTTGTAACTCAGTAAATATGGGTAATTGTAAGGTTGGATTCATTTGCAAAGTGCCACAAATTATTAAATTTTAAGGGATTTTTTTGTTTAAAAATAGTTGTTTTCTACAATTCCAATCGTTCAATAATTTTACTCCAATTGTAAGTTTCGTAAAATTGTTTAGGAGTATTGCTCGAGGTTGCTTCACAATATTTAATAATTGCTGTAGCAAAACCATCCACATCATTATCGTTAACAACATATAATTTATTGCCACAAACAGTTTTATCAATACCAATGGCTCCTGTTTCTGTAGAAACTAAATTAGCATTTCTTGCCAATGCATCTATGGCTTTGGTTTTTACTCCTCCCCCACTTAATATTGGGTTTAATACCACTTTTGCAGCATCAATATATTCGTTTAAATCAGGAACAAATCCACAATAAATAATACTTGGATTTACCTTTATTTTTTGTTCAATGGTAAAAGGTAAATTTTTACCACAAACCAATATTTTATAAAAGAAATTTGGATGCTTTTGCAATGCAGGTTGCAATTTATTGATTAAATATAAAACCGCATCGTTATTGGGCTTGTAGCCCATGGTTCCATAAAATAAAATGATATTGTCTTTTTCGTTTATTTGATGTCTCAGTTTTATTTCAGCTTCTGCATTTTCGTTTTTTATTGGCATTGATTTTACATCAACTCCATAAGGAATTACTTGTGTTTTTTCTGCTTTCAACTTAAAAACTTCAATGGCTTTTTGCCTGTCTTCTTCTGTTAAAAAAAATACTTGATTTGCTTTTTTATAAGTTAGTTTTTCATAATAAAAAAGCAACTTCCACCACGATTTCCCAATGCTTTTAAACCTTAAATGTTCAATATTATGCGCACGAACAACTATTTTTTTATTGGTAAATGTTTTCAATAACATCAATAACCAACCATACCAAGTTTGCTCAAAAAAAACCACATCTATTTGTTTGTCTTTTATTAATTTTATTATTTTAAAAAACACAAAAATATTGACATACCTGCTTGCCTTAAAAGGTAAATTGGTAATTAATTCAAAATTGGGAGGAGTAAAGTTTGTGGAGTATGGCTCTACTGTATAAACTGTAACCTCGTTGGTTTTAGCTAACTCATTGTGCAGCCCTAGAGTACAAATTTCGCCACCTGTGGTAGCAGGTAAAAAGGGATAAGAAACAATGGTTAATACATTCATATTTGGCCAAAAATAACAATATTTACTATAATCAAACAGCTTTTAAATAAGAATAGAGTCCATTATCATTGCAAATATTTTATTTAAAGCTTTTTATAAATTATGAACGTACAAGTGAAGGATTTACATTTTGAACCATTTATTAGCCATCATTCCATTCAAGCTCGTGTGGTTGAATTAGCAAACAGACTTACAGTTGACTATCATGGTAAAAATCCTGTATTTCTTTCGGTGTTAAATGGTTCGTTTATGTTTACTTCCGACTTAATGAAATCGTTTTTGGCACCTTGTGAAATTTCATTTATTAAATTAGCAAGTTACCAAGGCACTGAAAGTACTGGTGAAGTAAAAACTTTAATTGGTATCAATAATAAAATAGAAAATAGGCATGTAATAATCATTGAAGACATAGTTGATACTGGAACTACAATAAAAAAAATATTGGAATTAATTTGGCAGCTTAATCCTGCTTCGGTTAAAATAATGACCTTACTTTTTAAACCTGAAGCTTTCCAAGAAAATATGGAGATTGATTATGTAGGTTTTGATATAGAAAACAAATTTGTGGTAGGTTATGGTTTAGATTATGATGGATTTGGAAGGAATATGAATCAGATTTATGTGGTGAAGTAGGTTGGTTTTGGGTTGATAACGTTTATTGGTTAATAAGGTTGATTGGTTGATTGGATTTACAATTAAATAGATTTACCAAAATTATTTTTAAAATGAGTTTTATTTACCATAACTAAATAAGCTATGCTTTTGGTTACCTTTGGTGCTTAAAAATTTGATGACGAATTAGTCAAATAAATAAAACACAAACTTTCATGACACAAAAACTACATCGCCCTTTAGTAAATGAAGTGGTAAATAACTTAAACGTAATATTTAATCAAAAAAAATACGCAGATAAAGTAATTGAGCAAAGCTTACGCAATAATCATACTTGGGGAGCTAGAGATAGGGCATTTATAGCAGAAAATACTTACGACATCGTTCGTTGGATTCGTTTGTACCAATTTTGTTTAACTGGTCATCAAGACATGCGTCCTTTAAAACAACACCAAATGTTTGCCATTCTTGCCATTCATTTTATGATTAAAGGAGTTGAACTTCCTTATTGGCCAGAATTTGATGGAATTAACTATCAAATAGTAATGCAACGCAGACATGAAGCCATGGAAATCCGTAAAATTAATCAATCAATTCCTGATTGGTTAGACCAAATGGGTCAAGCTGAACTATGCGACCAATGGGAAACCGAAATTACTGCTTTGAACAAAATGGCTCCATTTATAATTAGGGTAAATACTTTAAAAAGTACCAAAAGAGAACTCATAAAAAACTTAGCCGATTTAAAAGTAGAAACCCAAGAAATTCCAGGTTACGATGATGCATTATTGATCATCAATAAAACTAATTTATTCAGAACTGAACTTTTTAAAGTAGGACATTTTGAAGTGCAAGATGCTTCGAGTCAAATGGTGGCTAAGTTTTTACAAATAGATGGTAACAACATGCGCATTATTGATGCTTGTGCGGGTGCAGGTGGCAAAACTTTACACATTGCCGCATTGATGCAAAGCAAAGGAAAACTGATAAGCATGGATGTGGAGCAATGGAAATTAGATGAACTTAGAAAACGTGGACGCAGAGCGGGAGTAAGCAATGTTGAAACTCGATTGATTGAAGCCAACACAGTTACTGAATTAACCGATTTTGCCGACCGTTTATTAATAGATGCACCTTGTAGTGGTTTAGGTGTTTTAAAACGTAACCCCGATGCAAAATGGAAGTTACAAGCCGACTTTGTTGAAAATATTAAGAAAACACAAAAAGAAATTTTGGACAAATACCATGTAATGGTTAAAACTGGTGGTAAAATGTTATACGTAACTTGTAGCATAATGCCTAGCGAAAACCAAAATCAAGTGGCAACCTTCTTAGCAAATCACTCAAACTTTACACTTGAAAAAGAAGAAATTGTTTTACCATCAGTTTCTGGATATGATGGATTCTATATGGCTTTAATGGTAAAAGGACAAAATTTGTAATTGTAATAACATTTAAAAGGCTAACTGAAAAGTTGGCCTTTTTTATTTTATCACTTAAAACTACCACCAAATACTATCGGGATAGTTTTCGTTTAAGGTTATTACTTGGCCAATTAATGGTGTGGTAGTCTTAACATTTCGTTCTTTTGCAATGGCAGTAACTTTTTTTATAGGTTCATTCCAAGTATGTAAAGCCAATGTGAATTTACTCCAATGTACAGGCATCAAAACTTTGGTGTTTAAATCAATGGCTGCTTGCACTACTTGCTCTGGCATCATGTGAATATAACCCCACATTTTATTGTATTGCCCACATTCTAATAAAGCCAAATCAAATGGACCATACTTTTTACCAATTTCTTCAAAATGTGTATCAAATCCACTATCTCCACCTAAGAACAAATTTTCAGTTGGCGTTTGTAAAATATATGATGCCCAAAGTGATTGATTACGTTTAAACTTTCTACCTGAAAAATGCCTTCCTGGTGCGGCAATTATTTTTATTTCAGAAGTTACAGCAATAGAGTCCCACCAATCAAATTCAGTGATTTTTGAATCATCAATTCCCCATAAATTTAAATGCGCCCCAACTCCAAGTGATGTATAAAAATGTTTGGTTTTATTTTTCAATTTCAAAATGGTTTTATAATCCAAATGGTCATAATGATCATGCGTGATAATTACAAAATCTAAATATGGGAAATCTTCCACCGAATATTCATTACTTCCTTTAAAATTCTTTCCAAAAAAACTCACAGGAGATGCATTACCACTAAACACTGGATCAATCAAAATATTTAATCCATTAGTTTTAATAAAATAACTTGAATGTCCAAACCAAACTAATTGTGTTTTATTGAAATCTAATTGATTCAAATTGGTTTTTATAGAAGGAATAATTTGTGGTGGTTCTGTGTTTTTAGGCTTTCTGGTAAAAGCTTTTAAAATATCAAAATACGAAGTCCCTTCGGCTAAATCAGGCGTAAAATGTTGATTTTGAAAAGCACCATCTCGATAATTTTTCGATTTTTTTATTCTTTCTAACCTTTTACCAATTGGTAATTTACCAAATTGATTTTGTTGTGAAAAAAAATAACTTCCTGTAGTAAGTGTAAATAAAATGGCAATAAAAACAATCATTTGTTTCATAAAAAATAAGGTTGCAAAAAAATGAAATAATTTCGCTAAACCTTATTTAAAAATGATAAAGGGTAAAAATAAAAAAGCCCCAACTTTGCAGAAGGGGCTTAGATAAACCTTAATATATAACCCTATGAAAACATGATTATCAAAATAAGCAATTAAGAACATTTTTTTTCTTAATTGTAATTCAAAAGTATAATTGCTAACTCACAAAATCAAATTTATTATACAAATGGCAGAAAATAAATTCTAATTGCAGATATCTTATTTAATCAATAAATTATCTTTAAGAAATCAATAAATTATGCTCGCTGAGCTCTTTCCCACGTAACAGATTGTTTTCCTTTTAAAAACCTAAATAATCCTAAAAACACGCACAAATTCATGATGAAAAAATAGTACGGCACAAATAAAACTTTTACTTTTATGCGTTTGTTTTCGAAGTGCCAACCCAACAATGCAAGCACATAAAATGCAATTTGGCAAACTAAAATAATATCATAAATAGGACTAGAATAAACAGAAAGAAATACATTTACAATTAGTAGAATTAACAATGAAAATGGAGCTAAAGTCCAACGTAAAACCCTGTGAGAAATAAATGCAAAAAAAAGTTTAAAATTATGAAACGGATTGAATGCTTTTCCTAAACGTAACATCGATTGCCAAGCACCAGCACTTATTCTTATTTTACGTTTCAATTCTTCCTTTACATTTGCGCTAGCTGTTTCGGCTGCCCAAGCATTTTTTTCATAAATAACTCTATAACCATCAATGGCAATTTGCATTGATTGCATCAAATCGTCAAGCAAAGAATCGGCAGGTAATTCTCTGTACAAACTAGTTCTATAACTCATTAATTCACCAGCTGCACCAACTACACTGTAAAAATCAGAATCTAATTTTTTTAACAACGATTCATACTTCCAATAAATACCTTCGCCAGCAGTACTTGCACCTTCTTTATTGGTTGAAATAATGCGCTTTTCTCCAGTAACTGCTCCAACATCTTCGTTCTGAAAATGTTTAACCAATTCTTTTATCGCTTCTTTGTTAAGAACAGTATTTGCATCACAAAAAACCACAATTGGTGTAGTAACAAAATTCATAGCGCGGTTCATGGCAGAAGCTTTTCCGCTCCTTTTATCTTCGTGCAATGCAATTACTGTTGGATATTTTTTTATTCTTTCGTGTGTATCATCCGAGCTTCCATCACTAATAAAAATAAGTTTCAATTTATTAACAGGATAATCTAAAGATAAACTGTTTTGTATTTTATCTTCAATATATTCGGCTTCGTTAAAGCATGGAACAATTAAAGTAATTTCTGGTTCATACGATTTGTCAAAAACTGTTTTTTTACTAAACGCATTTTTTATTTTTACAATTATATAAATAACAATTCCGTAGCCAAAATAACTATAGAAAACAATAAAAATACAAATCCAAAAAATTAATTCTAATATCATGATGTTTATTTTTTTTGTGAATATTTATTATATAATTCAATTGTTTGTAATGCATTTGATTTCCAAGTAAAATGATCTACTCTTTTTTTACCATTATGAATTAATTCTTGTCTTTTTTCTGGATTTTTTTGTAATTCAATAATTGCATTTGCAATTTCATTTGCCTCAAATGGATTTACAAAAACAGCGGCATTACCAGCTACTTCTGGCATTGAAGATGTATTAGAAGTAATAATTGGTGTGCCACAAGCCATGGCTTCTAATAAAGGAATTCCAAAACTTTCGCGAATAGATGGATATAAAAACAAATTTGCTTGACTGTAAATAGCTGGTAAATCAACATTTGGAACATAATCACAAAAAACAATATCTTCCATTAAAGTTGTATCATTTATTTGCTTCATTATTTCGTTTATAAATTCACGGTTTATATCAAACATTACTAATTTACTTTTCAATAAACCTTGACTTTTTAAAATAGAAAGGGCTTTTAAAACACCAACTACATTTTTTTTAGGATCGGTATTACCTAAGTAAAATAAGTAATCATCTGGTAAATTATATATTTTTTTTACTCTTGCTAATTCGTTTTTATCAGTTATTGTTTTAAAATGATTCCCAACTCCATTATAAGCTGTAGAAACTAGTTGGTTATTGAATCCAAAATATTTAACAATTTTATCTTTTTCAAAATCAGAAACAGTTAAAATATGTTTTGCAAATTTTACAACAATTGGCACATTCCACCTGCGATATAAATTCCCTACAATTTGATAATTAGTTCCTTCAGTAAAATTCCATTTTTCTAAGTAAATTATATCGTGAAGAGTAAGAATTAAAGGTACGTCCAAAAAAATTGGGGCTGTATTGCTAGTACAGTGTAAAATATCGATTCCTGCTTTTTTTACAGCTATGGGCAAATAATATTGCTCCCAAATTGGATAAGGAGATGATTTAACTTTAATAATATTAAAACTGGGAGATGGTGGTAAAGCATTCATATCTTCTGTATTATTTACAAAAATGAAATACTCGTTTTTGGTGTCAAATAATTGGAGTTGCTTAATTAATTCCAAAGCAACCATGTCCATTCCATGTTTTTTACTTCTAAAA
>Ga0247839_1003543_pt1 | contig 21395 bp, 19 predicted proteins | sample LaCruzMarch2015__6_FD_192405 | JGI IMG/M metagenome (GOLD analysis project Ga0247839, IMG submission 192405) | Freshwater microbial communities from meromictic Lake La Cruz, Castile-La Mancha, Spain - LaCruzMarch2015_16m | ecosystem: Environmental > Aquatic > Freshwater > Lake | place: Spain... | reverse complement strand
ATCCTGCTCGCGGATCTCGCGGTCATTGTGCTGACGGGCCGGTGACCATGACCAATGCCTTGGAACTGTCCGGGGTCTTCCAGCACGTCGGGGGGCGTTGCGCCCTGGAGGCCATCGATCTGGTGGTGCCGCAAGGGTCCTGGCTGCTGCTCGTCGGCCGCAACGGGGCCGGCAAGAGCCTGTTGGCGCGCCTCGTCCTGGGACTCGACGCGCCGTCCGCCGGCCGGGTCCGCGTCCTGGGCCAGGACCTGCAGGGCCTGCCGCGGGGGGCCTTGGCGGCACTGCGCGGGCGCCTGGGTGCCGTACTGCAAGGCGGCGCGCTGTTGGAGGGGCTGAGCGTCATCGAGAACCTGGTCCTGCCCCTGCGCGCCCGGCCCGGCGGGCGGGCGCAACTGGCGCGGGCCGCCCGGCTGGTCATCGCCACGCTACGCCTTGACGGGCTGGAGAATCACCCGCCCCGCTCGCTCTCGTTGGGACAACGCCGCCAGGTTGAACTGGCGCGGGCCCTGATCCACCGGCCGGACCTGCTGGTGTGGGACGGACTCAGCGACGGGCTGGACCCGGCCGCCGTGCGCGACACCCTGGAGGTCCTGCGGGCGCAGCGGGGCAATCGCCCCCTGACCCTGATCGCCACCGACAACCGCGCGGACGCCTTGGGCGACGGCTGCGACCAGGTCGCGGTGCTGGAGCGCGGGCGCCTCATCTTCGACGGGTCCCCGGCGGCCCTCACCGCGGCCCTGCCGCAGCGGCTCGATCTGCGCTATGTGCTGACGGGCAGGCCCTAGGATAGCTATTTGCTATCTGTCGTTGATCGCAACTTCTCGAACCGCGAGAGCACATGCGCGTATGACTGCAACCGACCACTGCTGCGAGACCAAGGCCGACCAGACCAGACTGAGCACGAGGCGACTTGCCGCCGCGGTCATGGTGATGACGCTCCTGCTGCCGGTCGTTATTGCGATCACGATCTTTCCGACACCCATGGGCGATCTTCGTGAACAGATCGCCTGGGGCCGCGAGTTTCCGCTGGTGACGCCGCATCACCCCCCACTCATGGTGTGGCTGAGCGGTGTGGTCGACCACTTTTTCGGCCCTGTGATCGTGCCGCAGATCGTGGCTGGACAATTGCTTTTCCTGGTCGGCGCCCTCTACCTCTACGCCGTGCTGCGGCTGGTAACCGAGCCTGACAACGCCTTTCTGTTCGCCTTCCTCTATACGACCGGTTTCTTCGTGATCCTGGGGCCATCCTCCTGGGTGATGAACGCCGACACGCTGCAGATCACCTCCTGGCCGCCGATCGTCTATCACTTCCTGCGGGCCGCGCGCTCCGACCGGTGGCGGCATTGGCTCATGCTCGGCGCCTGGGCGGCATTGGCGGTGCTCACGAAATACACGGCCGTCGTCCTCGGTGCCGGAATGGGCGTGGCGATCCTGGCACTTCCCGAATTCCGGACGGTGCTCCGGCGGCCGGGTCTCTATATGGCTGTCATCGTGACCGTGGCACTGGTCTCTCCTCATCTGCTGGCCCTGGTGCAAAGCCCCGCGGCGATCAAGTTCGGGCTGGCGAATTTCGTACCCGGGCAGTCGCTTGGGGTCAAATTGTGGAGCCTCGTTCAGTTGGCCAAAGGTTACATGATGTTACTGGCGCCTGCCTGGTTCATCGTCGGGGTGGGATGGTGGCGCGGAGACCTTGCCTGGCGACGCCCCGCCGCGGTCGCGGCCCCCTGGCCCGGCGCGCTGCGCTTCGTCCTCATCGTCAATGGCACGATCATGGTGGTGCTGGTGGCGATGATCATGATCGGCAACCTGGTCTACAAATATCGCTTCGGTGCGCCGTTCGCCGCCGTCGCGATCATGGGCCTGGCGCCCCTGCTCGGCTGGAATGCCGGCCGGAGCACAGCCGGAGAACGGCGGATCGTGCGAGCCGTCGGGTACTTCAATCCGGCACTGGTGGCGGTCATGACGATCATGTATCTCGGCCTCACCAGCCACAGCATGATGCAGGAACCCTATCATGAACCGACGCGGGCGATCCTCGCCGACTGGCATGGGCGCTATGCGTGCGGCCCGGCCTATGTGATCGGTCACCACTACGCGGCGCCGCTGATCGGTATCCACGCCGGTCCGCAGACGACCGCCCTCGACACTGAGGATATTGCCGCAGCCCAGTGGTTCGACCCGGCCCGCTTGCGGGCACAAGGCGCGGTGGTCATCGCCTACAGCCCAATATCGCAAGCGGCCACCAGGGCGGTCCTGCCGGATGTCACCTTGAGCGATGAAAAGACCCTGACCTGTCCGCTGCTGCGGACTTTTTCGCGCAAGACCATCACCTATCACTACCGCTTCATCGCGCCCCAGTCCTGCCCGGACTGACAACAGAAATGCATTAGCGCCGGATGAAGCATTCAGGCTATCATGGAGACCTTTCGATCCATCCCCAACAGGTCAAGATGCGCAAGCCGAAGTGGATGATCTGGCTGGAGTTCCTCCCACTCGCGGTACTACTGCCCCTGATCACACTGATCCCCCACCGGGCCGGTCTGGCGCTGGGGCGCGGCCTGGGGGTGCTGCTGTACCGACTGCTGCCCGGCTACCGGAAGATCGCCCGCGCGAACCTTCGCATCGCCTTCGACGACTCCTTGTCCGAGGCCGAAGCCACTGCCTGTATCAAGTCGGCTTTGGGCAACGCGGTGCAGACCTTCTTCGAGTTCATCCGCCTGTACCGCATGGATCGGGACCAGGTGATCCGCTACACCCTGCCACCCAGCGGCTACGAAGAGTATCAGGCGGCCGTAGCCCGGGGCCGTGGCGTCATCGCCGTGTCCTGTCATTTCGGCAACTGGTACTGGCCGGTGATCTGTGCCGCCATGGAGGGCTACAAGGTGAACGTGGTCGTCCGCCCGCTGGACAACCCCTTGCTGGACCGGCTGATGCGCCGGGCCTTCGAGCGCTGGGGCATCCGGGTCATCGCGCGCGGGCGCGCCGCCGCGGCACTCCTGGCGGCACTGAGACGGGGTGAAACCGTGGCCCTCATGGTAGATCAGAACGCCCACCTGGACGGCCGCTTCGTGCCCTTCTTCGGTGTCCCCGCCGCCACCATGCAGGGTCTGACCCGGCTGCGCCGCGGCACCGGCGCCGCGGTGCTGGCGATCGACAGCCTGCGCCTGGGCGCCCGCCACCGCGTGCGCATGCACTGGCTGCAGTCCCTGCCCGAGGACGACGATGCGGCGCTGCTGGCGGTACACCACCACTTCGAGACGATCATCCGTGAACACAAATCGGCCTATTTCTGGCTGCATCCGCGCTGGAAGAAGCGCCCGCCCGGGGAGCCCGACAGGTACCCGGGCCTGAACGTATGAGCGAATCGGCCGGCAGGGGCTGCGACGCCCGGCACCGCTGGATGCTGCGGCTATACTCCCTGGCCATGGCCCTGGCGGTGACCTGCCTGCTGCGCCCCCACCGCTGGCTGCGCCGCCTGGCCGGGCGCGAAGACCGCCAGACCCTGCACCAACTGCTGGGCGAACCCGACCGGGGACGGGCCATGAGGCCGGACCTCGTGATCCACGCCGTATCCGCCGGGGAAATGGTCGCGGCGGGGGCCATCATCCGTCAGCTTGAGCCGTTGCGGCCGGATCTGCGCCTGCTGTTGACCACCGGCACGGCCGCCGGGCTCGCGCTTGGGCGCACCCTGCAACGGGAGTTGCCCTGCATCGGCGACCTATCCCTGCTGCCCTGGGACCGGGCGGGGGCGATGCACCGCTGGCTGGAACACTTGTCGCCCCGGGCGCTGGTCGTGGTGGAGACCGAACTGTGGCCGAACCTGTTCGACACCTGCCGGGACCTGGGTATCGCGCTCGCCGTGGTCAGTGGCCGACTGTATCCCGGCGATGTCTGGAAATACCGGCTGATCCGGGGTTTCATGGCCCAGGTGTTGGCGTGCCCCCAGTGGGTCGGCGTGCAGGACGAGACCGAGCGCGACCGATTCCTGCGGGTTGGCGCAGACCCGCGACGGCTCACCGTGCTCGGCAACGCCAAATTCGCCTCGCCGCCATCGCCGCGCCTGGCGCCCCACCGGTTCCGGGGCGCGGACGACCGGCCCGCCCGGCTGATCGTGGCCGGCAGCACCCATGCCCCCGAGGAGGCCTGGTTGCTGGACGTCCTGCCCGACGTGATCGACGCATGCCCCACGGCGCGCCTGGTACTGGCCCCCCGGCACCCCGAGCGGGCTGCCTCCCTCGCCAGGATCGCCACCCGGCGCGGCTGGCGCTGTTGCCGGTTCTCCCGCGACGATTGGCGAAACGCGACCTGGAACGTGCTGATCCTGGACCGCATGGGGCAATTGACGCCCTTCTACGCGGGGGCCGAGGTCGTGGTGATGGGCGGCAGCCTGGCGAATTGCGGCGGACACAATTTCCTGGAGCCGGCCTGGTTCGCCCGACCCATTCTGGTGGGGTCCCATCTGGGGCATTTCGAGAACGTGGCCCGGCGCTTTTTCGAACACGGCGCCCTCTGCCCGGCACGCAATCGGGCGGAGCTTGCCGCCGGGCTGACCACCCTGCTGGGCGACCCCGGCCTGGCCATGGACCTCGGACGCAAGGCCCGCGAATGTGCCGAACGCGAAGGGGAGGGGGCCGGCGGCTACGGGCAGGCCGTCGCTGACCTGCTGAACGCAGGACCCATGACCCGACGGTGCCCCCAAGATTGATCACCATCGCCGGCATAATGTCTTGGCGTCCTGGCGTGTGCAATGGCTCGACTTAAGTTGAAACCATTCGAGCGCTTGCGCTTCCCCACCCCGACCTGGTCGCCACTGCTGCGGCGGCTGCTGCGCGAAGAGGTGCAGCCCCGGCGCTGGTCCTATATGGCGGCGGCCCTGTGCATGGCAGTGGCGGCGGCGGCCACCGGCGGCAGCGCCTGGCTGATGCGGGACGTAATCAACGAGATATTCGTCGCCAAGAATGCCAACATGCTGTGGTTGCTGTCCGCCGCGGTGGCGGGCATCTTCCTGCTCAAGGGCCTGAGTGAGTATGGCGCCCGCATCCTGCTGGGGCGCATCGGCAACGCCGTCACCGCCTCGCTGCGCCGGCGCTTCTATACCCAACTGCTGCGCCAGGATCTGATGTTCTTCCTGGGCGGAAACTCCTCCGACCTGATCGCCCGGTTGGTGCGCCAGATCGACGCCGTCAAGGGGGCCATCGAGCTTCTTGTCTCCGGGGTGACCCGGGACCTGCTTACCGTCACCAGCCTGGTCTTGGTGATGCTCATCCAGCAACCGCTGCTATTCACCCTGGCCGTGCCGAGCGCGCTGCTGGTAATCGGTTTCGTCCGGCTGCTGGCCGCCAGGCTCGGGGGCATGGTGCGCCAAGAGCACGCGGCCGACGTCAAGCTGATCTCCCTGGTGCAGGAAACGGCCCAGGGGATTCGCTCGGTCAAGGCCTTCGATCTCGGGCGCAAGTTAGAGCGCGATTTCGACACAGTGGTGCGGCAATCCGAACAACACAGCGACCGCATCCTGCGCATCAACGCCCTACCCGCCCCCTTGTCGGAAACCCTGGGCGGCCTGGCCATCGCCGGCGTCATCCTCTACGCGGGCTGGATGGCCATCGCCGCCGGCACCAGCCCCGGGGAATTCATGGCCTTCATCACCGCCCTGCTGCTGGCCTACGACCCGGCCAGGCGTCTGGCCCACCTCAAGCTGCAACTGGAGCAACACCTGGTGCTGGCGGAGAGTTTCTACCAGTTTCTGGACCGTCGGCCCGCCCTGGCCACGCCCTTGGACAGCACCGACTTTCAGCCGGAGCGACCCGCCGCCATCCGGCTGGAACAGGTGAGCTTCGGTTACCAAGCGGGCGCCGCCCCGGTGCTCGCGGACCTGGACCTGACCCTCGAACCCGGTCGCATCACCGCCCTCTGCGGCCCCACCGGCAGCGGCAAGTCCACCCTGGTGGACCTGCTGTTGCGCTTTCACGACCCGTGGAGCGGCCGCATCACGGTGGGCGGGCACGACATTCGGGAACTGCCGACGGCCCTGCTGAATGCCGTTTACGCCTATGTCGGTCAGGACGTGTTCCTGTTTGACGCCGACATCGGGGACAACATCCGCTTGGGCCGGGAGCATGTGGACGAGACGCGGTTAACCGCCGCCGCTGCCGCCGCCATGCTGGAGCCATTCGTCCGGACCTTGTCCGCGGGCTACGCCACCCCAGTGGGGGAGAAGGGAATCAGGCTGTCCGGCGGACAGCGTCAACGCATCGCCATCGCCCGGGCACTGGTCAAAGGCGCCCCGGTGCTGGTGCTGGACGAGGCCACCGCGGCCCTGGACCCGACCACCGAGCGGCGGGTGCTGGAGAACCTGCGGCGCTTCAGCCCGGCGTGCAGCATCCTGCTGGTGTCGCACCGCCTCGCCCCCTTGGCGGTGGCGGACCGGATCGCCGTACTGGAGCAGGGAAGGATCGTGGAACAGGGGGAGTACGCCGTACTGGCCCGTTCCGGCGGGCCCTTCGCCAAACTCTTTGGAATAGCGCCCACGCCATGAAAGGCCGTGATCCGGCCCTCCCGTGGGCGTGTTCAGGGTGAGTCGTCATGTGGCGGATCGGCAGGCGGTCTCCGCCATAACAGGATCTTGGCGTAGCGCAGAAAGAAGTAGAAACCCGCCATACCGCAACCCACCAGACCCTGCACGCCGTCCAAGAACCCCAGTTGCACAAGATAGCGATGCAGAAACACCAGCCAGGGTTCCAGGGTCACGCCGCACAGCACACGGGGTAAAGGCGTGTCTAAGTCCCTCTCGGCAATGAGGTCGGTATACCAGTCCAACTTGGCCAGTTGATGACCCAGGCTGTTGTAGGGACGGTGCAGAATGCGACCATCCAGGCGCCCCGCTCGCCCCCGGATCAGGCGCAGGGATTCGTGGACGCGGTCGGCGTCCCAGCGGGCCCGGCCGCGGCGCACCAAGCGCAGCTTGCACTCGCCCCGCCAGGGCCCGTAGCTCACCCAACGCCCCAGGTAGAGGGTCGAACGGCTCAACCACAGGCCATCGATCCCCGGGTCGCCACCCTCGGCCAGCATCCGCCGGATACCGTCCCGGGCCGCCCGATCCAGCCATTCGTCCGCATCCAGGCACAACAGCCAGTCACCCCGGGCCTGTTCCAGGGCGAATTGCTTTTGTGGGCCGTAGCCGTCGAAGTCCCGATGCAGAATACGGGCACCAGCGGCCCGGGCGATCTCCAGGGTGGCATCGCCGCTACCGGAATCTACCAGCAGAATCTCGTCCGCCAGACCCTTCGCCGACTCCAGACAACGTGGCAGATTAGCCGCCTCGTCGAGGGTGATCAGCACTAATGAAAGGGTTAATCCCGGCATCAAGTGTTTGCTGGCAAAAAATGGTTCGGCATGAATTTAGCCCAGACACAGCGCTTTTGCCACTCGGCCTGGCCTGGCCTTCGTGCAGACTGCTGTCAGCGGCCAGGCCGGAGCGGCGGCACGACGAGGCGGCGCAACGACGAAACTTCCTCAAGAAATAATGTTGATTTATATCGAGCAAACTGCTGGGAACATACGGTCGGTCATGCTATAATTAGGCGCCGCTCCGCAGGCAAGAACTCAGCCGTTGCAACCACACCAGGGGGACAAGAAATGAATCCCGACTCGACCGCGTTAGTCAAATTCGCTGCCGTTTTCATGCTCTCGGCCGTTTCCGGCATGGCCCAAGCGGCCTTCGGGAACTGCACTGTATCCGGTCAGGCCGGCGTTATCCAAGGTTTCAACGGTACTCCCATCAACGGCACCACTTGGACTGCTGAATATGACCCTGATACAAATCAGGCACGGATTACCACTGACGGGTACATCGCCTGCTCAGGCCCGGTCACACAATACGCGAACACCTTGGCACTCTGCGGCCTGACCTTTGAAAAAAGAAATGGCAGCCCGGTCTTCAATTTTGCGCATTTCAGCAACCGGCAAGGGAGCGGGGACGGCATCCTGGTAGACACGAACGGGGACGGGCTGGCTGATGCATTGGAACTGGCACTGCGATACCCGGGCGCGCCGGCGGCGCTCATGAACATCCCTCTGCAATATTACCCACTAGGCACTACAAGTCCAACTTACTGGTGGTTGCCCCGGCAACTTCCCTACGCCCCTGGTTTGACCTTCGACATCCAAGCCGACTATTTCACGCCCGTCAACGCCCAAACCCTGAACCTGGTCATCCAATGTCCCGGCGGGCTGACGGTCGCAACGGGTCTGAGGACCAGCGCCGTCAACGTCGGCGCAAGCCCCGTTCCTACCGCATCTTTTTGGGGATACGCGGCGATGATCCTGCTCCTGATGCTCGCCGGCATCTGGATGTTGCGTCGGCGCGGTTTCGGCAACGATTTCGACCTGCGCGCCTGACCAACCGTCAGCCACCCCGGTACTGCCTTGCGCCGCTTGCGGGGTTGGGCAGTGCCGCCGCTTACAGTAAGCCATCCACGAGGAAGACTCCAATGCACACCCTCGGGAAGGAAGTCATTGTCTTCCTCAAGTTATGGCTGCTGATGCTAGTGAGTTACCTGATGATCGCGCTGGCCTTCGACCTGGCCTACTATGGCTGGATCGACCTGCGCCAAGCGGCCATCGCCCGACTGATCTACCTACCCCTTGGACAGGCTGCCGCCTTTCAACTTCTCACCTATCCCCGGCGCAGAAAGCTCAACCCACCGTAAGCCCTGATGGTGCCCCCGCGGGCCGCCGGCCCCCCCGCGCCGATGAACCCGACATACGCAACGACCGGCAGTGACCGACGCCTTGCGCAAAGGCGTAAAGCATACGACCGCGTCGCGCCCCTGGGTGCCGTGCATCGGACCATCGGGGCGGTCACACCCGCCGTGACCGGCGATTCCCGGACGTGGGCGGGTGCGCCGTCAGCGCGGCACCCGACGGCCCGGACGCCGGGCGATCAGGTCGCAGGCGCGTTGTTGCAGGACATTCATCCGCTGCCCCAGCCCCTGGGCGAGGTGCTCCAGGTCGGCCGCGGCGGCGTCGCGCGGTACCCACAGGGGCTCGCCGATCACCCCCGCCACCCGGGAGAACGGCAGGGGCAACAAGAAGCGGTCCCAGTGGCTGCGCAGTTCCAGCCGCCAACCCGCGGCGGCCGCCGCGGGCACCAAGGGGCAGCCGCTGCGCCGAGCCAGCGCCAGGGGTCCCGATTTCATGCACCGGGCCGGCCCCGCCGGGCCGTCGGGAAAGAGCCCCAGGGCACGCCCCTCGCGCAAGTGTCTGGCGAGTTGCCGCAGGGCGGCCAGGGACTGGTAGCGGCTGTCGCCGGTGACCGACTCGATACCCAGCCGGCGCGCCACCCCGGCGCCGATCTGCCCGTCCCGCGTCGGACTGGCCAGGGTGACGATGCCGTACTCGGCGGCCGTCGACACCGCCAGCAGCAATTGGGAATGCCAGATGACGAAGATGAACGGCTGGCCGGCATCCCTGAGCCGAGTGACATGTCGGCTGTCCCACAGACTGACCCGCAGGCTGGCGATCAGGGCGCGACCGAGCGGCCCCAACAGGGCGATCATGGCCCGGTCGGTCCGGTTCAGGGCGTCGGCCCGGTCTGTTACAGCGATTTGCGAACGCCTATCGACCATCTCTCACCGACAGGCCTAGCGCCGCTCCAGACGCAACGGCATACCCAGACGCGGCCGCAGGGTCAGACGCCCCACGGGCTCTACCGGATGCCCCGGCCGCAGACACAGCCGAAACCGTTGTACCGCCAAGGCCAGGATCAGGGTCGTCTCGGCCATGCCGAAGGCCGCCCCCGGACAGAGCCGCGGACCGGCGCTGAAGGGCAGATAGGCGTGCTTGGGACGGCGCCGTTGCGGGGTCTGCAGAAACCGCTCCGGCCGGAAGGCGTCCGGCTCGGACCAGTAGCGGTGGTGGCGGTGCAGCAGCCAGGGCGCCACCAGCATCAGGGAGCCGGGGGGGATCACGTCCGGCCCGATCCGATCCTCCCCCAGGGCCTCCCGGGCGAACTGGTGGATCGGGGGGTACAGCCGCAGGCTCTCCTGCACCACCGCCCGGGTAAAGACCAGCCGTTCCACCTCCTGCGCACCGGGCAGGTCCGCTCCCAGGGTCCGATCCGCCTCCACTTTGACTTGCTCCTGGACCGCCGGAGAAGACGCCAGCAGAAACAGCGCCCACACCAGCGTGGTGGCGGTAGTCTCGTGGCCAGCCAGGAACAGGACCTTGATCTCGTCCCGCACCAGACCCGGCGCCAAGGCCAGGCCCGCCTCGTCCCTGGCACCCAAGAGCAGGTCCAGCAGGTCGCCGCGCCCCAGTTGAGGCTCCGCGATACGGGCCTGCAGGATCTCCTCGATCAAGGCGTCCACGACCGCCGCCGCTTGCCGGGCGCGCCCCTCGCCGGGCCGTGGCAGCCAATCCGGCGCACCCAGCAGCCCCAGGACGTCGAGCCGACCCAGGCTGTCCTGATAATCGTTGAAGGCCGTGTATACCGCGTCGGTACGCCCCTGCCCCAGGGGAAAGGATAACAGGGCGCGACTCACCACCTCCGCCGTCACCCGCGTCATCTCCCGCCCCATATCCACCTCGGCGCCGGAACCCAGGCGCTCCCAGCGCTCCAACATCTCTCGACCCACCTGGCCCATCACCGGCAAAAAGTCGGGCAGGCGACAAGCGTGCAGGGCCGGCATCAGTAAGCGCCGCTGACGGCGCCACAAGGGTCCCTCACTGATGAACAGCCCGTCACCGATGAGTGGCCGCAGCACCCGGCGGGTATCACGGCTCTTTTGGTAGTTGGCGGCATTGGTCAACAGCACCTGGCGCACCGCGGGGGCACTGTTGAGCACAAAAAGTTTCCGCCCCGGCAGCCCGCGTGCCATCAAGCCGGCGCAAAAGGCCCCGACCGGCCAAACCGCAGCAGCGTTGTCCCGGCCGACCCGCGCCCACGGCAGGAGGGCATAGGGACGCTGCGGACGATAGGGACAGGGGGGGATCAAAGGAACGGGGATCATTGCGGAACCACTCGGCCTATCAATCGATCGGACACTTGTTGTCGAAGTCTACGTTTGTCACGCCGCGCCAGCATGCTGCCGGGCCAATTCCAGGATGATACGGGCACTGCGCCCCGTGGACCCTGCCCCCCCCAAGGCCGCCCGTAACTCGGCGAAGCCGGCCAGTTGCGCCGCACGGACGGGACTCGCCGGGTTCAGCAGTTCAAGGGCTGTCTCGGCCATCCGCATAGGATCAATGGCGTGCTGCTTGAACTCCGGCACCAGCTCGCGGCCCAGAATAAAGTTGGGCAGCGCCATGTGGGGAAAGTCCCGCTCCGACAAGCGCAGAAAACGCCGACCCAGCCATTCGGTGATCCGGTCGATGCGAAACGCCATCAGGTGCGGCACCCCGGCCAAGGCCAGTTCGAGCGTCACGCTGCCGGACTTGCTCAGGGCCGCACCGACCTGCCGGGCAGCGGTAAGGGCAGCATTGGGACACGCAGGCGTGGGCTCCACCAGACGCAAGCGGCCCCCCAATTCAGGATATTGCCGCTGCGCCGTCGCGCAGGCCCGCACCAGCGACGGCCGCAAGTGGCCGGCGGCCAGGGGCACCAGGAAATCGAGCCCCGGCCGGACTCGCACCATGAGGGCCGCTGCCTGCGCCAGCGCCGGCCACAGCAGACCGACCTCCTGGCGCCGGGAGGCCGGCAACAAGGCCACGGTGGTGTCCCTAACCACCGCCGCACCACGCGGCCCCATCCGGTCCTGGTCCACCAGGTCCAGCAGCGGATGACCGACCCGCCGCACCGTCGCGCCGGCGGCGCGATAGAACGCGGTATCGGTCGCGTGCGTAGTAAGCAGGCAAGAGCAGTTGCGCACCACCTGTGCGGTCCTGTCCACCAGGCCGCTGCCCTTGGTGCCCCAGAGGCACTCCTCGGGAGGCAGATAATAGACGATGGGCACGACGCTTGAGCGTCGAATCATGCCGGACAGGGGGATGTTGAAGCCAGGGTAGTCCAGCAACACCACCACCTGGGGTCGCCAACGGCGCAGCAGGCGCCTGACCTGCAGCGCAGTCGCCACGGCGGATGGCAAGTACCGCACCGGCACCACGAATCCCAGGCCGCCGCGGCCGGCAGAATCAGCCAGCAGTTCGGCACCGGCCCGGCGGGTTCGCTCACCGGCTACCGCCTGGATGTGCAGCGGCGCATCCGCGCCTGCTTCATAATGCAAGGCACGCACCAACTGGGCCGCATAGAGGTCGCCGGAAACCTCGCCGGCACTGATCAGAATGCGCAGGGGAGCGCTCACGAATAGCGGCGGAAGGCCACTACGGCGTTGAGGCCGCCGAAGGCGAAGGAGTTGGACAAGGCCACTTCCAGCGGCATGGCGCGGGCCTGGTTCGGTACATAGTCCAGGTCGCAGTCCGGATCGGGCTCCAGATAGTTGATGGTAGGCGGTACTATCTGGCTCTTCAAGGCCTGGATGGCGGCCACCGCCTCCAGGGCGCCGGCCGCCCCCAAGGCATGACCGTGCATGGACTTGGTGGAGGAAATGGCGAGGCGCCAGGCATGGGCGCCGAACACCTGGTGTATGGCCCGGGTTTCGCTGGTGTCGTTGGCCAGGGTGCCGGTACCATGGGCGTTGATGTAGTCCACTTGCTGCGGTGCCAGACCCGCGTCCTGCAGGGCCGCCTGCATGGCGCGGGCGGCACCGTCGGCGTCCGGCAGGGTGAGGTCGCCCGCGTCCGAGGACATGCCGCAACCCACCAGTTCCGCATGGATGGTGGCGCCGCGCGCCAGCGCCCGGTCCAGTGGCTCCAGGACCAGGGCACCGCCCCCCTCGCCCAGCACGATACCCTGTCGCCCCTTGCTGAATGGCCGACAGGTATCCGGCGCCAGCACTCGCAGGGCTTCCCATGCCTTTACCATTCCAAAAGTAAGGGATGCCTCGTGGCCGCCGGCGAGGGCCAGGTCGACTTGGCCGCTGCGCACCATGGCGAAGGCCTGGGCAATGGCGTGGTTGGCGGAGGAACAGGCGCTCGATACCGCGTAACAAGGCCCGAGGATGCCGAATTGTGCGGACAGGGCGCTGACCCCGGAATTGAGCATGACCTTGGGTACGCTCAGTGGGTAGACCTTGTTGATGCCCTGCACATATAGACGCTGAAACCCAAGGTCCAGGGTGCTCAGTCCACCGATGCCGCTGCCCATGATGACGGCGCTGCGCAGGCCCTGTTCACGCCCGGGCACGAAGTTCGCGTCCCGCATCGCCTGGCGCCCGGCAATGACGCCGAACTGCGCGAAGCGATCCAGGCGCTGCGTCTCTTGGTGGGTGAACCAATCGTCCGGAGCGTAGCCCGGCACCTCGGCCGCCACCTTGCAACTGGTGCGCTCGGTGGGCACGATGGTCAGCGCGCCGATGCCGCTGGCGCCGGCAGCCAGGGCCCGGCCGAATGCCGCCACATCGCAGCCCAGGGCACAAATGCAGCCCAGGCCGGTAACGGCGACTCGCCGCGTCATTTGCCCTTGCCCGCCTCGACCATCGCCGCCACTTGGCGCGCCAGACCGCCCAGGGTCAGGTCCTCGGGCTTGTCAGGCAACTCGATGCCGAAGGCCTGTTCGATCGAGAACAGCACCTCGAGCTGGGTGATGGAGGGGACACCGAATTCCTCCATGGTGGAGGTAGACTTCAGCAAGTCCGGCTCGATCTGCGCTTCCTTGGCGATGATGTCGATGATTTTTTGTTCTATGTCTTGGGCCATGGTTCCGGCTCCCGGGTTGAATGCAAAGAATCGCTCCGTCATGGGCTCTCGTCGGACGGATCCGCGGCCACTCGGCGCTCTAGACGCAACAGCCGTTGTTGCAGCCGTCCGAGTTCGCCGAACATGCGCTTGAGCCGTCCCAGGCTGCGATAACGCTCCTGCCACCGCTCGTAGGGTACCGCCGGGGTGTCAATATACACCGAATGGTGGGGAACATGCTGCGACACGCCGGAACTGGCCGCGATCACCGCATTTGAACCAATGCGCATGTGGTCGGAGATACCGCACTGCCCCCCCATCACCACCCGGTCGCCGAGCTCACAACTACCGGCGATGCCGCTCTGGCCCGCGATCACGCAGCACTCGCCGATACGGCTGTTGTGCCCCACCAGCACCAGATTGTCTATCTTGCTGCCCCGTCGGATGAGGGTGTCGCCCAAGGTCGCGCGGTCGATGGTGGCACAGGCGCCGATCTCCACGTCGTCTTCGATGATCACCCCGCCCAGGGAAGGAATTTTGGCGGGCTCCCAGTCCTCGCCGTCCAGCGGATTGCCACCGCGGTTGCCGTTCGCGCCTTTGTCATGGGCGGTAGCGAAACTGAAACCGTCGGCCCCGATGCAGGCGTTGGCGTGAATGATGACCCGGCGGCCGATACGCACCCGCTCACCGATCCGTACCCCGGGGTGCAGCAGGCTGCCCGCGCCGATCTCGCAACCCGCCCCCAGGGTACAGTGGGCCAGCACCCGCACCTCGGAATCGATCACCACGTCCTCGCCCACATAGCTCAAGGCGCCGATACGAGCGTCCGCCGCGATCCGGGCCGAAGCCTCCACTACGGCGCTGCAATGGACACCCGGCGCACAGCGGGGCAGACGGGCGAACAGGGGCAGCAGGCGGGCCAGGGCGTAGCGCGGCCGTTCCACTACGACCCAGCCGCGCCACAACCCCGCGGGTAGGTCCAGGTCCGCTGCAACCAGCGCGCAGCTAGCGGCGGACGGGCGCAGTTCCCGATTTCCCTGTTGGTCGAGCACCAGGACCAATTGCCCATCCGCGGCCGCTTGATCCGGCCGCACCACCTCGCGCACCGGCAGATCACCATCGCCGTGAAGACGACCCCCGACGACCTGGGCGATCTCGGCGAGGGTGAATAGGGGGGCATGTAGCTGGGGTGACGCTTCGCGCATGGATAGCCTGTTACTGTGGTCCAGGCATCCGAACCTGGCGTTCCAATTCCGACACCAGGCGGCGGGCGGCGCCCGGCGGACCCATAACACCGGCCAACTCCAGGCTCATGCGCTCCCGCCAGCGGTCATCCAGCAGCAGTTGCACCAGACGCTCGCTCACCCGCTCGATATCCAATGGCCCCTGCAGCTCCGGGACGATCTCCCGGCCGGCCCGGGCATTGGCCTGGGCATAGTATGACACGCCCCCGGTCAAGCGGCGCAACGCCCAGCGCTTGAGCGGGCGGCCCGGCCATGGACTGAGCTCGATCAGGCGGGGCAGCCCGGTCAGCAGTGGCAGCGTCGGGTCGAAGGGGGCGACCACCAGGTGCGGGATACCCAGCGCGGCGGCCTCGCCGGTATTGGTCCCCGGGGTACTGACCAGGCAGTGTACCGCGCCCAACACCTCCGCCGGGCCGCGCAAGGGAATGCGCCGGCCACGGCGGGTGACCAATGCAGCGGCGTCGCCCTCACCCACCAGCCGTGCCTCGGCGTGAGTTCCCAGGGCTTCGCGCAACATCGCATCGTTGACCAGCGGGGAGCGGGCAATGAGAAAACGCACCGCATTCACCCGCGACGCCACCGCCTCCACCAGCGGCTCGATGCGCGGTAAATAATGGCGCAGCTGCAGGGCCCGACTGCCCGGCAGCAGGCCGACCAGCGGAGCGCCCTCGCCGGGTCCGCAAGCCGCTCGGCGGCCACGCAGTCCGGCCACCGAGTCCACCAGCAGGTTGCCGATAGGAATAGCGCCGCAATTCGACTCGCATGAATCCGTGCAATAGATCGAGTCGAAACCACTCGGCAGCCGCTGCGGCTGCTCGCCGTAGGCCAGAACCGGGGCCCGCAGCCGCCGCCCCAGGCGCAGGCTCAGCGATGCGGGCCCACCCATGTGCAGCACCAGCGTGGGCAAGGCCGGGCCGCCGGCCCAAGGCAGCGGGGCACCCGCCGCCAAGCCCAACGCCCGCAGCGGCGCCAGAATCAGGGACACCCCCGGCAACCGGGCGGCAGTCTCGGCCTCTCTCCCACTGAGAAACAGGCGCGGCCAGAGGGCCAACGTGACCTGCCAGAGAGCATCGGACTGCTGTAATGCCTCCAACAAGGGGCTGACCCAGGCCATGAGTTCACCCGGACCACAACCGCAGATGACCAACCGTGAGTCGAAAGGAGTGGATGGCTGTGCCAAAGATGGTCGATAGCACCAGCTCGGCAACGTGGCACGCACCTCAGAGTGTCGTCGAATATTCCTTTTCCTCCACTACCGCCGACCCACCCGCCACGCTGATGCTACGTTTAAGGTTGTGGCGGGCGTCGTTGAGACGATGAATGTCTCGGGCCGCACAGGCATACTCACCGCTGCAGAGGCCTTGGCGCTCGAGCAGGCGTATGCGATCTTCCAGGTCCCAGAGTGCGGCATTCACCTCGCGCAACGACTGCAAGTCGGGATCGCTCAGTGAGCGCCCGCTGTGCTCCAGAACCCGCGCCAGCTGCCCGAGTTCCCGCGTCACGTTGACCCGCCGCGCCGCGTCACTGACATGCTGCTGTTTAAGTTCCAGGATGCTGATGCGGTCCAACAACTCACCCAGCGAGATGGGAATCATCAGGCGATCGGCGGGGAAGTCGTCGGCTCGGGGCATACGCGGGTCGCTCAATTCGGATTTCCGGTGCCGTCAAGGCTCTCCAACCAGGATTGAAAGGATGGCAATACCTGCTCTGCCGCCAACCCCGTCAATGGATTGCCCAGCAGGGCCGTACGGCGCCAGTTGTGGGGCCCGCGCACGACTTGGACATGACCAGGACCGCGAGGTGCACAGCGCGCGGGATCGCTGGCCCCAAACCAGCTAAAGCTCGGTTTACCCAGTAACCAAGCCAGATGCAACGGGGCACTGTCCGGCCCGGCATAGCCCCGGGCGTGGTGCAACAGGGCGATCATCTCAGGGATGTTCGTGGGCGGCGCCAATAGCGCAACATCGTGGAAAAACTCGTGCCAAGCGTCGAGCCGCCGACGTTCCGCTGGTCCCCACAAGAGCACCGTCCGAAACCCTTGTCCCGCCGCCGCCTGGGCCAGGCAGCGCACACGCTCGGCTGGCCATATCTTGGTTGGCCAGCCGGCGCCGACCCCCATGATCAGGGTGTTCTGATTCAGCCCCTGCTGCTGCCACCAACCCGCGACACTATACACCGCCGCCGGTTCCAGGAACAGGGGGCAAGGCGGCTGACGTGGCTTTTCGATACCCAACACGGTGGCCAGGTAAAGGATACGATCCGTGACATGCTCGACACCTGGCGGCACCCGCACAAAGTGATTCAGAAACAGCGGCGCCAATTCCCGGCTCTCCAGCGGTCCCGGGACGAACCCCACCCGCTGCGGGATACGCGCAAGCCAAGGCACGATAGCGCTACGGGTAATCCCCTGGGGATCCAGGGCGAGGCGATAATTCTGCCCGCGGATCTCACGCAGCAGTCGGTATAGGCCGGCCGCACCAGCACCTGATTGCGGCAAAATATGGAGCCGGTCGATGCAATCCAGCCCCCGTAGCAGTGAAGCAGCCCGCTCGCCCACCACCCACCCGAGATGCAGATCCGGAAGCTGCTGTTTCAGCAGATAGGCGAGCGGCAGCGTGAGCGCCGTGTCGCCCAGAGCGCTCAACCGCACGATGAGTACGCGGAGTGGGCCCGCGTCGGCAACGGGGAGATTCAGGCGGCCGTCCATCGGGATCGGTCTAAACCCAGGTACGGAAATCCCGACGGTCGGGCCTCCGAGGCCCGACCGCTGCGCTCGCCCTGAAAATCAGCCCATCCGCTCGAAGATCGCCGCGATGCCCTGACCACCGCCGATGCACATGGTCACCAGGGCGTACTTGCCGCCGGTGCGATGCAGTTCGTAGATGGCCTTGGTGGCGATAAAGGCGCCGGTGCAGCTCACCGGGTGGCCCAGGGCGATGGCGCCGCCGTTCGGGTTGGTCTTGGCCAGGTCGAGCTCGAGTTCCTTGGCGACGGAGAGGGCCTGGGCGGCGAAGGCCTCGTTGGACTCGATGACGTCCATCTGGCCCAGCGTCAGGCCGGCCTTCTTCAGGGCCAGGCGGGTCGACGGGATCGGACCCTCGCCCATGGTCTCATGCGGTACGCCGGCCACGGCATAGGAGACCAGCCGGGCCATGGGCTTGTAGCCGGCCTTGGCGGCGACGTCGGCGGCGGCCAGGACGAAGAAGGCGGCGCCGTCGTTGATGCCGGAGGCATTGCCGGCGGTGACGGTGCCGTCCTTCTTGAAGGCCGGTTTCATCTTGGCCAGGGCCTCCAGCGTGACGCCGGCCCGCGGATGCTCGTCGGTGTCGAACACCACCTCGCCCTTACGGGTCTGCTTGACGATCGGCATGATCTGCGACTTGAAATGACCACCGGCGATGGCGGCGGCGGCCCGGCGCTGGGACTCCACGGCGAAGGCGTCCTGCGCCTCCCGGGTGATGCCGTACTTGACGGCGAGGTTCTCGGCGGTGATGCCCATGTGACCGACGCCGAAGGGGTCGGTCAGAACCGCGACCATCGCATCGACGGCCGCGGTGTCGCCCATGCGCGCGCCGGAGCGCAGGGCGCCGAGCATATAGGTGCCCTTGGACATGACCTCCACGCCGCCGCCGATGCCGTAGTCGGCATCGCCCAGCATGATGTTCTGCGCGGTGGTCACGATCCCCTGAAGGCCGGAGCCGCACAGCCGCGACACCCCCATGGCGACCGACTCGATCGGCAGGCCGGCCTGGATGGCCGACACGCGCGAGACATAGGCGTAGCGGGAATCGGTCGGGATGATATTGCCGACGGTCACGTAGCTGATCAGCTTGGGATCGACCCCGGAGCGGGCGATCGCCTCCTTCATCACGATGCCGGCCAGGTCGCTGGCCTCGAAATCGGCCAGGGAACCACCGAAGGCGCCAATGGGCGAGCGCACGGCGCTCAGAACGACAACATCTCTACTCATGCGGATATCTCCTCGTTTCGTGTTGGATACTGGTGGTGGTGAGTCCGCCCCGGGTCGGGGGGACCGGGTTTGTGGTCTGGGGTGGCGATCGTAAAGCCTGCGGCCGAAACCGCCAAGCGCCGCGGCTTGCCGCGACCCCCGGACGGGTGACGGGCGGGTCCCGGGACGGCCGCCCGGCGATTCCGATTTGACCCTGATCCCGCCGCTCACATAAAGTGACGGTTCGCCGCCATTGTACGCGGCCCGTCAAACGATCAGAGGAGAACCTGAAAATGAGCGAAACCAAGAACCCCTTTACCGATTTCGAGTCCATGTTCAAGCAGATGCAGATCCCGGGCCTGGACATGGACGCGATGATGGCGGCCTACCGCAAGAACATCGAGGCGGTCACCGCGGCCACCAAGGCGGCCAGCGACGGCGCCCAGGCCCTGATCAAGCGCCAGACCGAGATCGTCAAGGACGCCCTGGAGCAGATGCGCGTGGCGACCTCCGAGCTGTCCTCCGTCAAGGATCCCAAGGAACTGACCGAAAAGCAGGCGGAACTCGCCAAGCAGGCATTCGAGAAGGCCTTCGCCAACGTCAAGGAACTGGCCGAGGTCATGACCAAATCCAACACCGACTCCCTGGAAATCATCCAGTCGCGGATGAACGAGGGGCTCGCCGAGATCCAGGACATGGTGAAAAAGGTCACCAAGACCTGAGGCCTTGCCGGGCGGGTTTCCCGACCCGCCCGGCAGCGGAAGACAAAGAGATTCTCTCACGTGAGAGGATTTGCGGCGCCGTCCTCGTGCAGCGGCGCGCGCGCCTCCTCCTCGCTTTCGTAGATGTGGGGGGCCAAGGGGCGTGCGGCCAGGGCGCGGCCGAGCTTCATGCGCAGGAAGGTGCTGGTGGTGTAGCGCGTCACCCCCGCATAGTAGCGCCCGGCCAGGTCCTTCACCATGGCGATGTAGGCCTCCTCCAGGTCCGGGCGGATGCTGAAGTGGTCATAGTTGAGGATCACGTCCACCTTGCGGCCCAGGGGCCCGAGCTTGGCGCTGACCGCCGCCCGCACCGCGGCGATATCCTCCCCGGTCTTGATGGCCAGGCGCTCGAAGTTGACGAAAAAGCGCTGCGAGCGCGGGTCGTACGTCAGGCGCTCGTCCAACGGGATCTCCAAGAGATCTGCCCGCAGTCCCATCGAGGGGTGGCGGAAGATGCGCGCGTCCATCAGGCGCGGGGGCCGGTCCATGATCGGCCGAAAGGCCATGCGCGCCAGGATGTCGCGCTCCAAGTCCACCCCCGGGGCGATCTCGATCAGTTCCAGCCCGTCCGGGCGCAGGCGAAAGACGCAACGCTCGGTCACATAGAGCACCGGCTGACCCTTGGCGACGGCATAGCGGCCGCTGTAGGTCCGGTGTTCGACCTGCTCCACGAACTTGGCCGCGGGCCCGTCCTCGTGGATCTCCAGGCGCCCGTCCGCCACCGCGAGCCGACACTTGCCGGCGGTGAAGGTGCCGACGAAGACCAGGGTCTTGGCACTCTGGCTGATATTGATGAAGCCCCCGGCCCCGGCCAGCTTGCTGCCGAATTTGCTGACGTTGACGTTGCCCTCGCGGTCCGTCTGGGCCATCCCCAGGCAGGCCAGGTCCAGGCCCCCGCCGTCGTAGAAATCAAACTGGGCCGGCTGGTCGATGATCGCCTGGGCGTTGCGGGCGGCACCGAAATTGAGCCCCCCGGCGGGCAGACCGCCGATGGTCCCGGGCTCGGTCGTCAGCGTCAGGAGTTCCAGGATGCGCTCCTCATGGGCCACGTTGGCCACCCCCTCCGGCATCCCGATCCCCAGATTCACCACGCTGTTAGGCTTGAGCTCACAGGCCGCACGCCGCGCGATGATCTTGCGCGGGTCGAGCGGCATGGGGGCGACCGAGCGCATCGGCGCACGCATCTCGCTGCTGAAGGCCGCATCGTAGGGCGTGGCGAAGGTCTGCCAGTGGTGCTCCGGGGCCTCGGCGACCACTACACAGTCCACCAGCACCCCGGGGATCTTCACCGCCTTGGCCGGCAGGGTGCCGCGCTCGGCGATGCGCTCCACCTGCACGATCACCAGCCCCCCCGAATTGTGGGCGGCGGTGGCGATGGCCAGGGCCTCCAGGAACAGGGCCTCCTTCTCCATCGTGATGTTGCCGTCCGAGTCCCCGGTGGTCCCGCGCAGCAGGGCCACGTCCACCGGCCGACTGGGGTAGAACAGATACTCCTGGCCCTGGAGTGTCACCACTTCCACGATCTCCTCGGTGGTGCGCGCGTTGAGCTTGCCGCCCCCGTGGCGGGGGTCCACGAAGGTACCGAGCCCGATGCGCGAGAAGACCCCCGGACGCCCGGCCGCCACGTCCCGAAACCAGTGCGAGATCACCCCCTGGGGCAGGTTGTAGGCCTCGATCCGGTTGCCGGTCGCCAGCCGACCGAGCTTGGGG
>Ga0247839_1003542_pt1 | contig 21396 bp, 15 predicted proteins | sample LaCruzMarch2015__6_FD_192405 | JGI IMG/M metagenome (GOLD analysis project Ga0247839, IMG submission 192405) | Freshwater microbial communities from meromictic Lake La Cruz, Castile-La Mancha, Spain - LaCruzMarch2015_16m | ecosystem: Environmental > Aquatic > Freshwater > Lake | place: Spain... | reverse complement strand
GTGAAGACGGCGACCACTCCGGCCTCGCCGTGGGGATCCTGACGCGGGCCGTAGACGTTGGCCGGCGCGATGTGTGTGCAGTCCAGTCCGTAGAGGTGCCGGAAACTAGTGAAATAGGTCTCCGCGGCGAACTTCGCCGCGGCATACGGCGAGGCCGGATCGGCCGGCGCCGTCTCAGCTACCGGATAGCGCGTCGGCACACCGTAGATGGCGCCGCCCGAGGATGTATTGACCACTTTGCGCACGGCGGCGCGACGCGAGGCCTCGGCTAGCCGCACCGCCCCGATGACGTTGACCATCGCATCGGACTGCGGATCCGCCACCGAGCGCCGCACGTCGATCTGAGCAGCCAGGTGAAACACCACCTCAGGTCTGGAATCGGCCAGCAACCCGATCAGGTCGGCGCTGACGATATCGGCCTGGACAAACCCGAAGCCGTCGTGGGCAAGGGCGCCATCGAGATTCGCCAACCGGCCGGAACTGAGGTCGTCAAGGCCGACGACGGTGTTCCCATCGGCCAGCAATCGGTCGACCAGGGTCGAGCCGATGAAGCCGGCGGCGCCGGTGACCAGTGCCCGCATTTGGCCCACCATACCGGCGCTACCGGGGTGCCCACCCGTACAGTCGATCCGATGTCTGTTCGGCCGACCGTGCGCGTTCCACCGGTCGCCGCGGCCGCGGCGGTGATGATCGCACTGCAGTTAGCGGTCCGGTCGGTAGTTGCCTTCGGCGGCTACTTCTACTGGGACGATCTGATCCTGGTCGGTCGGGCCGGAACCCAACCACTGCTGTCGGCGTCCTATCTGTTCACCGATCACGACGGCCACGTGATGCCGGCGGCGTTTCTGCTGGGCGGCGGGATCACCCGGCTGGCACCACTGGTGTGGGCCGGACCTGCGGTGAGTCTGATTGTGCTGCAACTGATCGCCTCCCTAGCACTGCTGCGGACGCTGCACGTGATCCTCGGCTGGCGAGCCGTCATGCTGATACCACTGTGCTTCGCACTGTTTACACCGCTGGGCGTTCCGGCGTTCGCGTGGTGGGCAGCAGCGCTGAATTACCTGCCGATGGTGGCCGCAATGGCGTGGGTGTGTGGCGATGCGATCCTGTTGGTGCGCACCGGAAAACGGCGCTACGCGGTGACCGGCACCCTGGTCTATCTGGTTGGTCTGTTGTTCTTCGAGAAATCGGCCGTTATCGGGTTCGTCGCTTTCGCACTGGCCGTCCTGTTGCACTATGTGCAGGGCCACGGATCCGCCCTCCGCGTGGTGTGGCAGCGAGGCCTAGCGCTGTGGTCGGCGCTGCTGGCGCTGACGGCGGGCTGGATTGTGCTCTACCTGGTTGTGGTCGACCAGCAGCGCTGGAGCTGGGACCCCGCGATGACCTGGGATCTGTTGCGTCGCTCGGTGACCCACGGAATCGTGCCCGGCCTCATCGGTGGTCCCTGGGTGTGGCAGCGCTGGGCTCCGGCGTCACCCTGGGCGGTGCCGCCGGGCGCGGCGATGGCGATCGGCTGGCTGGCGGTGGCGGCGGCGCTGGCGGTGACGCTGTTACGCAAACAACGCGCCGCCGCACTGTGGCTGGCCGCGGCCGGCTACGTGATCGCCTGCCAGGTTCCCATCTACCTGATGCGCTCCTCGGAGTTCACCGCCCTGGAGTTGGCCCAGACCCTGCGCTACCTGCCCGACCTGGTTGTCATGTTGACCCTGCTGGCCGCGGTGGGATTGTGTGCGCCCACTCGGCGAGGCGCGCACTGGCTGAATGCCTCACCGCGTCGAAGCGCGATATCGGTGAGCCTGGCCCTGATGTTCGTCGCGAGCAGCCTGGTATCCACCCAGACCTTTCTCAGAAGTTGGCAGGACAATCCGACAAAGTCCTATCTGCAGAATGCGATTCGCGGCTTGGCTGATGCGAAGTCGGGATCGTCTGCACCCCTGCTCGACCAAGAAGTCGATCCGTTGATCCTGCAGCGAGTCGTGGGCCCCGAGAATCTGGCAAGCCACATGTTCGCGCTCATCACCGATCGGCCCGCCTTCGCCGGTGCCACCGAACGATTGCGGATGTTCACCACCACCGGACACCTCGTCGATGCGAACGTGACATGGGTGCGCCGGATCGCGGTCGGCCCACTGGCGAGATGCGGGTACTTCGTGGATCCGGACACCCCGGCACGGGTGCCCTTGGACGGGCCGCTACTGCCGGCCGACTGGACCGCCGAGATCAACTACCTGGCCAACACCGAAGGCACCATCGGGTTGTCACTACCGGCGGGCCCAGAAACCACGGTCCCAGTGAAACCCGGGCTCAATCGGGTATACGTGCGACTCTCGGGTGCCGGTGACGCGATCGCCGTCCGGGCCCATACCGCCACCCTGACTTTATGCCTGGCCTCGGGGCCGGTGGGCTATCTGGCACCGCGCTGACGGCGCTACTGCGTCTCCTCGGTCAGTCTGATCCGGCCGATGATCTCCAGCACCTCGCTGCGCACCTCACGGCCGGCCATCGTGGCGGCGACCGCCGTCATCTGGATGGCCGTATCGCGGTCATGACTGAGCAGGTAGCTGGCGGCAGTGCCCACGATGTCGGAGAAGTGCCTGCGCAGCACCTCCTCGACGGCCGACAGAGCAACCTCAGCATGCGCCAGTGGCACACATCTGCGGAGCAGGTGGAAAACTTCGGCGTCGACGCGGCGGTAGAAACGCTGCGCGAAGATTCGCTTCACCAAATCGATTCCACCGGCCTGGCGAAGAACCGTCTCCTGCTCGGCGAGGTCGGTGACCATCGGCTCAGCCCAACTCAAGCCGCGCCGGACGACGCGTCGCGACAACTCGACGGCGATCACGGAGGCAATCGGGTCAGCTAGGTCAGCCAGGTCGGCTAGGTCGGCTAGGTCGATGCCATCAGGCTGGGGCGGTGTCGTCTCGAACATGACGCCATTATCCCAGGGGGGTACGACAAATGAGGAAAGAGAAACGACCACCGGATACACCGACGCCCCCCGGGAACGATCCCGGGGGGCGCTGGTGTGCTCTGCCGGCCGGTGGCCGGCCAGCGTTAAGTGCCGCTACGCTGCGCGGCTGGTGACCACGTGATCGTGCTCGTGGTGACCCTCCTCGGCGGCGAAGCTGGGATCGTCCGCGAAGGACTTCAGGCGGGCGATCTTGTAGATCAACAGGCCGTAGAGGCACTTGGCCAGGATGTCGGCCAGTGAGTAACCGATCTGCTTGCCCACCCATGCGTCAGCTCCGGTGGTGCCGAAGTAGATGGGCAGGAGGTACGCGATCGGGTACACGCCCCAGGTAGCGAACAACAGGATGCGCAGGTTGCTGACGGTCTTCCGCACAGACTCCGGCTGCCGGTCCAGCGACTTGGTCAGCTCGACGAACAACACATAGAGGATGTAGAGGAAGGGAATGGTCGACAGCAAGCCCCAGACGTTGCGGGTCATATTGTCGGCACTGATCTCACCGGGGTAGCCGAGGGCGATCATGAGCGCCGAGGCCGGGATCAACCGCGCCAGCAGTGATGCCTGCAGCTTCTTGGCCAGCGCCAGCACGACCACGAGTTCGGCCAGCAGCAACGGCACCGTGAGGAGCCAGTCGACGTAGCGGTAGCCCTCGTTGAACGACTCTCCGGCTGCCTGGGTGTAGATCCCGCGTCCGCCGGCCGCGTCGGTGGTGAACGCGTGCCTGAACGAGTCGAAGATCCGGAAGTAGTGGTAGGCAGCGATACCTGTCACCGTGGCCGAGATCACCAGGGCCTGCCGATAGCGCGGCAGAACGCGACTCCGGGAGGAGAACAGGAAGATCGTGGTGAACAACTGTGCTGCGATTGTCAGCGACAGAAAGTTGTACACCGTGTCGAATTGGCCTTGAGTTAACTGTTCAGGGATCATCTCTCACCTTCAAGTAGCGACGCGGGTCCATGGTCAGACCTCAGCGTACGATAATGCACGATCGCGCTAAAAGCGCACCAATGTCTCGATTTTGCCGCTTTTTATCTCGGCTGCGGCCACCGAAACGGGGCCACCACGAAGGAAGGCGGCACAACGACATGCCTGATCGCGGCCTCGACGGCGCGTCGATCATCGTGGTCGGCGCCAGCGGTGGCATCGGCCGCCACATCGCCGCCCAACTCGCTGAACGGGGTGCTCGTCTGACCCTGGTCGCCCGCGATGTGACCAGGCTTGAATCGCGCGGCAACAGCAACGTGGTCGCGGCGGATCTGCGCGACGCCGAGGCCGGAAGACGCATCGTGGCTGCCGCACTAGCAACGAACGAGCGACTCGACGGATTGGTGAACGCCGCGGGAGTCGTCGCTTTCGGGCCACTTGCCGACACCGACGACGACGTGATCGAAGACCTCTTCCTGACCAACGTCCTGGGGCCACTCTGGCTGATGCGGGCCGCCCTGCCCGCGCTGACCGAGTCCCGCGGATTCGTCGCCAACATCAGCGGCGTGGTCGCCGAGCAACCTCTGGCGGGAATGGCCGCCTACGCGGCGTCCAAGGCCGCGATGACCGCAGCCGACCGGGCGTTGGCTCGCGAGTTACGCGCCGCCGGCATCACCGTGACCGACGCGCGCCCGCCACACACCGAAACCGGTCTGGCTGATCGGCCGCTCACCGGCGTTGCACCGAAGCTGCGCGAGGGGTTGCAACCCGACGCTGTGGCGCGCCGAATCATTGCGGCCATCATCGCCGGCGAGCGGGAGATCCCCGGCGACGCGTTCAGCGCCTGACGGATCCGGTGTCTGCGGCCCTACGAGCTGGCGGTGGGCCGATCGTCGGCCGGTTGAACCTCTGCCTCCTCCGGTGCCCCATCGCCGGCCACTTGATCGGCCAACTCCAACCCCGCGCCGGCATACACGTTGAAGGCGATGCCGACGCCGTGGTCCTTGGCCCAGTGCACCTCATCGTCGTATCGGGCGACGGCAGCGACCCGGCCGCTGAACCCCGACTCGCGCAGACATTCGAGCGCGGTGACGTTGGCGCCATGACGCGGCATCGCCAGCACGGCAATGCGCACCGAGTCGGAGCGCTCAAGTTGGTTCCAGAAGTACAGATCGGTGGCGTCACCTTCGATCACCCGCAGGCCCTTCTCCGCGAGTCGCTCGACTCGGGGCCCGTCAAAGTCGACACCCACCACCCGAAGTCCGTAATGATCTGTAAGTCGTTGGTAGGCAGCAAATCCCACTCGACCCATCCCGATCACCACGACCTCGGCGTCGCCGGCGTCGCCGGATCGTTCTTCGGGATGCAATGCGCTTTCATCCTGCGCGGGAAGCCGGGCCGCAATCTTCTCGACCATCAAATGCCCACGTTTGTTGACCAACGCCGAGACCACGAAGCTCAGTGCCACCGCGATCGACATCTCGACGAGCCAGGACTGGCCTAACAACCCTGCCGAGACACCGACCGATACGACGATCAGGCCAAATTCGGAGTAGTTCATCAGGCTCAGCCCCGCAAGTAACGCCGTGCGGTAGCGCAGTTTCAAGACCGACAACAGCACCACGTACCAGGCCGCCTTGAAAGGCAGGAGCAGCACCATCACCAGTGCGACGCCGATGGTGGGCAGGTCCGGTAGACCGGTCAGCCCGATCGACACGAAGAACCCGACGAGCAGTAACTCCTTGATGTGAAACAGCGACCGCGCGAGCTCCGACGATGCCGGGTGCGATGCCAGCAGTACCCCGATGATCAGGGCGCCGAGGTCACCCTTGAGTCCGAGGGCGGAGAACAACGCGTATCCAGGCACCAATGCCATCACGATGCCAAACAGTGACTGCATCTCTCCGTGGCCGAGCCTCGTCCAGATCTTGCGCAGGACCCGTGTCAATGGCCACAGACCCACCAATGCCAGCGCCCACGGGCTGGGCAGGTGACCGCTGGTAGCCGTCAGGAAGATCACGGCGATAATGTCCTGCATCACCAGGATGCCGACAGCGACGCGGCCGTAAAGCGCGTGCGATTCGCCCCGCTCCTCGAGGACCTTAACCACAAAAACCGTGCTGGAGAACGACATCGCGAAAGCGAGCAGAGCGATCGTCTGCATGCCCTGCCCGGCCAGCATGGCCACCCCGGCCACCGCGGCCAGCCACAGGACGGCACTTCCGAGAATGACGCTGACCACCATGTGCGCGGATGTGGTCAACCACACCTCGCGACGGAGCAGTATGCGAACGTCCAATTTGAGACCGATCGCGAAGAGCAACAATGTGACACCCAGGCCCGCCATCATGTCCAGCTGAGGCAGTTCCGCCACGTCGAGGGCGTTGATGACGAATCCCGCAGCCAGAAATCCGACCAGCGGGGGTAGCCGCACAGCCATGGCGAGGCCGCCAAGACCGAAGGTGATGAGGAGATAGATAGCGACAACTGTCATCGGCGGTCCCCCTAGTCCAACGCGGCGGTCGCAGACGTGGCTGCAACGATGGCGCCGCCTAGGAGAATCGAACTCCTGACCGGCTAATAGTAGGTGACGTTCGACCCGCTGTCGTTACGACCCAGCCCGCTTAGACGGCTCCGTTGGTTACGTTGGTTCCGTGATTCACCTGATCGTGGCGCGGGTCTAGTCGCCGAGGTTGGTCATGCCGGTTAAGTGCTGATCACAGCAGGCCGTTTTGGCCGTTGGTTCCGTTGGTTCCGTTGGTGCCGTTGGAGATTCCGGGAGTGAGACTCGTACCGCCCGTGCCGCCCGTGCCCCCCGTGCCGCCGCGACCGATGAGGCCACCGCGTCCGCCGTCGCCACCGTCACCGCCAGCGGTGACGGTGACTTCGGAGATGCTCAAACCGCCGTTGGTGGCCGCGTACAGGGTGCCACCGCTGGCGTACAAGCCCCACACGGTGTTGCTGCCCAGGCCGTTGGCGGTGGTGGAGTTGGTGAAGGTGGCGCCGCCGTCGATGGAGGTGGACAGGCCGTCGCCGGTGGCCGCGTAGATGGTGTCCCCGACGGCGTACACCCCACGTACGGTGTTGTTGCCCAGTCCGTTGGCGGTGGTGGAGTTGGTGAAGGTAGTGCCGCCGTTAGTGGAGATGCTCAGTCCGCCGAAAGTGGCCGCGTAGATGGTGTCCCCGACGGCGTACACCGCGCGTCGCCATATCTCGAATTGGAGGGGCACGTTGCTCTACAGTCCTTTTCCAAGAGAGCCTTTCCAGTCCCCTCCATCTTGGCGTCAAGGAGCGTTGTCGATGTTAGCTGCCAACCACATAGGGCGAGTTGGCGGCCTCGCCGCCGCCCTGGGCGTGGGCGTGGCGCTCTTCACGATGCCGACGCAGGCCTGGGCCGACTCTGCAAAGCCGGAGCAGTCGCAGACAGAGGGATCCGCGACGACAGAGGGATCCGCAACAACACAGGGATCCGCAACAAGTAGGCGCTCCAGCGCTGCTCACCGGTCTGGGGTTGCGCCTCACGATCACGTCAGTCGGAGCAGCGTCAAGCCGCGCAACCCCTTGGCCTCGTCCAGAAGGGAGTCAACGGCAGATCGCCGCGTTTCCGTTTCTGCGGCTGTACCGGCGAAACTGACCTCGAGCAAAGGTGCCGTCACGCCCGTTGCGGACGTCGCAGCAAGCGGCGGTCCCCTATCGCCTGCAGTCTCCCCGCTCGACTCCATCATGGTCGCCGCCGCACGCCGCGAAGTCATTGGCCAGCCATCGGTTCAAACACAACTAACGGATGGGATCATCAATGGCTCCATTTCGGCCGTCGGTGCTCCCGGCATTCCGGTGGTCTACACCGTCACCAGGTCCCCGGATCTAGGGGGCAAGGTAAGCCTCGACGGCGACACCGGCAGGTTCAGCTACCTGCCCACCTTCAGTGCCTTGACCTCAGGGGCGACAGAGAAATTCACCGTCGTGGCCTTCGAGGAAAAGCCACTCGTTGCGGCGCTGGACCAGTTGTTGAACAATATCGACTTCGCGGCCCGGGACTCGTTCCGGTCATTCCTGGCGGATCTCCATCAGATCCCGGTCGTCAACATCCTGCTGCGCCCCATCATCGGGACTTCGCAGACCGTCACCGTAAGCGTCGACAACGGACAACTGGTTCCGGAACCTTTCACTACGCCAGTCGCGTACACCGTCAAGGTGATCTCGTTCGACGGCACCCTGATCAGCACCAACTTCTTTCCTGCGGTGGGGCTTCAGGCCGGGCAGAACGCGCCCTCGATCTTCACCACAGGCGGTTTGTCGTCCCCGGGCATGACAGACCCCTATGGGGAGTGGGACCGGTCGGTCGCTGAACGGCCCGGGCTTGCGGGTTATTTGGTTCCCGGCATTGCCCCGCTTCGCGAAACTGGATACAACGTCATCACCTGGGACTCCCGCGGGAAGGGTGACTCGGGCGGACAGTTGGAATTCGGGAATCCGGAATTCGAGGGCCGGGACACTCAGAACGTCATCACCTACTTCACAAAGACGGGATGGATAACGCCCGATGACAACGGCGATTTCCAGATCGGCATGGTTGGCGGCTCATTCGGCGCTGTGCAGGAGTTGGTTACCGCGGCTATCGACCACCGAATCGACGCGATCGTGCCGGGAATCGCCCCGAACACGCTGATCACAGGGATCTATCCGGACGATGTCTTCAACACCGTGTGGGGTGGGCTCCTGCTGCCGACCGCCCTCCTCGGCGCCGGCGCCCGGGTCAACCCCGAGCTTTACCTCGGGTCCGTCACCGGCATCCTGTTCGACTGGATTACCCCGGGGCTCCGCGAGTTGCTCAACAGGACGGGACCCGGTGTGCGGGTTGAGGACATCACCGCGGCGACCCTACTGATCTCGGGCATTCCCGACACGTTGTTCCCGTTGAACCAATCGCTCATCAACGCGGCGATGTTGGAATCCGTAGACACCCCGGCGAAGGTCATCTGGTACTGCGGCGGGCACGGCGTGTGCCTGAACCCAGCGAGTCCGATCCAAAATGACTTGATAATGGATGCCACCCTGAACTGGTTAGATCAGTACGTCAAAGGCCAAGAGGCGCAACGGATTCCCACATTCCAGTGGGTCGATCAACTAGGCCAGTTCTACGCCTCCGACTACATGCCGTTCGATTCGAGGTTCACCGGCGACCCGCTGGTCACCTCCAGCCACGGTGGGGTGCTCCCGATCCTCTCGGTCCTCGGGGGTGGTGGCCCCAACCTGGCTGCGCTGCCCGATCCGGCACTTGCCACCGCGCGAGCGCTTAACGCAGTGAACCTGAAAGTGACAGCACCCCAGACCGGGTCCAACACCCAGGTCGTCGGGGTGCCCGAATTGACCTTCACCTACAGAGGGCTGGGCCTCACCAGCCATGTGTTCGCTCAATTTGTCGATGACCAGACCGGCGTGGTGCTGGGTAACGCCGTTACCCCCATCCCGGTTGTCCTCGACGGGCGTGAACGCACCGTCACAGTCGCGCTGGACGGCATCGCCCAGACCATGGCGCCAGGTACCTCTATCACCCTCCAAATCACCAACTCTGCCGTGCCGTTCTTCAACTATCTTGCCCTGGGCGTGCTCGGTATTTCGGCGATGCAGGTGTCCCTGCCGACGGTTGCCGACAGCGTGGCCGTCAGTGTGGGGAGTCCGTGACCGGACGGACCAACAGGGATTCCACCTGCAGTGGCCGGTGCGAGAATCCGAACGGAACTTCCACGATGGAGCCGCCCAGTGCCAGCCGACAAGACCATCGCAATCCTCGACCCCTTGAGTTCGCCGGCGTTTCTGGCTGAAACCCTGAGGAACAAGGGATTGCGGACGATCGCGGCCTACACCGTCGACCTCTCCCCCGAGGTGCTGTCGACTTTTTATAAGCCGCAGCTATTCGACATCGTCGTCAACACCCACGGTTTGGCCGAGGCGGACGTCGTCGACATCCTCACCGATCTCAACACCGACTACGTGCTCTACGGCAGCGAGTTCAGTGTGGAATACACTGACCGGTTCGCCTCCCGGATCTGTCCGGATTTCGCGAATGACCCGGCGACAAGTGAATACCGCTGCAACAAGTACATGATGAACCGCGCACTGGCCGACAGCGGGCTTGCGAACATCCGACAGCGCATCGTCGACGACGACCACCTCGACGACTCGACGATCGACAGCGTCACAGCGGAATTCGGTTACCCCGTCATCATCAAGCCCGCGCGGGCAATGGGAACTCAGGGATTCTCGAAGTGCCTGGACGCGGCCGAACTGCGGGACCATTTCGCCAGAGCCGTACAGGACCGTCCGGCGCTGTCATCGCAGAGCTATCTGATCCAGGAATTCGTGGAGGGTGACGAATACGTCATCGACACAGCAAGCGTCGGAGGAACCCACTACGTGTCCGACGTCTTCCGGAATGTGAAGCAGTATTTCGGCGACTCGAACATCTATCTGAGGTCGGAGATCGTCAGCTCACGCGAAGGGGTCTGGTCCGAGGTCACCGATTACGTGCTGAAGGTTCTCGACATCATCGGTCTGCGAAACGGTCTCGCCCACACCGAAGTCTTCGTGACCGCCGACGGGCCCCTGCTGCTGGAGGTGAATCCGAGAATCGCCGGAGCCTCCGGTTTCTTGAACCGAATCTCGAAACTGGTCTACGGCTGGTCGCAGCCCGACCTGCTGATCGACGTTCTTGCGGGCGCTGACCGCACCACACTCGATCACGGGGGCGAATCCCACGGCATGCTCGTCTACCTGAACAGCTGGGAGAAGGACCACACCATCACCGAACTCAACGTCGCGAAACTGGCTACGCTGAGTTCCTTCAAAGATGCAACAGCGGTAAAGCAACCGGGGGAAATTGCTCAGCCGCCAGTTACGCTTCTCGATATCGCGGCTTTCATTCTTCTCTACGGCGAGGACAGGGAAGCCGTCGAGAACGACTACCGGACGCTCATCCAGTGGGAGCGAGCGGGAATTCTCATCTGAGAGAAGCGGGATCATCCTCTACGTCATCCTCTACATCCTGACCACCGCGGGGTCGTTCATCCTGATCCGGGTGTTCGGCCTCGCGCTGCCGGACATGTTGATGGTGTTCCTGACGACAAGCTATGCAATCGTGGCGTTCCACGCGGTCAACGTCGGGCGTATCGCATCGATGTACCGCGCCCTGTGGGCGTCGCACAGAGTCCGTTATCTGCAACTGAATACCGCCCAGCTGGTGGCGTGGATCGGCGGATTCCTGATCCCGATCTACTTCTCGCCGTCATCGCTTCTGGTGTCAGGTATGAGTGTCACCAGCCTCTGCGGCTGCATGTCGATCTATGCCACCAGCAGGCGCAGGTCGGCGCTTGTCAACGCCGTTCTGCTGGCGTTGAATCTGCTGCTGTTCTATCTGCTCTACCTCAATGTTTACCGAGGCTGGACCTACATCGTGTTCTGCGTTTCGACGTTGTCGGTGGGCCTGGCCATGTTCGCCATCCTCCGACTCTCCAGCGACATGCAAACCGGCGGACTGACCTCAACGCAGATACTGGCTGCCAGAACGTGGTTGCTGTGGTTGATCCCGTTGGTGTACGTGATCGCCGATCGCCAGTTCGCCTCGATCACGCCGACGGTTCTTCGCGATACTGCAGTCCTGGGGCTGATGTCGCTGATTCTCCCGCTGTATTTCCTGCAGAGATCAATCGCATCGCTGGGCCCCGACAAGACCGGCATCCTGATCGGTTTCACCCCGATGGTCATCGTGGGGTTCGAGTTGGTTTTTCTCAAAAGCGTCCAAGTCCCTGACGTGGTCGGGGCGGCAATACTGCCGGTGATCATTGTCGGGTTCGCGTTGTACGAACGTTCGGCCCAGCGACGGGCTTAATCTCCCCGGCGCGCGTGGGCCAGGAGTTCGGCCCACTCCGATCGCGCACCGCACACCCGTGCCGCCGCCGCCCGTCCGCACAACGCGCCGACGATGTTGCCCGTGCCGTTGTAGCCGCCGAGCGCCCAGACCCCGGGCCGCACTTCATCCAGAATCGGCAGCCCATCCGGCGTGTAGCCGACAGACCCAGCCCAGCGGTTCGTCACCGGTGCCCGCACGCCCAGATGCTCCCGGAGGAAACGCTCGAGTCGCGTTTGAATCGACACCGTCGGTTCAGAAGACTCGGTCCACTCCGCCGCCTCGTCGGTGTCCCGGAATCCGCCGAGCGCTATCCGCCCGTCCGGCAGTTGCTGCCAGTACTCGGACCCGTGCCGCCAGTACACCGCGCGCGGAAAACTCACCTCCGGTGCCGGGGCCGTAGCCAGCATCTGCAGCCGCGTCGTCCGCACTCGCCCGGCCAGTTCCGCGGGCAGGATCGTCTCAAGCCGCCCGTCGACCGCCACGATCACGCTCTCGCACTCCACAGCGCCGCCCGTCGTCGTCACACGCCCCACCTCGATCGTCTGCACCGGCGAACGCTCGAACAGCCGCACATCTGCCGCCTCCAGCCGGTCCGCCCACGCCCGCGCCCGCGCCAGCGGCTGGACCACGCCGTCGGTAGGCAGCAGCAGCCCTTCGCCCTCAGCGCCCACGTACCACTCGACCGGAAAACCATCGGCCCGCAGCGCCGCCGCGTGGCTCCGGCAGTCTTCGAACTCTCCGGAATCTGCCGCTATCCGCAGCGAGCCATTCACCGCGAAGATCTCCGGCCATTCCGACGCTTGCCGACGGATCTCCTCCACCGTTGACCGATAGATGGCGCTTGCCGTTTCGCGCCCCAGTTGAGCGACGGTGTGGTGATAGAACTTCGCCAGCCCGGCCAACACCAAACCGCCGTTGCGTCCCGCCGCACCGCCGCCAACGGCGACTGCGTCGACGCCCACCGCCTCCACACCGCGCGCCCGTAACTCGTCCAACGCCGCCAGGCCCGATCCGCCGAGTCCCACAACGCACACCTGCGCGCGCACTATGCCGTTGAGCGGCTCGCGCACCGTCTCCCGCCGGTAATCCCACACCGGCACGTCCAGCACCATGCCCGGCATCATAGATCCCCAGGGTCTTTCAAACCACGGTGGACGGCACTGCACCGCGGCGGCGGTTCTACACGGCCGCTATAAACATGAGACGGAGAACACCGCCACCGAGCCAGTCCCCAATCCGCGCCCCCGAGGACCTTCTCTGACGATCAGGCAGAGTGAGAAAACGCCCGTGAACTGCAACGATGGAGCCGCCTAGGAGAATCGAACTCCTGACCTATTCATTACGAGTGAATCGCTCTACCGACTGAGCTAAGGCGGCGTGGCTGATAGCCGAGCAGAGTTTACCCGTCGGCACGTAACGCCTGCCCCATGGTGGCGACCATCGCGTCCACGGCGAATTTAGGCTTGACATTCATCGCCAGCGCCTCGCGGCAGGCAAGCACCGACTCGACGCAGCGCAGCAGGCGCTCCGGTGGGGCGTGCGCGGCCAATCTGGCCACCTGTTCGGCCATATCGGGATGGCTCGCTTGAACCGAACCGGCTCCCCCAGCCACCATCAGTGCGTCCCGGAAATACGTGGCAAGGTCGATCAGGGCACGGTCGAGTGAATCCCGTGATGCTCGCGTCTGGCGCGATTTCTGTCGTTTCTCAAGGTCTTTGAAAGCACCGGCCGAACCGCGCAGCGCCCCTGCCGCGCCCTTACCCGTACCGCCGCCGCCCAGTGCAGTGCTCAGTTCCTCGGTCTCGGCTTCGTTGCGACCGTCGTTGAGGGCGCGGGCCTCGCTCTCTGCCGCGGCGATGAGTTCCTCGACCGCGGCAAAGGCCCGCGCCGGTGTCGCGGAGTCGCGGGCCAGACCCAGTGCCCGGGCGCGGCGGTCCCTGGCCTCGGGGTCGGTCGCCAACCGGCGCGCCCGACCGACGTGGCCACCGCTGACCGACGCCGCCCACTGCGCCTGGTCTTCGGTGAGGCCGTCGGTATCCATCAGAACCCCGGCGATCGCCTCGACCGTCGGCGTTACCAATGCGACGTGCCGACACCGCGACCGCAGCGTGATAGCGATGTCCTCGGGATCGACCGACGGCGCGCACAAGACGAACACCGTTGCCGGCGGAGGTTCCTCGACGACCTTCAGCAGTACGTTGGCCGCGCCCTCGGTAAGCCGGTCAGCGTCTTCGATGACGACGACCCGCCAGCGACCGGTGCTCGGTCGCCGCGATGCGGTCGCAACGATGCCCCGCATGTCGTCGACCCCGATCGACAAGCCCTCCGGAATGACGCGACGGACATCGCCGTGGTTGCCGACCATCGTGGTTGTGCAGGCTCGGCATCGCCCGCACCCGGGAACTCCATCGGACGTGCACTGCAACGCCGCCGCAAAGCACAGCGCAGCCACCGAGCGCCCCGACCCGGGCGGGCCGGTGACCAGCCACGCGTGAGTCATCGCACCGGGGTTGACCGGATCGTGGGGGTTGACCGGATCGTGGGGGTTGACCGGATCGTGAGCAGAATCACCTCGGGCCGCCACCGCGGCAGCGACCAACTCGGCCTCAATGGCGCTTTGGCCGACCAACCTCGCAAAAACCCCGGACATCGCCTTCCAACACTAGCGGGAAACATCACTGATCGGGGTTGTCGATCCCCCGCTGCGGCCCGCTACGGTGAGTTGGTGAACAGCGCGCCGGTCAGGCGCGGGCGAGTACGGGAATTCGTCCGCTGGGTGGCGCGCACACCGTGGCCGGTGTTCGCCCTCGGCATGCTGCAGGCCAACATCATCGGCGCCCTGGTGGTGCTGGGGTTCCTGCGATTCGGGCTGCCGCCCGGCGACCGCATCCGATTGCAGGATCTACCGACACTCAACATGGTGGTGCTGATCGGTTACGTCCTGATCGCCATCGCGGTGGGCTTGTTCCTCAACTTGCGCCTGCTGGCCCCGGTGTTCCGCTGGCAACGGCGCGACACGCTACTCACTTCGGACAACGACGATGATCCGTCGGCCACCGAGCAGGCCCGCCTACGCGCCCTGCGAATGCCGCACTACCGATCCGTGATCACCCTGTCGAGCTGGTTGGTGGGCTCGGTGGTTCTCATCGTCGCCAGCCGGCCCGTCGCCGAGCAGTCCGTTCCGGTGCTGGCCGTGGCCACTCTGCTGGGGGCGATCGCCGACACCATCATCGGCTACCTGCAGGCCGAACGCGTACTGCGTCCGGTCGCGGTGGCCGCGCTCCGGGGCGGAATCCCCGACGGGTTCCGCCGCCCAGGTCTGGTCCAGCGACTGTTGCTGACCTGGATCCTCTCCACCGGGGTCCCGCTGCTGATGATCGTGCTGTCGATCGCCGCCACGAAATTCTCCCTGCTGGACGCCCCTGCCGACACCCTCTTCGCGCCGATTCTTCTCACCGCCGTCGCCGCCCTGGTGGTCGGATTGGCCGGAAATGTTTTGTCCGCCATGGCGATCTCGGACCCGCTGCGACAGTTGCGCTGGGCGCTGGGTGAGGTGCAACGCGGTAACTACAACGCTCACATGCAGATCTACGACGCCACCGAATTGGGCTTGCTGCAGGCCGGATTCAACGACATGGTGCGAGAACTCAGTGAACGCCAGCGCATGCGAGATCTGTTCGGCCGCTACGTCGGTGAGGACGTCGCCCGACGGGCGCTGGAGCGCGGCACCGAACTGGGCGGCCAGGAGCGTGACGTCGCAGTCTTGTTCGTCGACCTGGTGGGCTCCACCCGATTGGCCGCGACCCGCCCCCCGGGCGAGGTTGTCAGTCTGCTCAACGAGTTTTTCCGCGTCGTCGTCGAAACCACCGGCAAGAACGGGGGTTTCGTCAACAAGTTCCTCGGTGACGCCGCACTGTGTATCTTCGGCGCACCGCTGGAACACCCGGATGCCGCGGGTGCGGCACTGGCCGCGGCACGGGAGTTGCACGACGAACTGGTCGGCGTGCTCGGCGAGGCCGAGTTCGGGATCGGGGTGTCGGCCGGACGGGCGATCGCCGGGCATATCGGCGCGCTGGCCCGGTTCGAATACACGGTGATCGGTGATCCGGTCAACGAGGCGGCCAGGTTGACCGAACTCGCCAAAACCGAACACGATCACGTACTGGCGTCGGCGGTCGCAGTCAGTCGGGCCGTCGACGCGGAGGCCCTGTGCTGGCAGGTGGGCGAGATCGTGGATCTTCGCGGACGCACGGTACCGACTCAACTGGCGCGGCCGGTGAATCTGATCCAACCACCGAACCCGAGCCCGTCCGTGGCTGCGGACGCGCTCTGATCTCAGGCTTTCTTGGCGGCGGTCTTTTTCGCGGCGGTCTTCTTGGCGGCGGTCTTCTTGCGGACCACCTTGGTGGTCGTGCGCTTGACCGGTCCGCGGGCGCGTCGCTCGGCGAGCAACTCTGAGGCACGGTCGTCGGTGATGGTCGACACCTCGTCGCCCTTACGCAGACTCGCGTTGGTCTCCCCGTCCGTGACGTAGGGGCCGAAGCGCCCGTCTTTGATCACCATCGGCTTACCGGAGGCGCCATCGGTACCCAGTTCGCGCAGGGGGGGTGTGGCCGCGCCCTGCCGGCCACGGCGCTTGGGTTCGGCGTAAATCTTCAGTGCCTCATCCAGCGTGATGCCGAATATCTGATCCTCACTCGCCAATGAACGAGAGTCGTTGCCGCGCTTCAGATATGGCCCATAACGGCCGTTTTGGGCCGTTACCTCTTCACCGTTTGCCGGATCTACTCCGACCAGTCGCGGCAGCGACAGCAGCTTTAAAGCATCCTCAAGGGTTACCGTCGCCACGTCCATCGAGGCGAACAATGACCCGGTGCGCGGCTTCGGACCGGTCGGTTTTTTGCCTTTCTTCGCGGCAACCCCGTCTTCACCGTCATCCGGGGGCGGGGGCAGCATCTCGGTGACATACGGTCCGTACCGGCCGTCCCTGGCGACGATCTCATGTCCGGATTCCGGATCCACACCCAGAACCCGCCCCTCCTGCGGCGTGGCGAAAAGGGCCTCGGCAATGTCGAGAGTGAGTTCGTCAGGAGTGATCTCCTCGCTGACATTGGCCCGCTGCGGGGTGAATTCACCGTCTTCGCCGATGACCATCCGCTCCAGATAGGCCCCGTTCTTCCCCGGCCGCACGCAGACCGTGCGACCCTCGGCGTCGTCGAAGAGTCGGATGGAGTTGATCCCGCGGGCGTCGATGCCCTCGAGATTGACGCCGATGAGTTTCTTCAGCCCGCCGGCGCGGGCGATCGAGTGCGGAACGCCGTGCTCACCGCCGAAGTAGAAATTGTGCAGCCAATTCGTCCGTTGCTCGTGGCCGTTGGCGATCTCGTCAAGTTCGTCCTCGAGGGCGGCGGTGAAGTCGTAGTCGACCAACCGTCCGAAATGCTGCTCAAGCAGTCCGGTCACCGCGAAGGCCACCCACGACGGAACCAGGGCCGTTCCCTTCTTGTAGACGTAGCCGCGATCCTGGATGGTCTTGATAATCGAGGAATACGTCGACGGTCGGCCGATTCCGAGATCCTCGAGTGCCTTGATCAGTGACGCTTCGGTGTACCGGGCCGGCGGGTTGGTGGCGTGTCCGTCGGCGGTAAGCCGGGTGGCATCGACCCGCTGGCCCTGTCGAAGCTGTGGCAGTCGGCTCTCGGCGTCGTCGGCTTCGCCGCCGGCAAGGTCATCGACGGTTTCGACATAGGCCTTCAAGAAGCCTGGGAAGGTGATCGTTCGACCGCTCGCCGCGAAGGCCGCCTCACGTCCGTCGCTGGCGTTGCCGTTGATCCGCAGGCTCAACGTGGTGCCGCGGGCGTCGGCCATCTGCGAGGCGACCGTGCGCTGCCAGATCAATTCGTAGAGCCGGAAACCGTCGCTATCAAGTTCGGCGTGCAGCGCACCCGGGGTGGCGAACGTCTCGCCTGCCGGGCGGATCGCCTCGTGGGCCTCCTGGGCGTTTTTGACCTTGCGGGTGTACTGGCGCGGGCTGGGGTGGACGTACTCGTCGCCGTAAAGCTGGCGGGCCTGGTTGCGGGCCGCGTCAATCGCCGACTGCGACAGCGTGGTCGAGTCGGTCCGCATATAGGTGATGTAGCCGTTCTCGTAGAGCTTCTGGGCCACGCTCATGGTGCGCTCGGCGCTGAACCGGAGCTTGCGGCCGGCCTCCTGCTGCAGGGTCGACGTCATGAACGGCGGGTACGGGCGGCGAGTGTAAGGCTTCTCCTCGACCGAGGCCACGGTCAGTGCGGCGCCCTGCAGGCCGGACGCGAGCGAACCGGCGGCGGCCTCATCGAGCACCAGCACCTCGTCGGCTTTGCGCAGCGCCCCCAGCGAGTCGAAGTCCCGGCCCGTCGCCACCCGCTTACCGTCGACGGTGACCAACCGGGCGGTGAACCGAGGCGGGGTGGCATTCGGATCGGACACGCTGGCGTCCAACTCGGCCAGGATGTCCCAGTAGGACGCGCTACGGAAAGCCATCCGCTCGCGCTCGCGCTGAACGATGATGCGGGTCGCCACGGACTGCACCCGCCCGGCCGACAAGCCCCGGCCCACCTTCTTCCACAGCACCGGGCTTACCTCGTAGCCGTACAACCGGTCCAGGATGCGGCGGGTCTCCTGGGCATCGACGAGGTCGGTGTCGAGATCGCGGGGATCATCGGCGGCGGCCCGGATCGCCGATTCGGTGATCTCGTGGAAGACCATCCGCCGGACCGGGATTTTAGGTTTGAGGGTCTCCAACAAATGCCAGGCGATGGCCTCGCCCTCGCGGTCACCGTCGGTGGCCAGATACAACTCGTCGACGTCTTTGAGCAGACTTTTGAGTTCTGCGACGGTGGCCTTCTTATCCGGGCTGATCACGTAGAGGGGTTCGAAGTCGTGGTCGACGTCGACGCCGGTGCGGGCCCAGGGCTCGGACTTGTACTTGGCTGGCACGTCGGCGGCGTTCTTCGGCAGGTCGCGGATGTGGCCTCGGGAGGACTCGACAATGTAATTCGGGCCCAGGTAACCGGCGATTTTGCGTGCCTTGGTGGGCGACTCGACGATGACGAGCCGACGAACGTTGTCGCGGGGTCCGCTTCCGCGGTCGTCGTCAGCCAACTGCGCCCACGCTCCCATTCAGTCGTGTCCGGATATCCGGTCCCTGGACAATTTCGCACCCCTGGACCGGCAGACGCAAACCGACCCCCGAGGTAAACCCTCTCAGATTCGCGGCCAGGCCACCAACGCCTCGGGGCCATCGGGTGGCTCCCCGACGTTCTCCACCAGGCGAGATAGTCGTCGCCGACCGCCGATCCGCAGGGCCGGGTGAGCGCCCCGGGTACCGATCAGAGTCGGGGCGATACCCACCCGCATCAGGGCCGAAGCCAGCGGCGAGTGGGTATCAGGTGCATGCGGGTCCAGGCCCAGCAGATAGCGGTCGGAATCAGGGGAACCGGCCGCCAGGGTCCAGGCCCGCAATTCGCGAGGACCCGGCAACCAGTGTGACGGGACCGTCTTGACCGCACCGCGGGTCCAGTCTGCGGCGATACCGAGCAGTCGGGCGTCAACCGCGGTCCGCACCAGGGGGTTATCCTCCTCGGTCCGGGACGTCTCAGCCTGCAAGCCGGCCGCGGCCATCATGTCGGCCAATGCGGCGGCCCGCCACTGGGCCTCGACTACCACCGAGAGCCTGGCTCCTTCCCCGACCGTCACCACCTGGCCGGCCGCCGCGAGCACCCCGGCGAGATCGGTGACCGCGGGGGGCACCGCCTCGGCAGAGAAGAACGACAGCTGGCTCACGATTCGACAGTAGGGCAGTCGATGGCACTGTCCGCGCTACCGGGCCCATCCGGCGCCACCGGAAACGACAGCACCCCCTTGAAGCCCGGCGTCCGGGCCCCGAGGGGGTGCTCGTCAGAGTCGGTGTCTTTACAGACGGAGAGTCGACGTCGTTCAGACGGCGCGAACGCCGGTGGCCTGGGGCCCCTTGGGGCTTTGGCCTACCTCGAACTCCACCTTCTGGTTCTCCTCCAGGGTGCGGAAGCCCGAACCCTGAATCTCCGTGTAGTGGACGAAAACATCGGCGGAGCCGTCCTCCGGAGCGATGAAGCCGAAGCCCTTCTCCGCGTTGAACCACTTCACAGTTCCCTGTGGCATTTTTCGTACTTTCCTTCTTTTCCGGGAGCGATCTACCCATGTTCGACGTAGACCGGGCCGGTTGAGACCGCCATCCTTCTTGGATGTGCCGGAATTAACCCCGGCGCAGACCCTCGCAGGAACCGCGACCGCAACGTCGATCCTGCGAAGCGCCAAACACGAACACAGAAGCTGCGACCAACTCAATCCAATCACGTTCGGCGCAGTTAGGACAGTATCGGCGACAATTCGGACGTCAGACTCGAGGCGGAAACGAACAGGGGGACGAGCGTGGCGAGTTTCGGCAGCGAGTTGCTCGCCGCCGTGTGCGGCGAGGCCGACCCCGCAGTGGGCGCCTCGCTGCGTCACGTCACCGAGATGCCCGCTCGCCGCGCCGAGTCGCGCGACTGGCCGTCCTGGGCCGGAACCGATCTGCTCGACGCACTGCGCAACCAGGGCATCACCGCCGCGTGGTCCCACCAAGTGCAAGCCGCCGAACTCGCCCACTCCGGTCGCGACGTGGTGATCAGCACCGGTACCGCGTCCGGCAAGTCGCTGGCGTTCCAGTTGCCGATCATGGACGCTCTGGCCGGCGATCCCCGAGCCAGGGCACTGTATCTGTCACCGACGAAAGCACTCGGCCATGATCAGTTGCGCTGCGCGCACGCTCTGAGCGCCGCGGTGCCCCGCCTCGGTGACGTCGCGCCGAGTGCGTACGACGGCGACACCGGCCCCGAGGTCCGCCGCTTCGCGCGTGAGCGTTCGCGCTGGCTGTTCTCCAACCCGGACATGATCCACGTGTCGATGCTGCGCAATCACGCCCGCTGGGCGGTCTTCCTGCGCGGACTCCGCTATATCGTGGTCGACGAATGCCATTACTACCGAGGTGTTTTCGGTTCGAATGTGGCAATGATCCTGCGACGGCTGCTGCGACTGTGCGACCGATACCGCTCCCCTGGTTCAGCCGCGACGACCGTGATCTTCGCCAGCGCCACCACAGCCGCACCGGGCGCTACCGCAGCCGAGCTGATCGGGCGGCCCGTCGAGGAAGTCGTGGTCGACGGATCACCGCAGGGAGCGCGCACGATCGCGTTGTGGGAACCCGCGTTGCGGACCGATCTGCGCGGTGAGAACGGTGCGCCGGTGCGCCGTTCCGCGGGTGCCGATGCGGCCCGCATGTTGGCCGACCTGGTGGCGCAGGGCGCACGGACGCTGGCCTTCGTGCGATCGCGGCGGGGGGCAGAACTGATCGCACTCGCCGCCCGAGCGCGGCTGGAGGACATCGCGCCGCACCTGCGGGACACCGTGACCTCCTACCGCGCCGGCTATCTCGCCGAGGACCGCCGCGCGATCGAACGGGCGCTGGCCGAAGGTGCGGTGCGCGGACTGGCCACCACCAACGCCCTGGAATTGGGTATCGACATCGCCGGGTTGG
>Ga0247839_1003539_pt1 | contig 21408 bp, 23 predicted proteins | sample LaCruzMarch2015__6_FD_192405 | JGI IMG/M metagenome (GOLD analysis project Ga0247839, IMG submission 192405) | Freshwater microbial communities from meromictic Lake La Cruz, Castile-La Mancha, Spain - LaCruzMarch2015_16m | ecosystem: Environmental > Aquatic > Freshwater > Lake | place: Spain... | reverse complement strand
TCGTTTTCCATTTCCAATACATCTACATAAGCATCTGCCACTGGTTTTTCGTTTTTATCAACTACGGTAATAAGCAGTTTAGTTTTTCTACTGCCTAAGTTATTAATATGGCGTGCTGCTAAAAATATATTTACAAATTTAAGATGGCTTTCTTCAAATTCGCTCACTATTAAATCTTCCATTCCATCAAGCGTTTCGTCTATTTTACGCACCAAGGCATGGTTAGCACGGTTAGCCTCTGCGCCTTTTATTATTTTGGTTTTAGGCTCGCTGCTGTATTTTTTGGCTTCTAAAATGGCTGCTTGCAGTGCATCTAAATTAGCTTGGGTTATTCTGTAAGGTGTAAGTTGGTTTAAATTAGACTCTAATTGCTTAGCAATTGATTCTGCCAAAGTTATTTTAGCGGCTGCCGACACCCTAAAATCTTTTTTGGTAATGTCATATATTTTTATGGCATCTGCATCATTATTTTTATTAGCCCAAGCAAGTGCTTTGCGGCCAAAACGTACACAAAGGGTGGTAAGCAAATCAAATTTGGTAGTTTTATTTAAATCTACCTTGCCTTTAGCACCAAAGCTAATCATAAAATTGGCGCCTAATTGGGCTGCATCTGCCCTAAATTCTACTATCAAATCTTCTAAAGGAGTAAATCCAGCAATAATTTGCTTGTTTTCTTCTTCGCTGAATACTTCATCAATATTGTTGTAAGTATTCATTTTTTCATCAAAAAATTTCGCCATAATGGGTGTATTTATTTTTTATTTTTCCAAATGTATAAAAAACGGTATAACGATAACCAAAACAAATATTATTTAATTGTTAATTGCATCCTGAATCTTTAAAATTGGTATCTATATGCTAATAATTAATAGGTTAGTCCAATCTCTTCAAAGCTTAGTCCTAAATCTTCAAGGCTTAGTCCCAACTCTTCAAGGCTTAGTCCTAAATCTTCAAGGCTTAGTCCCAACTCTTCAAAGCTTAGTCCCAACTTCTCAAGGCTTAGTCCTAAATTTTCAAAGCTTAGTCCCAACTCTTCAAGGCTTAGTCCTAAATCTTCAAGGCTTAGTCCTAAATCTTCAAAGCTTAGTCCCAACTTCTCAAGGCTTAGTCCTAAATCTTCAAGGCTTAGTCCTAAATCTTCAAAGCTTAGTCCCAACTTCTCAAGGCTTAGTCCTAAATCTTCAAGGCTTAGTCCCAACTCTTCAAAGCTTAGTCCTAATTCTTCAAGGCTTAGTCCTAAATCTTCAATGCTTAGTCCCAATTCTTCAATGCTTAGTCCTAACCTCTCAAGGCTTAGTCCCAACCTCTAAAAAGTTAGTACCGGCTTGTAAAAGTTGGTTCTTTTTTTATCAAAGTTTGTTCTCCATTTCACATTTCCCATCTCCCAAATCCCAAATCAAAGTTCACAAATCCAATCTCCCAAATCAAAAATCACAGTTCACAGCTCACAGCTCTTTCTCCTATTTTTCAGTAGAATTTTTTGTTGTTACATTTAATAATTAACATTTGAAAGTTTATAAATGTAATTAACACCCAAAAAAAACCCAATTTGAATTTCAAATTGGGCTTTTTTTTATAAATTATTCTGCTAAAACATTACCTGTAATTCTTAGCAAAGTATCAGTTTCTGTTGGATCTTCTAAAACTCCTGATATAAGTACATTGTTGTTTGCTTTCAAATTATCTTCCTCCGAAATATGAGCACTAATTAAATAAATAGCTATTTTTTTCTCAATATTTAAAGCTTCAAATTCATTTAAAAACTCCCACCCATCCATTACCGGCATATTAATGTCTAACAGTATAATATCAGGCAAATCATTCAAATTATTCAAATTATTCAAATTATTCTTAATCGAATTAATAGCATCTTCTCCATTTATAAATGTAGTTACTTGGTTACAAATAGATAGTTTTATTATTGATTTTTTTACTATAAAAGCATAAACACCGTCATCGTTTATTATACAAATAGTTTCAATTTTGTTCATACTTTAGTTCAATATAGGCATTGCAAAGTAAGAGTTTTTGGTAAATATTTAAACTTTCAAAAATAATTTTTTGCAAAGTTTTTGCCCATGTCTACTATTTTTTTTATTTAAATAAAACTATTCAAAACACAACAATTGATTTATTATTGAAACATGGAAAATATTTTTTTTACCGATGATTATTTTATGAAACAAGCCCTAATTGAAGCTCAAAAAGCTTTTGATTTAGGCGAAGTTCCAGTTGGTTGTGTGGTGGTTTGTAATAATCAAGTAATAGGGAAGGGGCATAACTTAACCGAGCAATTAAATGATGTTACTGCCCATGCCGAAATGCAAGCTATAACTGCTGCTGCCAATTTTTTAGGTGCAAAATATTTAACCGATTGTACCATTTATATTACTTTAGAGCCTTGTGTTATGTGTGCTGGCGCAATATTTTGGGCGCAGTTTGAACGTGTTGTTTTTGGTGCTAATGATGAAAAAAGAGGTTTTGAAAAAGCAATGGTAAAGTTACATCCAAAAACTAAAATAGAATCGGGTGTTTTGGCCACTGAAGCAGCTGTTTTAATGAAGCAGTTTTTTAAAAATTTACGCTAAATATTTCAAAACAGTTTCTAGTTTATATTCCGTTTCTAGCCATTCATTTCTAGCTATCGATTGATTTGTAATACCGCAACCAGCGTATGCATTTACGTGGTTTTTAAATATTTCCATACAACGAATATTTACAAAAAGCTGTGTTAAATCCTTGGTTTTTATTCCTACAAATCCGGTATAAAACTTTCTATCTAAGTTTTCATTTTTAAGTATAAAATCAATGGCATTTTTTGAAGGCAAACCGCCAACTGCAGGAGTAGGATTTAGCTCATTTAAAAACATATCTATAACTGTTCTTTTGTTTTCAATAGTATAATAACTCGAAAGGTGAGTAAGGTGACCCGATTTAATACTTTTTGGCCCATCTTTATTTATCAATTCTAGTTCATATTTCTGAATTAAATGCTCAATAAATAATTCTACCTGATGGTGTTCATCTATTTCTTTTGCTCCCCATTCTACATCGTTATCAAATAGCTTGGTGCCAGCAATGGCAGTAGTTTCTATGGTTTTGTTGGTAGCTTTTAAAAGCAATTCAGGAGTAGCAGCAATCCAAGTTCCGGTTACACTACTCGAAATGGCATAAACAAATGCATTGGGATAATTTAAGCATAATGCCAAAAAATAAGCATTTACATCAATTTCATCAGCTATTTTAAATTTTTTGCATCGGGCCAAAACAACTTTACTTATTTGTTTCAATTGTTTAATTTCATCAATTGCAAAATTTACCTTATCAATAAAATCAGTTTCAGAATCGTATTCATTTTTATCGTTATTTTGATACTTAATAACTTCAAATCTTTTGATTTCATTCCCTAAAATACAAGCATAAGCTTTGTTCCCCTCATTGTATGGAGCTATATAAAAAACATCTTTTTCCAAATCAGAAATAAAATCAATAGGCACTAATTCATTATCAATTACTCCATTACTTTTCACTATTTCATTAGTTCCAGGAAGTCTATAAAATACAATTGCTTTGCTCAAATTTATGTTATTTACGTAATTCTATTACACTCATTGTTAACCTACTAATACAGCAAAGTTTATCATCATCGTCAGTAATTTTTATTTCCCATACCTGAGTCGATTTGCCTAAATGAATAGGAATAGCTTTGCCATAAACCCACCCTTTTCCTGCCGATCGAATATGGTTAGCATTAATATCTAAACCTAGCGCAACAAACTTAGTTCTATCTATACATAAGTTAGCAGCCATGCTTCCTACTGTTTCTGCCAAGGCGCAAAATGCACCTCCGTTAACCACACCCAGTGGCTGTGTTGTTCTATGGTCAACAGGCATTTTGGCTAATAAAAATTGGGAGTTTACTTCAATAAATTCAATGCCTAACCATTCACTCATGGTATTTGCATTGCGTAATTGAATAGTTTGTAAAGTTACTTCTGGAGTTATTATTAACATATAGCGCAATAAAACAAAAAATTTCATAAAGCACCAATGTTTACTTAAATAAAAAAAGTCATTAGTTTTTAAACCAATGACTTTTTTTTATATTTTTGGTATTTATTGAAACCTACCATTCGTCTTCATCAACCAATTTAGGTTCTTTCATTGATGATTGAAACCTAGCAATCGTGTTTTTAATTTCTCTATCGGCATAACGTAAAATCACATCATTGCCTCTAATATTTGTAGTAGAATTATAATAATATTCAAAATAATTTCTGAAAGGTTTACCATTTGCAGGCACTGGCCCTTGATGTACCAAGTTAGTAATTGAATATTTATACCTTCCTTCTTTTATTAAAACAATAAACTTAAACTCATATTTTCCAATACTTTTTTTGTTGTATTTATTTGCATACGAATAAGCAGTGATTGAACCATTCATAATTAGTTTTTGGCCATATTTCTGTACTTCAAAAATATTTTTATCCTTGCCAAATATTTTTTCACCAAACTTTTTAGCCCTTGCATACAATGAATCACTTCCACTGTCTTCTTGTTCTACAATTCCATTATATGAAATCAAATTGGTGTTTGAATCATAATTTAAAACAATTCTTTTGTAAGTAGCAATATTGTATTCAGGGTCAGATGTGGCAGAATCAGTAACTGTCGAATCAGCAGTGTTATTAGAATTAGATGTACTGTCAGTGTAACTGTAATCGTAAGTAGGTGCATTTTGGTCTTGCCCTTGAGCAAAAGTTATTTGCGAAATTCCTAGAAGAAAAATGGTTAAAACGATGCTTATTGTTTTCAAATTTTGTATTGTTAATTGTTAGTTATGAGCCTCAAAAATATAAAAAACATCGAGATTTTTAAATATTTTTTTTTCATCTAAAAAATTATCAAATCTATAGTCTAAAATATTTTAAAAAAACTGTACTATTGTAATTGTTATATAGATAATTATGAGTACAATTTTATTATTGCATGGAGCTTTAAATTCATCCGCACAATTTGATGTTTTAAAAACCAAAATAGACAAAAGGTATGATGTTCACACACTTAATTTTAGTGGTCATGGAGGAAGTATAATGCCATTAAGTGGGCTAAATTTTGAGTTATTTGTAAATGATATATTGAACTATTTAGACCTAAATAATATTGAAAAAACTAATTTATTTGGTTATAGTATGGGTGGTTATGCTGCGCTAATGTTTGCAATCAAATACCCTGAAAGAGTGGAAAAAATTTTTACTTGTAGCGTAAAGTTGAAATGGGATTTGGAATCCGCTGCAAAAGAAACGGAATTTTTAAACCCAGAAAAAATAATAGAAAAAGTACCAGCTTTTGCCAATAATTTAATGTTGCTTCATGGAATAAATGTTTGGAAAAATTTGCTAAAAAGCACCAGCAATATGATGTTGGATTTAGCAAAAGGTCAATTATTAACAGATGAAGATTTTACAAAATTTAATCAACCAATTTTATTTGCTTTAGGAGATAGAGATACCACAGCTAGTTTAATAGATACTTTGGTGGTTTTTAAAACAGTAAAAAATTCTCAACTGTTGGTTTTGCCTAATTCACCTCACGATTTTTCTAAACTAAATTTAGATACTTTATCAAATCAAATCAATTTGTTTTTTGAATAATAAAATATACTTTTAAAAAGAATAACACATGAAAAAACTACTTTTTGCTTTCGCCACAATTTTTGTTTTTGGTTCTTTTACTTCTTCAAACAATGCCAATGAATTGAAGTGGTTAGACTGGAATACTGGATATCCTTTGGCTAAAAAACTGAATAAAATAATATTGGTTGATGCTTATACCGATTGGTGTGGTTGGTGCAAAAAAATGGATAGAGATACTTACACCAATGCCGATATTATAAAAACGCTCAACAAAGATTTTGTAGTAATAAAGTTTAACCCTGAACTGGAGAATGTTATTTACGAATTAGATGGTAACAAAATTTCTGGAAGAGAATTATTTGGTCAGTTAACACAAGGAAAATCAACTGGATTTCCTACCACTTATTTTATTCAACCCAATAAAAAACAAATTCAAATAGCTGCTGGTTACTTCGGTCCCGATGATTTTAAAAAAGTATTGGTTCAAGCACTAGGAATGCAATAAATGAGCAGTAATCTGTATGTTTGTTTGATAAAAAACTAAAATATGTTAGTTTACTTCTAACTAAAAAATATTATTTTTGAAAATATTTTGAAGATTATGAAAAGATTATTACCAATTTTACTACTTTTTTTTGTTTCATCTATTAAATCTTACTCACAAACTAGTGAGCAAAAATGGAACTTAAATATATATGCTGGCAAAAACGATTATATAGGTTCATATAGTCAATCAATAAGATTTTTTAATTCTTTTCATCCTATTTCAGGCATTCAATACAGTAGGTATTATAATCCAAAGTTCGATTGGGTAGTAAATACAAACAGTGGTGTTTGGGCTTATTCTCCTGCTGATAATGATTATTTTATAACAAGAGGATTTAGAGAATTCAATGTTGCTGCTCGTTATAGACTCAAAAGATTAGATGTTTCTATGTTTAGTCCTTTTGTATCAGCAGGAATTGGAGCTCGCTTTTTCAAAAAATCAATTAATGGATCATCAAACACAAGTTTCGATGCTACACTTCCTATTACTTTTGGTTTTGATTTACGTTTAGGCAAAAAAATAGCACTGAGGTATGAAACAATTTTTGGTTTTACCAATAAAAATGTAAACGATGGTTATGAATCAACCAACAACACTATTTTTGGTAAAGATGTATATTTTCAAAATAATTTAGGTTTTGTTTTTTATATTGATTTTAAATCGAAAACAAAAGAACCAAAACCCCAAAAAGTAAAAGTAGAAAAAGTTATAATATTAGACAGAGATAAAGATGGTATTTTGGATGCAAATGATAAATGTCCTGATATAATGGGTATTGAACTATTTGATGGTTGTCCTGAAAATGATTCTGATGGTGATGGCGTTACAAACGATAAAGATAATTGTCCTAACATAGCTGGAGATGCAAGATTTAGTGGTTGTTTAGATTCTGATAATGATGGAATATCTGACTTTCACGACAAATGTCCAAATATAAAAGGAAGTCTTACTACTGCTGGTTGTCCTGATTCAGATGGCGATGGTGTATCTGATGACAAAGATAAATGCCCAGTTATTGCAGGATTGCCAGTAAATGAAGGTTGTCCAGATTCAGATAATGACGGTGTGCCAGACCAAAAAGATAATTGTATTTTTGAAGCTGGAACGTTAGAATTAAACGGTTGCCCCGATAAAGATAAAGATGGAATTGGTGATAAAAATGATAGATGTCCTGATGTGTTTGGTGTAAAAGAATTAGATGGTTGCCCTGCCACTACTATTGTACCAACAAGGTTAAAAGCTTTGGTTTTTGCTTCCAAAAAAGGCATTCAGTTTGAAACAGGTAGTGCAGTACTAAAATCAATTTCATATAATATTTTAAACCAAATTTCTGATGAATTGAAAGTAAATACCAAACTTCAATTCATTATTCAAGGCCATACAGACAACAAAGGTAATGAAGCTAAAAATATAGCATTATCTAGAAACAGAGCTAAAGCAGTTGCCAATTACTTAATTAAAAAAGGCATAAATGCAAAACGAATTACAAGCGAAGGCTATGGTGGATCAAAACCAATAGCTGAAAATAAAACAGAAAAAGGCAGAGCCTTAAACCGAAGGGTTGATTTAATTATAAAATAAAAAAAAGGTGATGAGTTGTAAAACTCATCACCTTTTTTGTTAAAGCACAAAAAACTAAAGTGTATTGTTTAACAATTCAATACTACAAGCTTTTTGGTATAATTTTGATTGAATAACTTTGTCTTGAATAATTAAAGCATGTCTCACATTATGAGCATCACTTCCTACAAAACTATGTAATTTTTGATCAATTATATACTCAGCGGCTTTTAAAACATGAGGACTGTAATAACCAATCAAAGAAAGATTATTAAGTTGTAACAGCACATTTTTGTCAACCAATTCTTCGTATTTTTCCTTTTTTTGATGGTAGTAAGTGTATCTTTCAGGATGAGCTAAAATGGGTTTAAAACCTTGTATTTGCAACTCAAATATAACAGATTTAAAATTCCTGGCTTCTTCTAAAAATGGCATTTCTACCAACACATATTTTTTGTCACCTCCAAAACTTAAAATTTCATTGTTTTTTATTTTTTTTTCTATGGCATCGTCTATCATGTATTCCGCAGCCACTTCCATTTCAATAATTAGGTTTTGTTCTTTTAAATAATCTTGCAATTCTTTCAATTTTGGAACTAAATTATGTGGTCCATTTTTATAAAAATCGCTCATAATATGTGGAGTAGTTATTACTTTTGAATAACCCATATCGGCAAGTACCTTCAAAGCTTCTAACGATTCCTCCATAGTTTGAACACCATCATCAACCCCATGAATAAGGTGTGAATGCATTTCAACCTTTATAGGATTTATAAATGGAGCAGTATTGTTTTCTGCTCCATTATTTCCAAATATTTTTCCGAAAAAACTCAAATTATACTGTTTCTAAATATTCTTTCAATGAAGCAATATTTGGAACATTTAACGAATCTACTTTTCTAAAATCAGAAACGTATAAACTTAACCAATCTAGGCGGTGAATCATTTCGTAAACTGCATCTAAATCAAATTCATTAACAGCCATATTCACTACTTTATGGTTTTCTACACCTAACAAATTAGTTAAAAATTCAAAACGTGCACTTACTCTTTCATTTTTACCTGAATCAATAAATATGAATAATGAAGGAATAGTACCATAATAACTTTCTATTACATTATGGTTAGCCTCTGGCAATACATGAGTAAATGCCTCATGCTTAGCATTTTCTTGAATTTGCTGAGCAAAACGAATTCCAGTTGCTTCAAAATAAGCATCGGTAACAATAATAAATTTATGTGCTAATTTGCTTTTTATTGCTTCAAAAGCACCCATCATTTCCTCTTCATAAGGAGCTGTAATTGCTACTTTTTCAGCAATTGCTTTTAGTTCAGTAGTAACATCTTTTTTAATAAATTCTGCAAAAATTTGAACCAAATAAGTCAATGAAAAACCTAATGCCATGCGAGGTTGGAAGCCTGGTTCTAAGTAATATTGTTTTATATTATTTTCGGTTGCTAAAGCACCTAATTTACCGCCACCAGTAAGTATAATCATGTCGCAACCGCGTTCTTTAACTGCTTCAAACATGGCCAAAGTTTCTTCAGTATTTCCACTATACGAACCCAAAAAAACCAAAGTGTTTGTGTTAACATAAGCAGGTAAAGTGTAGTCGGCTATACATTCTACAGGAAGAGGAAACTCATCCATAAAAATGTTTTTTACTAATCGTCCACCTATTCCGCTTCCACCCAATCCGCCAATCATTACATTGGTGTATTTGCTTAAATCCATTCCGTGTGCGCTGTAATTTTTAAGCGCAAATTCAATTTGATAACTGAATTTTTTCAATGCTTCGTGTTGTATGTTCATTTTGTTATATAATTATTTATCTAAATTTATTTTATTAAGCCTAATAAGTATTGGCCATAACCACTTTTTACTAATTTTTTTGCTTCTGTTTCCAATTGTTCTTTAGTTATAAAGCCCATGTTATAAGCTATTTCTTCAATACAACCCACTTTTAAACCTTGTCGTTCCTCTATTACTTGAACAAACTGGCCTGCTTGCATAAGCGATGCAAAAGTTCCAGTATCAAGCCAAGCAGTTCCTCGTTGTAAAACACCTACTTTTAAATTTCCTTGTTCTAAATATACTTTATTTACATCGGTAATTTCATATTCACCACGTGACGATGGTTGAATATTTTTGGCTATTTCTACTACTGAATTATCGTAAAAATATAAACCAGGAACAGCATAATTTGATTTAGGTTTTTCAGGTTTTTCTTCAATACTTAAAGCTTTCATGTTTTCGTCAAACTCTACAACACCATAACGTTCAGGATCGCTTACATGGTAAGCAAAAACTACTCCACCATCTGGATTATTGTTAGCTTGTAACAACGATTTTAAACCCGAACTAAAGAAAATATTATCACCTAAAATTAGTGCAACTTTATCGTTTCCAATAAACTTTTCGCCTATAACAAACGCTTGTGCTAAACCATTAGGAACTTGTTGCTCTGCAAATTCAAATTTACATCCAATTTGAGAGCCATCGCCCAACAATTTTTTAAAACCTGGTAAATCATGAGGAGTAGAAATAATCAGTATTTCTTTGATTCCTGCAAGCATCAAAACCGATAACGGATAATAAATCATTGGCTTGTCGTAAACGGGCATTAATTGCTTGCTTACTGCCAATGTTAGTGGATGTAAACGTGTTCCACTTCCACCTGCTAAAATGATACCTTTCATAGTTTTTATAATTTAAGTTTGCAATATAATATTTGAAACGAATAATTGAGAATTGTTAACGATTAATTGATATTTGCTTTTTTCAGTTTTCTATCAATTATATTTGTATATTATAATTTTTCAGTTAATTAAATACCCTTGAAACAAATTTGCTAATTGCCAAATTTAATTTTTCAGGTTCTTCAATTATTCCCATGTGATTGCTGTTTTCTAAATAACAAATTTCAGCTTGGTTACACATTTCAGCTTGGTTTAACATATCATCTTCAGTAATTATGGTATCATATTTTCCTATAGCAAAAAAAACAGGTAAAGTAGTTTTTTTTAAAACATCAAAGTTTTCTTCCCGCATCATCATAGCTTTTATAGCTTCAATTATTCCTTTAGTTTCTGTAGCGTTTGCATTTTCTATTAAATAAGCAATTGGGTTTTGGTAAAGTATTTTATCGTAAAACAAATCAGGGAAAAAAGTTTTAAAAAATGGACTTGCACCATGTTTTTGAATAAATTTTATTAGCTGTTTTCTTTTTGCCAATCTTTCAAAACTATCTTTTGCAGCAGTTGAATGTATTAAGCCAAAACCTTTTAACATTTGACTGTATTTTTTGGCAAAAGCCAAAGTTACATATCCACCCATGCTGTGTCCTAAAAGTACACATTCATTTATTTTCAAATTGTCTAATATTAGTTTTACTTCATCAGCCATTTTTGGAATTGTAATATCTTTTACAAAAGCACTTAAGCCAAATCCTGGTAAATCAATACAAAGTAAATTAAACTTATTTTTCAATGCTTCAATTTGATTATTGAAAACAGAAATATTTTCGCAAAAACCGTGTAATAAAACGATAGTTTCTTTTTTATCTGATTGGAAATATTGATAATTTAACATGCTTAATAAAGTTGTTTTAAAACAAAAAAGCCATCAGTTAGCTAACTGATGGCTTTTTTGTTTTTTTATAAATACTAGTAAAATTTGTAACGTAAATCGGTTACATTATGAATTTCTTTTAAAGTTTCCATAAAGCCATATTCTACTTTTTGAGCTAATGGTTGTTTCAACTCAGCTTTAAACGATGAGTAATCAGTAATTGCTGGAGCCTCAATGAACTTATTTACTTGAAAAGCATAAATCCCACCATCTCCTTTAAACGAAGAAACAAACTTGTTTGGAGCTGATCCTAAAACTGCACCAACAAATGAATTATCTTGACCAACATAGGCAATACCTGTATTTTCAAAATTTTGATTTCCAACTGGAGTAACTGTTAAGTTTAATTTTTTGCTCAATGCATCTAAAGTAGCTGCTCCACCATCCACTGCCTCTTTCATTTTAGCTAATAATTGCTCAGCTTTTTTCTCTTTTCTAAAATCATTTTCTGCTTTTCCTCTAGCTTCTTCAAAACTGGCTTTACCTTTTTCACGAATATCTTTTAAAGCAACTATCATGTGTTTATCGCCAACAGTAACTACTTCACTAATATCGCCAACTTTAGCGTTAAAAGCCCATCTTACTGCTTCGCGAGCATCAGTGTATCCTGGTAAAAAGTTATCATTTTCTCTAATCATTTCAGCTGTTCTAACTTCTAATTTTTTAGCTTTTGCATTAGTTTCAAAATCAGCAATACTGCGGCTACTTGCTGCAAATTGACTTGCTTCGTTAAATGCAAAACCTACTGTTTTATCGCTTGCTTTAAAAGTACGCTCTACCAATCCTGCTGTTACTAATTTGCTCGATTTGTTTTCAGTAATTTTAACAATATGCCATCCAAATTGAGTTTTTACAATACCAACATCACCTTTGTTTCCTGATTTACAAAACTTGTTAAATTCAGGAACCATTTGACCATCTTGGAACCAACCTAAATCGCCACCTTTGTCTTTTGTTCCATCAGTTCCGTATTGTGCAGCCAACATTGCAAAATCACTTCCTTTTTTTATTTGGGCTAAAATTTCTTCAGCTTTAATTTTGCTATTTGCAGTATCTAAAGCTGTTGCACCATCTACTTTGAATAATATATGACTTGCACGCATAAATACTGTTGTATCATTTTTTACACCACTCACTTTATATATTTGGTATTTGTTGTCTTTAAAAATAGGACCAACAATGCTTCCAATAGAATCAGAAAATAATCTTCCTACTACATCTTCAGGATAATCTTTGCGAGAACGAGGTTTTGCATCAAATCTAACTTCACTATTTTGATCTACATATTGTGTATCGTTTTTAGCTTGAGCAAACAAACTCATTTGATCAGCTACCCATTTCATCATTTCAGTTGAATCTTCTGCACTTGGTGCAAAATTATAAACTATGAAATCAATTTTACGACTGTTTTCTTTCGACTTATATTTGTTTTGGTTTTTGTTGAAATACGATTTCAAATCAGATTCTTCTACTTTTACTGCAGAATCAGCAACTGAAGAAAAAGGCATAACCACAAAGTTCATTTCTGCTGTTCTTGATCTTCCTTCATATAATTTTTTAGCTTCTAAATTAGTAGTATAAACACCTTTTTTAACCAAAAAACTGTATTTTCTATTTAATCCATCTTGTAATAAAAAATCTTCAAAGTTGCGCAATTGCTTTTTAGTTTTCTCATCACCTTTTTCATTTATTTGCTTTAAGTTTTGAATTACAATACTTTTATCAAAATATCCTGTTTTAGGATCAGTAAACGATTGCTTAACTTGGGGGTGAATATTATCACCTACAAATAAATCTGTTAACTCTTCGTTTGTTACAGAAATTCCTAAATCTGCATATTCTTTACTCATTAAACCTTCTTGAACCAATACATTCCAAGCTTGTTCTCTTACTTGTTGTCTTGTATTATCGTCAAGCGGTTGTCCTTGACTACGCTCTAAATACTGTGCTTCTTGCTTTGCAATTTCAACTTCAAATTGTTTGTACGATATTGCATCGCCATCTATTTGTCCTACATTATTTGCATTTGAATTAAAAATGCTATTTCCACTGCTCAAAGCATCGGAAACAAGGAATAATACTAAGGCTAATCCAACAAATCCTATTGCTATGCCACTTCTGTTTCTTATTTTAGTTAATATTGCCATACGGTTTTTTTAAAGAGTGGCAAAAATAAGCGCATTGACTATATAAGTCAAATGTTATTTATTTTCGCACTTGTTATAATATCAGGTGTTTAACAAAATAGCATAAAAATGAAGTACGGAAAATTATACTTAATTCCCAATTTTTTGGCAAAAGATAGCCAAAATGATTTTTTACCCGAAATGGTTAAAAGAATGACCCACCATTTAAAAAACTTTGTGGTAGAAAGTGAAAAAGAAGCTAGGGCTTTAATTAAAAAATTGCAACTAGCTACGCCTCAAAACGATTTGCAAATATTTATACTAAACGAGCACACTGAAACCAAAACTTATTCTGAACTTTTAAAAGCATTAGAGAACGAACAAGATGCCGGAATTATTAGTGATGCTGGTATTCCATGCGTGGCCGATCCAGGATTTCAGTTAGTGGCTTTGGCACATCAAAAAAACATAAATGTAATTCCTTTGCCAGGTTCTTCTTCTATTTTTATGGCTTTGATGGCAAGTGGATTTAGTGGTCAAAATTTTGCTTTTACTGGTTATTTACCCATAGATAAAGTTTTAAGAGTGAAACGTATAAAGGAATTAGAACGTGAATTAACCAGTAAACTGCAAGCACAAATATTTATGGAAACTCCTTACAGAAACAACCATTTATTTGATGATTTAATTAAAAACTGTAACCCCAATATTTTATTGTGCATTGCATGCAATATTTCGGCTGAAGATGAATTGATTCAAACTAAAACCATTAAAGATTGGGCAAAACAAAAAATAGATTTACATAAAAAACCTACTATTTTTATTTTAGGAATGTAATATTAGCTAGTTAAACTGCATCTTTGCCCGCTGTGGTTTATTATTATCCTTAATATTGAAAAAAACATGAAATACGAAAAACACATATTTATTTGCGCTAACCAAAAAGCCGAAGGAAAAACTTGCTGCGGTGAAGAACGAGGAATGGAATTGGTAAACAAATTCAGAGAAGTACTTAAAGAAAATGGCTTACAAGGAACAATAAGGGCGCAACGTGCTGGCTGTTTAGACGAATGTAAAAACGGACCAGCTTTGGTTATTTATCCTGAAGGCACTTATTATGGAAATGTAACTGTAGATAGGGTAGAAGAAATTGTGAAAATGCATGTGATGCAAAATAAAATTGTAAGTGATTTGGAGTTGAAATTGGAGAAGGAATAATCTTCGAATTTCGAATTTATTCTTTCGAATTTTAAAATTTATTCCGCACATTCCTTTAAAGCCAAAATCAAATCGTAATCATTGTAATTGTTATTTCCAAGCAGTTTTGTTTTGATGCAATTGGTCTTTATAAATTCAGCTTTTTTCTCGTTCACACCAGTAATTTTCATAATAAATTCAATACTCAATTTATCATCTAACTTTACCGATTCGTTATAAATACTGATTATTTTCAATAGTTTTTCATTGTTTTTTCCAGCTTGTGAAAACCTATACCAAGTTCTATAAATTAATCCATTTAATATAGAAACTGGTTTGGCCATTTCTTTCATGTTTTCAACCCTTGCATGGTTGTTTAACAACACATCATGTTTCATTATTTCGGCTGAAAGTTTTGCCATTGAATCAAATTTATGTCGGTAATTAATGGTTACATCTTTCAATATAATTTCTTTGCGTTTTAAAATAATTTCAAAGTTAATTGTTTCAAAAAAAACAGCTTTTGAAACCACAAATGTATCGGTTTTGTATTTAATTCTCGAAACTACTAAACTGTCGCCTATACTAGCTTCTATAGCAAAAGCACCAAACTGATTTGCTGAAAATGTTTGCAAAGAATTACAATTATAAATAATGGAAAACGACAAAGTTTGTGCTTCGTTATTTTTTACAAAACCCTTTAGTTTTTTGCTTTGCTGCGCAATATTATTGCTCAACAATAACACGGTAAAAATTAAAAACAAGCTCCATTTTTTCATTATAAAACCACAAATTTTAAAAAACGAAGAACGTTTAAAAGCAAGGTTTTGTTACTATTTTGAATAAAAAACAATTAGGAGTTTGTTGAACTATTTACACATCATGTATTTATCCCAACTATCCTTAGTCATGTGAAATGGCATATTGGGTTGATGACTAAGGATTTTTTATGAAAGGAGAGTCTCAAGACTCGTTTGAAATAGACCTTGTCGGATAAACTACTTTCATTAATAATCCGTAGAGCACTTTGCTAGCTCTACGGATAGAAATAATATTTAAAAGTTTGTTTGTTTGTACTTTACTTACTAACTACGGTCAAACCTTTCATCGCTTCGGCTCCGCTCAGCGACCATTCAACAAATTAAAAATTTACAACTCCACTTTTACGGCTGCAATATCTGAACCTATGTTTTTAATTACTAAAAATGGGTGGGTATTCAATTCAACATTGAAATCGACTAACTTAATAGTGGTTTGCTCGTTGGGGTTAATGGTAATTTTGTTTTTTTGCATTAAATCCTTGGTATTACTTAACGATATTTCAACTATTTGGGAAGCAGTAATGGTAATTTCGGCATTGGCTGTAAAATGTTTTTCTACAGGAGTTTGAACTTGGTTACTTGGTAAACTTAAGTTAAAAGTTTGCTGGTGGTAGGCGGCATACAAAAGCGAAGTGTTAAAATATGTTTTTACAGCATTTACGTTTCCTAAATTTTGAAGGGCAATGGTTAACACATTTTTGGTTAATTGTAAGGCCAACTCATCGTGGGCTATTTGCTCGTTGCTGCGGGAAGTGCTAATATTAGTGTTATCGTTTGTGTGGTCATCGGCCGAGGCAATAAATGCCTGGTTTTTAGCCGTTGCTTCTGCTGCAAAATCGTTACCCAATTTAACTTTATAATCGTTGGCTTTTTCTACAAAAACATTCATCATGGTTTTAAACTCAGGGTCGCTGGCTCTTATAAAAGCTGAAATACCATTTGGATAAAACTCAATATAAATTGGTGAACCTTCGGCATAATGGTATTTTATTAAACCTTCGCCTCTGCTTAAAAATAATTCACAATCCTTGCGGGCTTGATTTTTTTCAACAGTACCTCCTTTGCCAGTAGCTTGGCTGTTTTGCGCAGTGTTTAAAATAGTTTGTAAAGTAGTAGATTTAGTTTTGGTTTCGGTAATAATAACATCATAAACAGCAGCCGGATTGTTGGCTTCGGTTTTACTAATTTGGTCATCGGCATATTTAACCAATCGTTCCGATGTGGTTCTTTCATTATTGAATAGACCTTCAAAAATTCTTTCTAAAGTGGTTTTCATATTTTTATAGTTTATTAAAAAAGTTTTATACAATAATCTAAACCTTCCACCATAAATCATAAATATAAGTATTATGTTTATGTTATCATTTTTGTTATCATATCAATTTTTAAAAGCAACCGAAGTTTTACCGATATACTTATAATCAATACAAAATGCATCAATAGTTTTGCAGATATACTTTCAATCAATACAAAAGGCATCCGCAGTATTGCGGATATACTTTCAATCAATACAAAAGGCATCCGCAGTTTTGCAGATATACTTTTAATCAATACAAAAGGCATCCGCAGTATTGCGGATATACTTATCATCGATACATAAGGTATCCGCATTTTTGCGGATATACTTCTAATCAATACAAAAGGCATCCGCAGTATTGCAGATATACTTTTAATTAATACAAAAGGTATCCTCAGTATTGCGGATATACTTTCAATCAATACAAAAGGCATCCGCAGTATTGCGGATATACTTCTAATCAATACAAAAGGCATCCGCAGTTTTGCAGATATACTTTTAATCAATACAAAAGGTATCCGCATTCTTGCGGATATACTTCTAATCAATACAAAAGGTATCCGCAGTATTGCGGATATACTTATCATCGATACATAAGGTAACCGCATTTTTGCGGATATACTTCTAATCAATACAAAAGGCATCCGCAGTTTTGCAGATATACTTTTAATCAATACAAAAGGCATCCGTAATATTGCGGATATACTTTTAATCAATACAAAAGGCATCCGTAATATTGCGGATATACTTTTATTCTTTCATTATTTTTTTAAAAAGTTTGTAAAGCCAAAATCATTTTATAGTTCCAATTATGCAATGTATTTTCGCCCAAAATTCAATTGCTTTGTATAAATTACTACTAAAATTTTTGTTCCTAATGCCCGCTGAAACAGCGCATTATTTTTCGTTGAATTGCTTTAAATTCCTTTGTAAAATCCCTTTTGTGAGGATGATAGTTTCGGCTATTTTTAGGGTAAAAAACCAAACACAGTTTTTGGGTTTAACTTTTTATAATCGGGTAGGTTTAGCAGCAGGTTTCGATAAAAACGCTTTGTATTTAAAGGAGTTAAGCGCGCTTGGTTTTGGATTTGTAGAAATAGGAACAGTAACTCCATTGCCACAAAGTGGCAACGATTTACCTCGATTGTTTCGTTTGCCAAAAGACGAATGTATCATCAACCGAATGGGCTTTAATAACGATGGATTGGAAGTTGTAAAACAACGTTTGGTAAACCGACCAAATGATTTGATAGTTGGCGGAAATATTGGTAAAAACAAAATTACACCTAACGAAAATGCCAAAGACGATTATGTAAAATGTTTTGTAGGCTTGTATGATTTGGTGGATTATTTTGTGGTAAATGTAAGTTCGCCAAACACACCTAATTTGCGAGAATTGCAAGATAAAAAACCTTTAAGTGAAATTTTGTTGGCTTTAATCAATGAAAGAAAAAGTTTTATAAACTCTGGCAAAATTCAGAAACCTATTTTGTTAAAAATTGCTCCTGATTTAACTTTATCGCAATTAGACGATGTAATCGAAATCGTTCAATCTACCGGCATTGACGGCTTGGTTGCAACCAATACCACCATTAGCAGAGAAAATTTATTGACAAATAAAACCGAAGTAGAACAAATGGGAGCCGGAGGTTTGAGTGGGAAAATATTAAACCAAAAAGCCACAGAAATAGTAGCTTATGTCAAAGAAAAATCGAACAATAAAATTCCAATCATTGGTGTTGGTGGAATACATTCTGCCGAAACTGCAAAGGAGAAAATAAACGCTGGAGCAGGTTTGGTTCAACTATATACTGGCTTTATTTATGGCGGACCAAGCTTGATTAAGCAAATTGCTAAGTTAAAAATTTAAAAAACACTTCGTCCGATAGCTATCGGACATGCTCAGTGTCCGCTTTTTAGTTGGATTTAAAATAATTCGGTCATTGAGCTTGTCGAAATGAAGAATGACATTTCAAATCATACTTAATTAATAAAAACAAATTGAATATTATACACTTAACACCTGCGGCAGTAGCTGCCATTATTGAATACAAAGCAAATTTGCAAATTCCTGAAACTCATTTTTTACGCATTGGAATTAAGCAGAAAAATGCAAATGATAAAGACTTAATCATTGGTTTTGATGAACCAACTGATAAAGATAAAATAGTAGAAATTGAAGGAATAAAAATAGTTTACCATCCCGGACAAGCCTTATTTTTTGCAGGAATGCAAATAGATTTTTTAGAACGAGATGGTAAAAAAGGTTTTGAATTGATGGAAAAGAAGAACTAGCTTTTTACAGTTCTTTTTCTATCTCTTTTATCAATATAATTATTCAATGCTTCTTTTGAAGTGTACCAGTTTTTTCCTTCTTTAAAAGCATCAATTTTACCTTGCCTAGCTAGCAAACTAACATACTCTTGTCCGTAAGGAACATCGGGTTCGCTAACAATATTTGCTATTGTTTGGTAATTATCATAATTATTGTTCAAATTACTTAAATACAAATCAATGGAACGTTCCAAAGCTTGTAAAATTAAAAGAACTAACTTTGAATAATCGCCATTATTTGCTTTATTCAATGCATCGTAATATTTTTTTCTATCGTTTTTTAAAATAATTGCAGGTGGAAAACCTTGCTTCATCAAATATAAATTAAATACCAATCGAATTGTTCGTCCGTTTCCATCAAAAAAAGGATGAATCCATACAAAACGATGATGAAAAATGGCTGCTTTTACTATTGAATTTATTGGAACAGTTGAATCATTTAACCACTCAATTAATTCTGTCATCAAATTATCAACTTTTAAAGCATTTGGAGGAACAAAATTAGCACCCGAAATTCTAACACCCGCATTACGATAGCGACCAGCAAATTCCTTTTCAATTTTTTGTAAAACCAAGCCATGAACAGTTAAAATATCTTTGTTGCTTAAAACATATTTTTTGTTTACTAAACTTTCTACAAATTCAATTGCATCGTGGTGGTTCACTGCTTCAAAATGTTCGCGCAGTGATTTACCTTTTATGGTAAAACCTTCTTCAATTACCATTTTGGTTTCTTGTAAAGTAAGCGTGTTACCTTCTATGCTATTTGAATTATAAGTCCATTCTAAAGTAAGGTTCTCTTTGATATTTTTAAGGGCTGCAGCAGGAAAAGGGCGCAATTCATCGAGCAACTTTTTCTTTTCAGTTATTCGTTCAAGGTATTTATCAATTCCTTCAAAATAGTATGAATTTGTTTTCCATTCCACCCCACAAATATATCATTATTTTAGTATCGTAAAATTTATTTTTTATTCTTACCGATATTAGTAGCATTATTTTTTATCCAATAAAACGGCTTCAAATAAAAAAGCTTTTAGTAAGTCAATATCTATTTCTGATACATTCATAAAATCTTTGGTGTAAACTTGCTTTCGTGTACCTATATCCAAATAACCTAGTTCGTCATTTAATAAATAACCTGTGGTGAAGCCAATTCTAACGCCATTTTGTTTTACATTTCCCCAAGTTACAGAAGCTGGCCATATAAAACAGATGTTCTTATTTTTTTTATAAAATGGCACATTATACGAAAGTTTTTCACTGCAATTTGGAATACAATCCAATACTATTTGCCTTAAAAACGCTACAATTTTCAATTCGTTTTCAGGTAAAAAATCCAAAAATTCATCCACCGATTTAAAACTTACATTTTGCATTTTAAGTTTATCAGTTTTAGGTGGTTTTTTCATGCTCCAAATAAACAAAAAAAGAGATTGACTTAAAAGATTGTATCATTTGTTTTAACATATTTTATCAAATTATTTTTCAATAAAAAAACCACATAGTAACATAGAAAACAGAGTATTGGCTATGTTTTCTATGTTTCTATGTGGTTCAATTTTTTTAGACAAACATTGTTAATTGAAACAATTAAATATTATTTGTCAATTGCTTATTGCCAATTAACCTCTCACAATCGTTTCATCTCTATCTGGTCCTACCGAAATGGTATTTACTTTTAAACCAATTTGCTCTTCTACAAATTGCATATAAGTTTTAAAAGTTTCAGGTAAATCATGGTAGTTTTTTATTTTACCCAAATCACCCGTCCAGCCTTTAAAACTTTGGTATTGAGGGTTAATATTTGCATCCACCAAACTATAAGGAATTTTATCGCTTACAGTTCCATTTATTTCATAAGAATGACAAACTGGAATTTCACCCAAACCACTTAAAACATCGCTTTTGGTACAAATTAAATCAGTAACACCATTAAGCATAATGCTATATTTTAAAGTGGGTAAATCTAACCAACCTGTTCTACGCGGACGTCCAGTTGTAGCACCAAACTCACGACCAAGTTGGCGTAATTCTACACCTTGTTCATTGTCTTGTTCTGTTGGAAATGGTCCACTTCCAACCCTTGTACAATAAGCTTTAAAAATTCCGTAAACTCTTTTTATTTTTTGCGGAGCAACACCCAAACCGTTACAAACACCGCCTGTAATGGTATTTGACGAAGTTACAAAAGGATAAGTTCCATAATCAATATCTAACAAAGTTCCTTGTGCGCCTTCGGCCAATACTTTTTTCCCATCA
>Ga0247839_1003532_pt1 | contig 21448 bp, 16 predicted proteins | sample LaCruzMarch2015__6_FD_192405 | JGI IMG/M metagenome (GOLD analysis project Ga0247839, IMG submission 192405) | Freshwater microbial communities from meromictic Lake La Cruz, Castile-La Mancha, Spain - LaCruzMarch2015_16m | ecosystem: Environmental > Aquatic > Freshwater > Lake | place: Spain... | reverse complement strand
ATGGTGGGAAGAAAATAAACATCGCTTTTTACCGGAGTGAAATTCGTCGTTGACACCAACATCGCTTTCAGCGCCGTTCTAAACACCGAAGGTAAAATCGGCGACTTGATTATGAACTCACATGGAGCTCTTGAATTTCATGCGTGTGATACGTTGCGCTTGGAACTCAAAAAGCATCGATCGAAACTGCTTGAATTCTCCAAAATGAATGAGGAGCAGTTAGACCAATCCATATATCAGATCACTAATTGCCTGACATTTACCAACGAAGCGCTGATACCTTTCGAGTATTGGATGAAAGCTTCCAATCTTGTTCGGGATATTGATATGGATGATATTGCTTTTGTGACACTTGCTGAATTTCTGGGCATAAAATTGTGGACAGGTGACAGAGCGCTGATGAAGGGACTGGCGAGAAAAGGCTATTCTGATTTCATCACAACCGACGAACTGTCCAAGTTACGCGACTTACTTGAATAATAAACACAGCGAACTCTGCACTGCTTTTCATGGCCGACTAAGCGCGGCCACGCAAGCAGTGCCCCCGTTAGCGGTAATGGTGCGAAACCCCGACAGACCAATAACATTCACAAGAAAAAATGGAGCAAATTAGACAGGTAATGAAACAAATGATTGACGTTTCGGAAGACGAACTAAACGACTTCCTAAGCGGAGCTATTACCAAAACTTTTAAGCGACAAGAAATAATAAGCAGACCTGCCTCTATTCCAAACGAAATATTTTTTATAAATAAAGGAATTATCAGAGTTTTAATAACCGATAATGAAGGGACAGAACACACCATACATTTTGCATTAGAAAACCAATTTATTGCAGATTATTCAAATTTTATTCAACAGCAACCTTCAATTTATAGCTTGCAGACTTTGGAAGAAACCGAAGTGGTTATTTTACCACGTTCTGCAATTGAATGGGGTTACAAAAACTTAAAAGAAGGACAAAAAATGGGGCGATTGATTGCTGAGTATTACTTCATTTATCAAGATGACAGAATTAAAAATAATTACATCAGAACACCAAAGCAACGATATGACAGCATTACCGATGTATTCCCAAATATTCACAACAGAGTTGCTCAACACATGATTGCTTCCTATTTGGGCATTACACCTATACATTTGAGCAGACTGAAAAAAGCAGTTATAGAAAAACTATAAACATTTGTTATCGTTTAGCAATTCCTAACGAATCACCTTTGCATTATAATTCAAATAAAATTGTAATGACAAAGAAAAAAATGGCATTCATTCTTATACTGTTTTGCTTAACTGCGACAGTACTTGCACAAGATAATTCAGTGCCAGAGGTCGTGTGGAATATTTTGATTGATGCAAAAAAATGGCATACTTTCTACGATGGTGTGCAAAGTCCAGTAGAATTTTTAGACACTTCGACAACTACTTTGAAAAATGGATTGACTTTTAAATTGCATACTATGGGGTTGAAAATTACGCCAGTTATGAAAGAATTTGTACCCAATGAAAGAATGGCTTGGGAAGTACGAAGAGGGAATTTGACTGCCTACCATGCGTGGGTAATTGTTCCTGCTGAAAATGGTTGTAGGTTAATTACACCCGAAGCACAAAATGGATTTTTAACTTTTTAACAAAAAGTATTTCAACCAAGTAAATTATTGAAATTACACGATAAGTGGTTGAAATTGATTAAAGAACGAGCAGAAAAACAATAATGCTAAAATGAAAGAATATATTTTAATCACAGGAGCAAGTTCGGGAATTGGCTACGAAATGGCAAAGCAATTAGCTTCAAAAAACTATAATTTACTTTTAGTTGCAAGAAGTGAAGATAAATTACTACAACTTCAACAGGATTTGCAAAACCAATTCAATATTGATGTTGAATACTTGATTTTTGATTTATCAGAGCCGAATTCAGCCAGCGATTTGTATCAATTGGTAAAAGAAAAAAACTATTTGGTAACAGGCTTAATCAACAATGCAGGTTTTGGCGACTATGGTAATTTTATAGAAATGCCTTTGAAAAAAGATGAAGAAATGATTGCCGTAAACATTACAGCATTAGTTGGACTGACTAAATTATTTGGAGCAGATATGGTAAAAGCAGGAAAAGGACGAATTATGAATATAGCTTCGCTACTTTCATTTCTGCCATTTCCTTACTATTCAATGTATTCTGCCACTAAATGCTTTGTATTAGCTTTTTCTGAAACAGTGGCAACTGAAATGCATGGAACAGGTGTAATAGTTACAGCACTTTGTCCAGGCACAGTAGAAACACCATTTCATACAGATTCAATGCGAAAAACGAATACGATGAGTGCGAACAAACCTATGCCGGCAGATATTGTAGCCAAAGCAGGAGTTGAATTATTTTTAAATGGAAAAGGTAAAAAAATAGTAGGTTTTATGAATTGGTTTTTAAGCAATTTGCCAAGAGTAACACCTGACAAAATAATGATGAAAATAAAAAAGAATTTAGCAAGCATAAAGCATTAACCAACAAAACCACTACCGCTAACAAGATATTGTCAAAAGCGGGGCTGAAGGAATTCTAATAAACTTTTTGCTATATTTGAACTTTGGTATTTCTATTGAAGTTCGGTGCTAAAAATCCCCGCCTTCGGCAATACCCAAAACGTTCAACGCAAAAAAAATCACAAAACAGCGTATTATGGAAAAAACAGACCTTTACAAACTGACTGACGAAGAACTATTATAAGAAACATAAAAAAAATTCAGCAAATGAAGCAAAACAGCTCATCAAGTGATGTGATGAACCTGATGAACAGATTTTTATGCAAATCAATTTTTGCAAAAACAATGAGATGAATCTGCAGCGAACAATGGCTGTGCTGGATTGTGTCTCGTTCAAGATGGTCAACGGGTATCTGCACCCAGTCCGACGCGGGTTTTTATCCGGGTTCAATAAGCTGTAATTTTGAAGTTTGAACAAAAAAAACCACATCCCGGCCTTCGGAATTACATACGAAGTTACTGGTTGATGCAGAACGAAGGTTCGGATGAGCCCATGAACCTGCTGGTTCCAGACGGGTATCCTGAGCTCTTTTTTGTCTTGAATGCATCGCTGAAAATGGAACATTTTTCGGGCGAAAAACGCTGGGCGCAACATACTGAAGGTGGACTTATCGGTCAAGCTACGGCTCAATTTGCCTTTCAGCCTACTCCATTCTCCAAAATGTTGTTTGTCAAACTTTATCCCTGGACGCCCCAGCGGTTGTTTGGTATTCCAGCCTGGCAACTCAATGATTTGGCCATTGATATAGGGGCTGCAACCCACGATCCTGCCTTTCGGCAATTGAAAGAACAGGTGTGTCATGCCGAGCACCTCGGCGCCATTGCCGCATTGCTCGATGCCTTCTTTCTGAAAAAACTAAGCGAAACCACGGTTGCGAATTCCTTCATAGAATTTGCGGTCCGCCAAATATTCGCCAGTGATGGCACGATCAGTATTGACCACCTGACGGGGCATATCCACGCCAGTCGCCGCTATGTAGAAAAGATTTTCAAGGAGAAAATTGGTTTGTCGCCCAAGCAATACGCACAGATCATCCGGGTGAAAAAAACCTCCATGTATTTACTGGACCCGCGCTTCCAATTCAATATTCGGGAAATTGCCGATCGGCTGGATTATTACGATCAGAGCCATTTGCTCAAGGATTTCAAAGCGGTGATGGGGCAATCCCCTTCTGCATATTTACAAAGTCGGGTCTTTTTTTCCGAATCTGACCTTTTGTCCTATTTAGACCAATGGGATTATTCCTGAATGCTGTTCGCATTTTTACCAAGCCAGGCTTGTACACCCAACTATTTTTGTCGCATTGTTCATTGGCTTGTTTGAAGCCAACAAATAAACATGAAATATGAATTTTTTGCGACTGGTACCAATCTTTTTTACGCTTGTTTTTTTTGAAAAAACTGCCGCTCAAACTGTCCCGCCCGAACTCGCCACTTTGTTGGATCGCAAACTGGACAGTATGCGAATCGTATTGAACGTCAAATCTTTAGGCGCTTCATTGCAACTTTCCAACAATGCGGTTTGGGCGGGCGCGAGTGGAATTTCGTCCACCTTCCCGCTAGACAGTGTGACGCCCAGCCATGCCTATGCCATCGGCAGCATTACCAAAACCATTACCTCCGCTTGTATCCTTCAATTGGCGGATGAGGGTATTCTAAACCTCAACGACAGCCTGCACAAATGGATCGAACCCATCCAGTTCGTCAATCCAAACATCACCATCCGCCAATTGCTGCGCCATCAGAGCGGTCTGTATGATGTCATTACCAACCCTGATTATGATGCCGCAACCAAAGCGAATCTTGATTCCATTTGGAATCTCGAAGATGTGGTGAAAGGCTTCATCAAAGCCCCCCTTTTTGCTGCCGGCACAAACTGGTCGTACTGCAATACGAATTATCTTCTACTGGGGATTATCGTGGAAAAGGCAACAGGAAAGCCTTATTATCAGGAATACAAGAACCGTTTTTTTACCCCACTTGGCCTGAACACTTTGGATATTGCACCTTATGACCCATTGCCTGTGCCCCGTGCCCACTTCTGGACTACCAACGGACAAGATGGGGACTCGTTCTTTTCGAATTGGATTTCATTTTTCACCTCGGCTGGGCCGGCAGGGGGCTATTTCTCCACGCCAGCCGATGTAGCGGTCTGGATGCGGGCATTTATGGGCGGAAAACTGCACTCGTCTGACATCATGGCACAGGCCAAGACCGTTGTCACAGCACCTGGTTTACCTGCCGGGGTGAAATACGGCCTTGGGTTGATGGAACTCAACGTTTTGGGCCAAAAAGGTTATGGCCACGGCGGCGACATCGGCTACTCCTCGTTTTCGCTTTACTTCCCGGCAAAAGATGTGAGCATATCCGTTTTGAACAACGATCAGAAGAAAACGTCCTGGATGCTCATCCCTGTTGTTCAGGCGCTTCTAAAGGCTTGTATGGATTACGAAATGAGCGTTGCAACCAACAGCCCTTTTGAAAGCAGTGGTTTTGACGTCAATATTGCGCCAAATCCCTTCTCCGACTACCTGCATGTTTCGATGGATTTACCGAACAAGGTGGATAAAATCGACATGGTAGTTACCAATACTTTGGGCCAGGTAATGGCAATAACTTCTACCCGGGACTTGCCAGAAGGCGTTCAACAGTTGTCCGTGGATAACTTGGAAAACTTGTCGCCCGGTATGTATTTTTTGAGCGTTGTATTGGATGAGAAAGTGGTAAAAACCGTGAAGGTGTATAAATAACTGATGTTATGCACTTTTTTGCATTGATGTACTCCACTTAAAAAAAATTTAAAAATTTAAACCGCAAAACCGCAAAATGTAAAACCGCAAAACCGCAAAAGTGCAGAGATCGCAAAAACCGATAAGCCATTTTTTTAATGATTACTTTTGCTCCTCAAAGCACATCACACAAGGCAAACACATGACACCCAACAGCGCTCCCAAAATTTCCCTCACCACGGCCACTTTCATCGTGTCGGGCAGCATGATCGGCTCCGGCATCTTTATTGTGAGCGCCGACATGAGCAGGGTGCTCGGCAACCCTTTTCTGTTGTTGCTGACCTGGGGCATCACCGGGCTCATGACCCTCATCGCCGCGCTGTCGTATGGCGAGTTGGCGGGCATGTTTCCCAAAAGTGGCGGGCAGTATCAGTACCTCAAAGAGTCCTACGGCGAAATGGTGGCTTTTCTGTTTGGCTGGGCCATGTTTGCGGTCATCCAGAGTGGCACCATCGCAGCGGTGGCAGTCGCCTTCGCCAAATTTACCGGGGTATTGGTACCGGCCCTTGGCCCGGACAACATACTGGCCGACCTGGGGTTTGTCCGCATTTCAGCGGCCCAGTTGCTGGCCATCGCGTCGCTGTTTGTGCTCACCTGGCTCAACACCCGCGGACTGCAAACGGGCGTGTTGATCCAAAATACCCTGACGACCCTCAAAGCATTGGCGTTGGCCTTAGTGATCATCCTTGGGCTGTTTGTGTACAACAACCCTGAAGTGGTAGCGCAAAATTTCGGGCACTTTTTCACCAATATACAGTCGGAAGCGCCCATCGGTTTTTGGGCGGTGTGCTCCGCCACCGGCGTGGCCATGGTGGGTTCCCTGTTCAGCAGCGATGCGTGGAACAACGTCACGTTCATCGCTGGCGAGACCGACAACCCCAAACGCAATGTGCCGCTCGCGTTGGCCATTGGCGTCATAGGCGTGACGGTGCTGTACCTCCTGGCCAATGTCGCCTACCTTTGTGTTTTGCCTTTTTGGGGTGATGCGCTGGGTGTCGATACACTCGGCAGGGGCATTCAACACGCTACGCAAGACCGGGTGGGTACTGCCGCGCTCACGGCCATGCTCGGCACTGCGGGCGGCGTGCTCATGGCGGTCATCATCATGATTTCCACGTTTGGGTGCAACAACGGCCTGGTGCTCTCCGGCTCCCGGTTGTACCAGTCGATGGCCACCGACGGTTTGTTTTTCGACAAAATGAAAAACCTGAACGCCAACGGCGTGCCCGGATTTGCGCTCTGGGTGCAGTTTGTCTGGTGCGCAGCACTTTGTTTGTCAGGCAAATACGGCGACCTGTTGGACTACGTCATGTTTGCTGTCATGTTGTTCTACATCCTGACTGTAAGCGGGCTCTTTATCCTGCGCAGCAAACGGCCTGAAGTGGAGCGGCCGTACAAAGCGTTTGGCTATCCGGTACTGCCTGCGTTGTACATTGTACTGGCAGGCTTGTTCACCCTCAATTTGCTGTTTACCAAACCCCAGTTTACCCTTCCCGGATTGGTGATTGTAGGGCTTGGTTTTCCGTTGTATTTCTGGGCAAAAGGGCGGAAATAGACGCTTGTTTGTAGTAATAATACTACAAGCGTGTCCGGTTTTCATGCTTGACCTTTGTATTAATGTTTGGGTTGTTTTATGAAATATTCACCGATTTTTAACGCAAAATTCATTCAAAATGAAGTTTCAACGCCTCCTGCTTGCACTCCTCCTTTATGCCGCTGCTTGCGGTGAAACGAATCAGCAACCGGCCGAAGCCGCCAGCTCTGCCGCAACCATGTACTACAATGGTGACATTGTCACTATGGAGGGCGACGAACCCCGGTACGTGGAATCAGTAGTCGTCAAAAACGGCAGAATCCTGTTTGCTGGCACCAAAGCCGAAGCCATGAAGGCCGCCGGCCCCGGCCACAAAATGATTGACCTCCAGGGCAAAACCCTGCTGCCGGGCTTCATCGACGCGCACGGGCACCTGCTCAGCGCAGGCATCCAGGCCCTCTCGGCCAACCTGCTGCCCCCGCCCGACGGACAGGGCGCCGATTTCAACGCACTCGTCGCCATCACCAACGACTGGGTCGCGAATAACACCAAAATTGTTGAACGCGCCGGCTGGATACTGGGCTTTGGGTATGACGACGCGCAACTGGCAGAAAAACAACATCCCACAGCGGATGTGCTGGACAGGATCTCCACCGAAAAACCGGTGCTGTTCATCCACCAGTCGGGCCACCTCGGCGCCATAAACCACAAAGGACTTGAATTGTTCGGCTACACCGACGGCGTTAAAGACCCTGCCGGCGGACTCATCCGCCGTATCGAAGGCACCCAAAAACCCAACGGCGTGCTCGAAGAAATGGCGCTTTTCATCCCGCTCTTCCAATTGATGGGCAAGATGACCGATGCCGATAACATGGCACTGGTTGAAGCAGGCATACAAGCGTACACCCGCTTCGGATTTACAACGGCCCAGGAAGGCCGTACCGACGCCGGCGCATGCCGCACCTACCGCGCCATGGCCGACAAAAACCTGCTCCCGATTGATGTGGTCGCCTACCCCGACATCCAAAACACCCTGGACTGGATGAAGGCAGAGGGCAATGCCTCCAAAACATACGTCAACCGCTTCCGGGTGGGCGGCGTAAAACTCAGCCTCGACGGGTCGCCCCAAGGCAAAACGGCCTGGCTCAGCAAACCCTATAAGGTACCTCCTCCCGGCCAAAAAAGCGACTACAAAGGCTACCCCGCCATTGCAGACGACAAAAAGGTGAACGCCTTGGTGGAGGCCGCCTTCGCCAACAACTGGCAAATGCTTTCGCACTGCAACGGCGACGCTTCCGGCGACCAGTTCCTGCGTGCTGTTCGATTGGCCACCGACAAATATGGCCAGGGCGACCGCCGAAATGTGATGATTCACGCCCAATTGGTCCGCGAAGACCAACTCGACACCATGAAGGCGCTGGGTGTCATCCCCTCATTCTTTTCCATGCATACCTTCTACTGGGGCGACTGGCACTACGAAGAAACCCTGGGCCCCGAACGCGCCAACCGCATTTCGCCCACCGGCAGCGCCCTGAAACGCAACATGATCTTCACCGAGCACCACGACGCCCCGGTGGCCAAGCCCGACGCCATTCGCATCCTCGACAACACAGTGAACCGCACCAGCCGCAGCGGCCGAGTGCTGGGCCCCGACCAGCGGGTTACGGCCTATCAGGCGCTGAAGTCCATTACCGACTGGGCCGCCTACCAGTATTTCGAAGAAGACCGTAAAGGCACCATCAAAGCCGGCAAACTGGCTGATTTTGTCATTTTGGACAAAAATCCGGTCAAAATTGACCCCAAAGAGCTGGGCGCCTTGCAAGTAGTCGAAACCATCAAGGAAGGCAATACCGTGTATCGGAAACCGTGATTACGCAACTCGTCCTACGAGTATACTCGTAGGACGAATTTTCACCCTAAATCTTTTCTTGCAAATGAAGTCTCATCTATTGCCAATCGCCTTTCTTCTTTTCGCCGCCGCTTGCGGAGAAACAACCCCAAAGCCATCCGCAGATGCTGGCTCTGCCGCTGTATTGTACTTCGGTGGCGACATCGTCACTATGGAAGGCTCACCCGGTTCTACCGTTGAAGCCGTTGTTACAGAGGGTTCCAAAATCGTGTTTGCAGGCGATTTAAAGACTGCCAAAGAAAAGTACGCATCCGCTTCCGAGTTAAACCTCCAGGGCCAAACCATGATGCCGGGATTAATCGAACAACACCTGCACCCCTTCCTGGGTGCACTAACGCTTTCGATGCCAGTCATTGCACCGGAAGACTGGGAGTTGCCGACCCAAACCTGGCCAGCCGCCAAGGATAACGCTGACTACCTGGCCAAACTCAAGGCTGCCTTTGCTCAGCATCCCGATGCCAACCAAACCTTTTTTACCTGGGGCTACCACCAATACTTCCATGGTGAACTAAACCGCAAAATGCTCGACGCGATCAGTACCACCACGCCCATCGGTGTATGGCACCGCTCCGCCCATGAATTTATTGTCAATTCCGCTTTCCTGAAAAAATTCGGCATCGACGCTGCAGATCTGAAAAAAACGTCGGAAATAGCCCAAAAACAAAGCAATCTGGATAAAGGCCATTTTCTCGAAAATGGCGCCATGGTGTACTTGTTGCCTAAAATATACACCGATCTGGCTTCACCGGAGCGTTTCCGCGTCGGCCTTAAGCAAATGGTTAGTCTCTTGCACCAAAACGGCGTAACCGCGTACAACGAACCGGGCGCTTTGATGGACCCCGCCACCGCTGCTTTATACATGGAGGTGCTTGGTGCCGAGGAGGTGCCCATGTATTCCTATTTCATCGTAGAAGGCAACACCATGTTCATGGCGAAAAAGGACTCCAGCCTGATTTACTACGAAAAGACCCGCGATATGTTGCCCAAGGAAGGCAAAATCCGGTTTTTTGAAAAGCAAATCAAATTCCTCCTCGACGGCGCCATCATCTCACAGCTCATGCAGATGAAAGCCGGTTACCTCGACGGCCACCACGGCGAGTGGATGCTTGAACCCGCTCTCATGGACTCCGGCACCAAACTGTTTTGGGACAATGGTTTTCAACTGCACATCCACGTCAATGGTGATGAAGGGCTGGAGCAATTGCTCAACATCATCGAGAAACGCATGAAGGAGTACCCGCGGCAGGATCACCGCACTGTGATGGTGCACTTTGCAAACTCTACGGATGAGCAAATTGAAAAACTTACTAAATTAAACTGCATTGTGAGCGCTAACCCGTATTACGTAACCGGCTTTGCTGATAAATACGCACAGATCGGATTGGGTGAAGAACGGGCCCATGCCATGGTTCGCCTGGCACCTCTGGAGAAAAATGGTGTATCCATCTCGCTTCACTCCGATCTGCCCATGGGCCCCGCCAATCCACTCTACCTGGCTTGGTGCGCGATCACTCGAACAACAAATAATGGCAACGTAGTTAGACCGGACCTGGCACTCTCCCGTCACGCCGCTCTTAAAGCCATTACCATCGATGCAGCGTATTCCTGGCGTGAAGAGGAACGCATCGGCAGCATCAAGGCTGGGAAAACGGCAAACTTTACTATTTTGAAAGAAAATCCGTACAAAGTCGATGTACAGAAATTGAAGGACATAGCAGTGGCGTCCACGGTGTTTGAAGGGCGGATGTTTCCGGTTGAAAAAAAATAAAAAAAACGCATTCCTCCGTGAATAATGTATTCGCCCTCATTGCACCAATAGTACACTTCGCCTGCACCCAGCCGGCCTAAAAAGTAAATCCGTTAGCATAATTCGTCCTACGAGTATACTCGTAGGACGAATTTTCACCCTAAATCTTTTCTTGCAAAATGAAATTTCAAACCTACCTGATCACTTTGATCCTCTTTGCCGCCGCCTGCGGCGAAACGGCCCAAAAACCGGCAGCAGAACCCGGATCCACCGCTGTCATGTACCATAACGGCGACATCATCACCATGGAAGGTAACCAACCGCAATACGCGGAATCGGTGGTGGTTAAAGATGGGAAAATTCTTTTCGTCGGCAGCAAAGCCGAAGCCATGACCGCCGCCGGTCCGGGCCACCAGATGGTCGACCTCCAGGGTAAAACCATGCTGCCCGCCTTCATCGACGGGCACGGGCACTACATCAGCTCCCTCACCGTGGCCAACCAGGTGAACGTGTACGCCCCGCCCGCCGGCCCGGGCACCGACCCAGATGCCATCGTGGCCGAAATCAAAAAGTTTATTGAAAAAAACAACGTTCCCAAAGGCGAACTCGTGCAATGCTACGGCTACGACGAAAACGCAATGCCCAAGGACAACCAACTGAACACCGGACACCTGGATGCCGCCTTCAAGGATCACCTGGTGATCGTGGGGCACGTGTCTATGCACGGCGCTGTGCTCAACTCCCTGGCGTTGAAAAAATATGGTTACTCGGCCGACTACAAAACGCCGCCCGGCGGCGTGGTGGTGCGCAAGCCCGGTACCAACGATCCCTGGGGCCTCATCATGGAAACCGCCTTCCTGCAGGTGTTCGCAGCCCTGCCCAAACCCACCGCCGAGCAGGAAGTACCCTGGACCAAAGCCGGTCAGATGATGTACGCCGAAACGGGCATCACCCTGGCCCACGAAGGCGCCACCCATGCTGCCGACCTGGCCACCATCCAACGCGCTACCGATGCCGGCGCCAACATCATTGACGTGGTCGTGCATCCGTTCATGACCGATCTGGAAGCCATCATCAAAGACCATCCGCTCGAAACCTGGGGCAAATTCAACAACCGCCTCAAAATCGGCGCCGTAAAAATCACCGCCGACGGCTCGCCGCAAGGCAAAACCGCCTACTTCACCACGCCCTACCTCACCGGTGGCCCCGGCGGCGAAAAAAACTGGCGCGGCGAGCCCACCATGCCGCAGGCCGAACTGGACAAGCTCGTCAAGCAGGTGTACGACTGGAACGTGCCCCTCATCATCCACACCAACGGCGACGCTACCATAGACATGTTCCTGTCTGCTTATGAAAAAGCCCGCGCGGGCGACTTCAGCCGCCCCTGGAATGTGACCACCATCCACACACAGTTCATACGCAAAGACCAAATCCCCAAATTTGTGCAGTACAAGATCCGTCCGTCGTTCTACACCCTGCACACGTTCTATTTCGCCTCGGCCCACAAAGCCAACCGCGGCGAAAAACAGGCCGTCTATCTCAGCCCCATGCGCGACGCCATCGACGCTGGCCTGCGCCCCACCAACCACACCGACTTCTACGTGGCGCCCCTCGACCAGATGTTCATGATGTGGTCGGCCGTCAACCGCGAGTCGCGCGAGGGTGGCGTCCTGGGCCCCGACCAGCGTGTAACGCCCTACGAAGCCATACTGTGTCAGACCCTCTGGGCTGCCGAGCAGTATGACGAGCAAGACAACCGCGGCTCGCTCAAAACAGGTAAGCTCGGTGACCTGGTGATCCTCGACAAAAACCCGCTCAAAGTTGAGCCTATGACCATCAAGGACATCAAGGTGATGGAGACCATCAAGGAGGGCAAGACGATTTACAAGCGGATGTAAAACGTTTTTTTTACAAAAAAAGCCCCCTTGCAGCCGTTGTTTTCGGCCGCAAGGGGGCTTTTTTGTGGAAACACCTCCTTGTGCCCGCGGTGCTGCCGCGGGAGGGTTTCTTACTGCCCCAGCGTATTCTTGTACACCACCCCGTCTTTCACAATCACCTTGAAGTGCTGCTCCGGATCAACGATCAGTTGAATGTTCTCCAACGGGTTCCCGTTTACGATGATCAGGTCGGCGTAGGCGCCCTCCGAAATTTCGCCGAGTTTGCCCGCCAGGTAGGGGCTGCGTTTTCCGCTCATGGCGAGCAACTGCGCGTTGTCGTAAGTGGCCATTTTGAGCACTTCGAAGGGCGTGTACCAGCGGGTTAGTTTGGCGAGCTGCTTGCCCTGGCGTTTGGCCAGGGAGGCGTCGAACAGGCAATCGGTGCCGAAGGCGGTTTTGATCTTGTATTTTTTGGCCAGTTGGTACGCGTTGTCGGTGCCGGCGCTCATCTCGATCTGTTTGGCGCGGTTGGCGGAGCCTTCGGGGTGCGGGTTGGCGTCTTCGTCGTCGAGGAACGGTTGCAGGCACCACCACACGCCTTTTTCGGCCATGAGTTTGGCGGTGGCCTCGTCGGCCAGTTGACCGTGTTCGATGCAGCGCACACCCGAGCGGATGGCCGTTTGCATAGCATCGGGCGTATAGGCGTGCACGGTCACGTCGGTGGGAAAGCCGAAATCGGCGTGCCCGCCCGTTTGGGAAATCATGGCGCCGGAAGCAAAAATACGCGGCCCCGGGTAAAGCCCGTCGTTCACCGCTTTTTGCAGCACCAGGGCGCCGCCGCCCAGGTCGCGCACGGTGGTGAACCCGCGCAGCAATTGCTGCTCCATCGCCTTGGCGGCAAACAGCGTCAGGTACGCATAGTCGGCGGTCAGGGTCTTTAATTTGGGTATCGACTCGAACATCAGGTGGGTGTGCGCATCGATCAGGCCGGGCATGGCATAATAGCCTTTTCCGTTGATGACCTGCACCATAGCACTTCTATCGGTCGGTATGGGTTGGGTGGAAATGGTTTTGATGCGGTTGCCCTCGATCAGGATGTTGGCGGTGGTGATGCGGTTGTCCTTGCCGTTGAAAATGCCTATGTCGGTGATGAGTATTTGGGCGGGCTGACGAGGCGTTTGCGCTTGTCCGACAAAGGCAAAGCCCAGGCATAGCAGGCAGAAAAAGTGTTTCATGTGTTTTTTAGTGTTGGTATAAAACAAAGATATGGCAGTTGGCTGGTTAATGCAGCAGGACGACTTAAATCTTTGTAGTAATAATCCTACACCTTTGTTAATGAGTATCTTCAGACATTTACACCGACAAGTGAGTCTACACCTTTCCGGTAGAGCAGCGCACGTCACACGAAACGAAAACCCAATTATTGTAGCAGGCTGATGCGTGCATTCGACGATGTCGAATAGAGCATGGCTGCTGTTGCGCGTATGTTTGTCGTCGGCAATACTGACGGCGACTACGCTATGTTGCAGTATGCCAGCACGGGCGAAGGGGCCCAGTTTGGCCTGATTGTTCACCACACCGATTCACTGCGGGAGGTTGTGCATGACCGGCAATCGCGTAAAGGCCAGTCACTACAAGATTTTTCCGTGTCTTTTACGGATCTACATCAATAGCCACCCGCACAGCACTCCACCCGGGTTGCTTCTGCACTTCCTCGGCTAATTTCACCAGTCCGGACTTTGTTTGCTCCAGCAAAGGAGCCGATTTCTCTATTTTCAACAACATCTCCCGGGCGTACAGGCCACGAACCCTGGGAATGTCCGGTATGCCGGGGCCGAGCACGCGCTCACCCAGAAAATCGCGCAATGGTTTTGCCAACCAGGCCGCCGCTTCATGCGCCACCTGCTCTTCCTTGTGCCGAATGCCCACGTGGATAAGCCGAAAAAAAGGCGGGTAACGGAACAGCCGCCGTTCCTGCAGTTCCCGGGCGAGAAAACCTTCGTAATCGCTCTTGAGTACATCCTGCAACACGGGATGCTCGGGAGCCCATGCCTGTATGAGCACCGTGCCTTGCACCTGCCGCCGACCGGCGCGTCCTGCTACCTGGGTCAGCAACTGAAAAGTGCGTTCGTGCGACCTGAAATCGGGGAACCGCAGCGACTGGTCGGCACCGATGACCCCCACAAATCCTACATGCTCAAAATCGAGTCCCTTGGTGACCATCTGTGTACCCACCAGGATGTCAATTTGTTTGTCCTCAAAATCGTGCAATAAAGCGGCTAATCGGACTTTGCTGCCCGCCGTGTCCAGATCCATGCGGCCTACACGCGCCTCCGGAAGATAAATGCCCAGTTCGTCCTCAATTTTTTCCGTGCCAAAACCGAGTTGCATGAGTTTGCCGCTCCCACAGGCAGGGCAAGCGATGGGTGGGGTTTCCTGATAACCACAATAGTGACAGCGCAGCCGATGGGCTTGTTTGTGGTAGGTGAGGGCCACGTCGCAGTTGATGCACTGGGCGTTCCAGCCACAGGTTTCGCACGACCACACGGGTGCGTATCCGCGCCTGTTTTGAAACAAGATGGCCTGTTCACTATTGGCTAAAGTGGCTTTTAAGGCGTTGAGCAGCGGGGCCGAAAATACCCCCTGCAAGCGTTTGTTCCTGGCTTCCTCGCGCAGGTCGATGATGCTGAGCCGGGGCATGGGCGTGTCGCCAAACCGCTGGAGCATGCGCACCAAGCCGTATTTGCCCGTTTCGGCGTTGTGCCGACTTTCCAGCGAAGGGGTGGCCGATCCGAGCAGCACTTTGGCTCCGTACAATTGCGCCAGGAAAATGGCCGCGTCGCGGGCATGGTAGCGGGGAGCCGGTTCATACTGCTTGTAAGAGGGGTCGTGCTCCTCGTCTACCACCACCAACTGCAAGTTCCGGAACGGTAAAAACAGCCCCGAGCGCGCCGACACCATCACCGAGTGCCCTGATGCGGCTGCGCGCCACAACTCGACCCGTTCATTGTAATTGACGCGGGAGTGGTACACCATCACGGCACCGCCTAACATCTGTTGCAGGCGGACGGTCAGGTGGGTGGTCAAGGCAATTTCGGGCATGAGATACAGCACTTGACCACCGCGTTTGATCACGTCGCGGATGAGTTCTACGTATACGCGGGTTTTGCCGCTACCGGTTACACCTTGTAGCAATACAGTATGTTTGTCTTCAAAATATGCACGAATGGCCTCTACGGCTTCCATTTGTTGTTTGGCCAATGGCGTCAGACCTTCTACGGTGCCGGGGCTGGCTGTGCCCAGTCGACTCTGGTCGCTGGATGTTGCTTCCAGTATGCCTTTTTTGACCAATGCGTTGAGGGGCGCTTCTGACGAACTGCCCGCTTTGCGCAGCAGTTCACTGCGCCGCACCGTGGGTTGGCGGCGTTGCAGGTCGATAAACGCCAGCAGCAGGTCGTGTTGGCGTTCGTGCCGTGCCACGTCGGCCAAGGTTTGTTTGAGGTAATCGGGGGTAGGGTCAATGTTTGAAGCCCATTGGACGATGCGTACACGTTTGGGCTTGAATTTTTCCAGCAAATCTTCGCGCAATGCCAATACGCCGTGTTGCAACAGGCGTTGGATGACTGGAAAGACCGTTTTTTTGTTCAATATTTTGCGGGCGTCGTCTACGTTGATCTCGCGCTGCAATACGAGTGCTTCTGCAATGAGGTATTCATCGGTGGAAAGGCTGCTAAAGTCGTCGCCAAAGGTTTCCTGGTACACCAATTTGGTTTCACTGCTCAGTTTAAGGTGTCCGGGCAAGGCAGCCTGCATCACTTCACCGAGGGTGGATGCGTAGTAGTGTGCAATCCAGTCCCACAGTTTAAATTGTTGGGGGTTTACAATGCTGAGTTCATCGAGCACACCCAGCACTGTTTTGGTGGGATAGTCCGGTTTTTCCCGATGGATGCGCTCTACGAGGCCGCTGTACAGTTTGTTTCGGCCAAAGGGCACTTCTACGCGCATGCCCGGCTGCACTTGATCGAGTAAATCTGCTGGCAGGGCATAGGTGTAACACCGTTTTGGGAGTGCGAGGGGCAGTATGACGTCGGCGTAATGGGACATGGGGTGAAAAAAAATCAAAGATTTGTAAAAAAACCTTAATTTTGTGGAACTGTTTTTCAGTTGCTGTGGTTCCTTGAAGCGCAGCAATTTTTTTCACTAAATCCCCGGCAAATCAACACCGGTTATTTTTACACCAAAATTAGCGCATACTTGGCATTAAAACCCTCTTCGCCTTCGCGACCCGGCGGTGGCCAAAATCGCCCAGGCGGCGGTTCCGGAAACAACAACAATCGTCCTGGCGGCGGCCCTAATCGTCCAGGTGGCGGCCCTGGTAGTGGCCCCAACCGCCCTGGTGGCGGCCCTGGTAGTGGCCCCAGCAGACCCGGCGGCGGCACCAACACGGGCCCCCGCCCGCCCGGCCCTCCCGGCAGCCGCCCTCCCGGCAGCCCTGCCGGACCAGGTGGAAGGCGACCCGATCGCCGTTTTCCCCAGCAACAAGTACCCGAACACCGCATCAATGAGTTTATCCGGGTGCCCGAAGTGCGTCTGGTAGGCGATAATCTTGAGGAAATTGCCACAGCCATCGGCAAACCGGTGGAAACCGGTATTTTCACGACGGTGCAGCTCCGCGAATGGGCAGAAGAAATGGGCCTGGATGTAGTGGAAATTTCCCCGAATGCCGAGCCTCCTGTAGTGCGCATTACAGACTACAACAAGTTTCTGTACCAGAAGAAGAAGAAGGAGAAGGAAATGAAGGCCAATGCGGTCAAACAGCAACTCAAAGAAATACGGTTTGGCCCCGAAACGGGCGATCACGACTTTGAGTTCAAACTCCGCCACGCCAAAACCTTTTTGGAAGAAGGCAACAAGGTGAAAGCATACGTGCAGTTTCGCGGCCGCGCCATTATGTTTAAAGAACGGGGCGAGTTGCTGTTGCTGCGTTTCCTTAAAGAATTGGAAGAACATGGTGCCGCCGAACAGTTGCCCAAATTGGAGGGCAAACGCATGATCGTGATCATCCAGCCCAAAAAAGGCCCGGTTAAGAAAAAAGATTAGCCTCGATTTTAGTTACGGCAACAATTTTTCCAGAAAATATCAAAAAGGGATTTGTGGATTTCCACGAATCCCTTTACCTTTGCGCTCCGTTTATAAAAAGCATCAACTATGCCGAAGATGAAGACCCATTCCAGCGCCAAGAAGCGATTCAAGGTGACTGGTTCCGGCAAAATCAAGCACGCAAGTGCTACCATGCGCCACATGATGCGCAAAAAAACCACCAAGCAGAAACGCCATTTGCGTGGCGGTTCTATGGTGAATGTAGCAGATCACGCACGCATTGAGCGTTTGCTGTGCATCTAAAACCCGGGCGCTTGTCCAACAAGCGCTTATTACCCTTTCTTTTTTAACGAGGACAGCGGAATAAAGTGTCGCGCCTGATCGCGTGATCCCGTTGTCGCACTAAAAAAACAAACATGCCAAGAGCTACCAACAACCCGGCCAGCCGGGCCCGCCGCCGCAAAATTATGTCCGCTGCACGAGGCTACTTCGGTGCCCGTTCGAAAGTGTACACCGTTGCCAAGAATACCTTAGAAAAGGGCTGGCAGTACGCTTACCGCGACCGCAAATACAAAAAACGCCTTTACCGCCGCTTGTGGATTGCGCGCATCAACGCCGCCACGCGGCCAGAAGGGCTGAGCTATAGCCGCTTTATTCATGCGCTGGCTCAAAAAGAAATTACCCTCAACCGCAAAGCCCTTGCCGACCTGGCACTGAATCACCCGGCTACTTTTAAAGCCATTGTCGACAAAGTTAAAGGGTAAGCGAACCAACGTTTTCGCTTTTTTTGGAAACCCTCCTTTCGTCCTTCTTTCTTGCTAATTTGAGCAGGAGCAGAGGCGAAAAGGAGGGTTTCTTTTTTTTGCCGTACTTTAGCCTGCTCATTTTCACTAAACCTGAATAGTACACATGAAGCACTTGATTTTTACTCTTTTATTGGGCCTACTGACCATCGGGATTGGTAACGCCCAGACCTGCAGCGTGGATTCAAACATCCTGAACTACCCTGGTGCATTGCTGTCGCCCGCTACCTACTCTCCCGACAGCCCGTTTTACAACCTCGAGGTGGCTTGCATTGGTCAGCCTTACAGCCAGTCCATTACGCTCAATGTACCGGCTACTTACCTGGGTTTTCCACTGGATTCGGTTGTTATTCCCAAAGTTGGCGGCATCATGAACTTTCCGGTAGGGCTCACGTACAATTGTAACCCTCCATCTTGCAACTTTCCCCAAAGCTCATTGGGTTGTGTGTTCCTCTATGGTACCCCTACGGTGGACAATCCGCCAGTGGATACGTTTGATTTAATGATCTCGGCCACCATTTATTCCATATTTTCATTGCCAGTCAGTTTGCCTGGGGGCTTGGCGCCCAATCTGCACTATTACCTGATTGTCGATTGCACTCAATCGGCTTTCGAACTGGGGCGCGGCTCCATTGGGTCGCTGTCCGTTTCACCTAATCCGGCTTCCTCGGGTCTGGTCAACTTGAAAATGGACGTTTTGGAAAGCGACCGCTACCAGCTTCAGGTATTTGACCCATTGGGTCAACTGCAAATCCAGGAAACGCACGACCTGGTTGCGGGTGAAAATACAGCAAGCCTCAACCTGTCCCGGTTGTCGTCTGGCCAGTATCATTTGGTACTCCTGAACGCCAAAGGTGGGGTAACGCAGCGTTTGGTGGTTCAACACTAACTTTTTTACCACTAACTTATTTACCACTAACTTATTTACCACTAAGGCACTAAGGAACACTAAGGTAAACTAAGATTTTCTTAGTGGACCTTAGTGCATCTTAGTGCCTTAGTGGTAAATAAACGAAGTGGTGAATGTTACTCCATGCGGAGTACTTTGGCGATTACGCCTTCATCGAGGCGCAATTTGACCACATAGTTGCCTTTGGCCAAACCATTGCGTTGCAGGTTGTAATTGCTGTTGTTGATGCCCGGCAGGTCGCGTACGATGCGGCCCATGGCGTCAATCACCTGAATGTCGCGGATGGTTTTATCGGCATCTACGCTGATGCGAACCAGATCCGTGGCAGGGTTTGGAGCCAGGGTGACCTGGATGGAAGCAGGCGCAAGGGGTTCTTTGGCGCTTACGATGGCGTCAATGCAAGGCTGGATGCCAAGGGCATAACAAGCACGGGGGGCAAAGAAACGGATAGTGGTATCGATGTGTGCGAGTGCCTTTGCTTTGCCGGCAGCACCGGTGTTGCAGGTTGGGTTGGCGGGTACCACATCAGACCATTCCCAGGGAGCGGAATCAAACGGGCTGGAACGTACAAATGGGTACAAACCGGCGCTCACATTTTGGAGACCTGCTGGCGAGCGTGCAAAAGCAGACTGTTGCTCAGCGGTTAAGTCCAGCGTAAGTCCAGAGTTGGCAAACACATCGTTGTTGTTGAAGTTGTCTTGCATTTGCTGCACCACATAAGCGCCTTGTACTTCCACAATGAGTTCATTTGTACCAGGTACCTTCAGGATGCCTTCTGTGTAGGGTGCAAACGGATCGGTGGGCACCTGATAGTTGATGATAGGCATCGTACCCGGATCAACCCAGGAAGAATCTGCCAAAGCGCCACCCATGTTGACCATCAGGTTGAACTCGGAGGAGTATCCCACGTGGTTGGGGTAGCAGAGGGTGTCCAACGGCGTGCCCGGGTTAGTGGTGGTGGTGCCTACGCTGGTGCCGTAGATGTTGCCATTGACGCTTTCAATCACCATCGGGATGATGCTTGGAGCACCTGGTGGTTGCCACAAAAATTTGCCCGGATCGGAAGAGGCGGTTGGAATTTTGAGGTAGTTGTCCAAAGTAGCTGCTGCATAGGACACATATCCGCCAGTGCCCTGGCCCCATACGGTGATGCGGGTGGTGTCTACATTGTACGTGTTGTTGTTCAGCGCGGCGTCTTTGCGGAAAAAACGAATGGCGGTGCGTACGTCCTGCACGCCGCGGTATGCCGCATTGATGATGGTGTAACGGCGGATCAGTTGTTCCGAGTTTTGTGGGTCCCAGCCCAGGCGATAGTCGCAGGAAGCGACCACGTAGCCCATTTTGGCCAGACGGGTGCAAAACTCAATGGCGGCCGAATCTTTGCGGGAGCCACCGCAAGAGCCGTTCAAGCCAGGTTCACCGGTTACCGGATTGAGAAAAGGCAAAAAGTTACCGGTGTGGAGGTACAGGATAAGTGGCCGCTCCGTTTCGGTATCGCCTTCTGGCTCGTATACGTCCATGACTAAGGCTTCTGGTACGGCTTGTTGTACCTGGGCAAAGTACAACAAGGTTGCATTTACGCCGTAGACGGCGCCATCGGTCACTTTGACCTTGTCAAAAACCGGATCGATGTAGCGTGTTTGTGCGATCATGGATGCGCTCAAAAACAAACACATGAAAAGGGTTGTCAGTAATGATTTCATTGTAAGTAGCTGGTTATGAATGAATTTTTATTTTTTGGTGAAATTGTAGGTGGCACCTATATAAGCCATTCGGCCAATGCGGGGTCCACCGTAGGTTTGAAACTGATTGTTGTTGAATGCCGCATCCACTTTGTCGCCAAAAGAACCGTCGGTTTCCACCAAAGGCACGATGCCAAAAAGGTTGGTGACACCTACTTTGAGGGTGGTGTGTATGCGTTCGAAAGTGACGTTCCATTGCGCGTCCACCATATCGTACGTTGGAATAAACCCGGTAAACTGCGGTGAACCTTCAAAAAGAAATCCTTGAATCCATTTGTACGTGATGTTGAAACCGGTGCGTTTGAGCCCGAGCATGGGCATGTCACGACCTGAAATACCGATGTTAAATTTGTGCTCCGGCGTGTTGAAGGCTGGAATAATGGGGTCGTCCTCGTTTCCTTTGGCCAATTTGTTCCACGAGTAGTTGCCCGACAACTGGTAGTAATTGGAGAAGTAATAGTTGGCCCCAATGTTGAACCCCTGGGTGGTCACCCTGCTGG
>Ga0247839_1003528_pt1 | contig 21462 bp, 18 predicted proteins | sample LaCruzMarch2015__6_FD_192405 | JGI IMG/M metagenome (GOLD analysis project Ga0247839, IMG submission 192405) | Freshwater microbial communities from meromictic Lake La Cruz, Castile-La Mancha, Spain - LaCruzMarch2015_16m | ecosystem: Environmental > Aquatic > Freshwater > Lake | place: Spain... | reverse complement strand
GGGGAGGCTACTGAGGACTACTAAGTATGTTGCGAGAAGTCTGTAATGGTCAAAGTGGGGCTGGCAGCCAGTCTGTGTTGGTGATGGCAAGTCTGTGAGGTTATATGTGCTGGCTGTTTGGGTGTTAGGGCTGTGGGGTTCCCTAATACCCAAATGCTCGGGTCTGCTAGTGGATGCGCCTATGCCTGTATAGTTCGTTTATCCTCGAAACGAAGCTGTGCTGCTCTCTCCCCAGGACTGCTTTCTAGCCTACCGGCACCTCACGATGTCGGAGCGTGAAGCGGTGGTTTATCCATCATCAACTCCGGCGCATGCTCAGCGTCCAGCTCAACGTCACTACCGAAGAGCGCAAAAGTCCACTCGAGCCCATAGGAAGAAAGCGGACACGTGACCAAATCACGCCCTCATATTGAGAGTTCTTAGAGTCACCTTATCTCCGCCATTTCACAATGAGTCGACCAGGAACTGCAAAGGCAATTTGACCTTGGAGAGGATGACAAAGCAAGGGTCCTTCCTAGAGACGCTGGGTAAGCCGGGAGAGAGTTGGCGCTAAAAATTGCATCTCCAAGTCACAGACGCTGGAGCAGTTTGTGTCCCTAACAGATGCACTGCTGAGAGGCCACGGCAATCACTCCAGTCGAAACACCAAATACAGCCCCGCGTCTCGCTGTTTGCAAGCCAGCACTCAAGGACGGTTGACTGATATAAAAAAGTCTTCTACAAAACGAGGCTAAATGGTGCGGTTGTTGTGAGTGTCTGTGGTGTGTTGAATGGTCAGCAGTTCCGCCCAGTGGAGGCCGGAATCTGTAGCTTGCCACTCCTCATCCAGTTGTGTTCTCTCTGCCAAGGCTTCCCTTTGCCTGTCTTCGCGTTCAATACGTCGCGTGTGCACCTCCTCGAGTCTCTCCCAGTCCAAAGCACTGCCGCTCCACTTTCTGAGGATTTCCTCCTCTGTCCCGTTGTAGTTCGCCATGCAATTGATGAACGATGAGTCCATGCTTCGACGCCGTGCCGAGTTCCTAGCGCTACGTGCTCGACTTATTTCTTGGAGATCTTTGACGTAGGCCCGAACTCTTGCCCAGGACTCCAGTGTGTCGTCACTGATGAGCGCCTGCATAGCGAAGGGCAGTGTATGGAAGAGAGGGGAAAGAGTCGGGCTACTCATTATAGAAGTAATGGCGTCATCCCCTATGCACATAGCACTGGCCATCAGGTGCAGACTATTCACGCGGACCAGTCCGAACTACAGACCACCCCCATTAATACTCAAAGGTCGCTATAATGGATTAAGCAGTACTTCTGTAGTCTAAAGTACTGGTGGGATGCTTAGCAAGAGCCCTGCTGAGTCAAATCACCGAAGGCAAAATCGCCTTATGCTTCCGCCCTCTGACTAGCTAGCAAAAGATGGCTCAGTCCGTGCGCGTTCACATCGAGGGCTATCTCACAGTTGTCCTCCCGAGCCCAGCCCCTGCGCCCACATCTGCCCAGCCCTCCCGCCCTCCCGAGACAGTCCAGGAAGCCGAGTCTATGCTTCGGATGGGCAGGTCCTGGGCTGACCTCAACGAGTCCTTCCAGCGCCTCGAAGACGGCCTGCGGCGCTACAGAGATCAGGCTGGAGAGCTCGAGGGCAAGCTGGCGGCGGCCAAACTGGAAAAGGACGAGTGGCGCAATCGGGCGGAAGGGCTGGAGCAGGAAAACCACAGACTGCGACTGGGGAGCGGGGCTTCGGCTGGGGAGGCTACTGAGGACTACTAAGTATGTTGCGAGAAGTCTGTAATGGTCAAAGTGGGGCTGGCAGCCAGTCTGTGTTGGTGATGGCAAGTCTGTGAGGTTATATGTGCTGGCTGTTTGGGTGTTAAGGCTGTGGGGTTTTCTAATATCCAAAAGCTCGGGCCAAGCTAGTAGATGCAATGAAGTCCCACGCTCCGATGAACCGATTTAAGAAAGAGATCAACTTTTGTATAAATTTCTGCTCAGCAAAGCTATTGAAGTGTATTACAGGGCACGGAAGTAGCTGAGGACTAGTTTTGAAGTAGGTTGCGAGTGTATATAATGGTAAAAGTGGACTTGGCGGCCAGTCTGTGTTTATTGATGGTCAGTCTGTGGATTCCTTCTTTGCCCACAAGTGTTTACGTTCTGGCAGTTTGGGGAATGGCCTTAGGGATGTGGAGCAGTGCAGGATGGATTTTTCCCTTGATGTGCCTATATAGTTCCTTTCTTCTGGAAGTGAAACTGGGTTTGCTGCTTTCTTCGATCGATCCAGGACACAAGGAAATGCTGGACAGGTCCGCTACCACCCTAGAAGTATGTGGCGTATTCATACAGACTTGGGATTTCCCTTCCTTCCTTTCGACCTTCCTTCCAGACCTACTTTGCCTCATTTTCTCCTGTCTAGCCTACATGTACCCTCCCTCCTCCCCTCCCCATCCCAACCGCTTCTTCACCTTTCTCACCCTTCTTCTGCTGTATACAGCCGCCCTTTATACGTGTTCCTGGGCTACATTGGCCTACCTCCTTTTAGCGGTCCTGTGGAATTTACACGTCGTATACGCATCCACGCCAAATAACAGACTCCCCTATACCGCCTTAAGCATATTGACTTGTACGCACCTCGTCCTTACCTTCACTTTCCGACTCGCACACAACCCAGTATACATTTCCCCTAGTCTAGGACTAGTGGATGAGGAAGACTATTGGATGCTGTCGCTTGTAACGGCGTTGTTCTTCCTTGCAGAGTGGCGGAGGGAAGAAGAGAAGACGCAGGAAACACTGCAGGAAACACTGATAAGTGCGCAGGAGAAACAAGGGGAAATGACAGTGCTGGCCTGGTTCTACCTGCACGCCCGGTCTTCAGAATTGATGATTGGAGTGGTGAGGGTTTTAGTGGTCTTTTGGGCGGAAAGGTACAGGGAGTATATCAGTGTTCTACCGCTTCTGTGGCTGTTTTGGTCGATTTTGGTGTATTCGAATCGACCCGTGATTGTGAATTTGGTGAATTGGCTGCTTGTACCAAGCATTGTAGTAGGCATATTTACTCACTTCATTGGAAATATCCTACCTTCTGCCCACTTATCCCCTCGACTCGACTTCTTCCTGCAGCTTTCCTTCCTCCTCTTCCTTCTCCTACTCGCCCACAAGCTCCAATCCAACCGTCGGCCATTCCCCCCCAAAACCGACAGCTTTAAAGCAATCCTCAACGAAGCAATTTGCAACTTCCACAAAGTCTCCCTCACACTGTTATTTATCGTCGGTCTGAGTCGCATCGACCTGCTGCACACTCCATTGCTCATCCTTTGTGTGTATTTCTGGGTCGATGCGGAAGCTGCGAAAAGGTATTGGTCCTTTCTGTTAGGTTACACGATGCTGGTTTTGATGTTTTTGTACGTGTGGAGTTTGACATTGGATTCAGGCGTGCATTTGGATATAGGACTTTTGAGAGTTATAGGACTGCAAGAAACGGGGAAAACAGGGGCAAACTGGACTTGGCCGGAGGAACATTGGCTATGGGGTCTTTTGTTAATCGAATCCCTGCAGAAAGTCTGCTTCGAGCACTTACAGGACTACACCCGATACGAGCTGTCCCGGACTAACTTGCTCCTCAGCTGCTTACTGCGGGTCAAATCCATGGTGCTTCTCTTCGAATCCCAATTCGAAATCTGGGTTTTGTACTCTGTGATGCTTTGCACTATTTGGCTTTCCGACCTAAACATCCTCAATTTCTTCCGATATTTGCTATTGATAATCTTCTTCGCAACTCATTTCACTGACACATCCATGCGCCGCGGTCAGTCGAAAGTCCGTTTCTACTGGTTCATCATAAAGTACTATAGCGGGCTTATCCTGGTCTTTCGATACGTTTTCCAATTCTCAGGCCTCACAGGCACTCTAGAAGCAGAGCGGGATTTGAAGTTGCTCGGTGTGGAGCTGTACAACTTGGAAGAACTGTACAAAGCGATGGTGGGGGACTTGATATTGTTCGTGAGTTCGGTGTTTGCGAGTAAGGCGTTGGCGCATAAGTCAGCAGAGCCTTTGATTACTGCGCATCGATTGATGTTTTCGGAGAGTTTTGCAGTGTTGGCGCCGCTTGGAATAGGTATGGTGGCTGTGTATTGGAGACTGGCGGGTAGTATGCTGCTTAACCTGGTGGTGATTATCGTCTATTTCGCTGTGTCTGTATCGCATCACAGCCGTTCCATTATATCGGCGTTTACATCCAAAACCGTGCATCCGCATAGTGCATTTTCTCTCAGTCTGCGCAGCTTCACCTGGCGCGTGCTGTTTTTCTTCTGTGTGCTGTCCCTCGTGACCGACTACATCGTATTTGTCCTGCAGCCGGAATACATGCTGCAGGCTGAATTCGACTATACGGCCTGGATAATGTACGCCGCAGGCTTCTGCATCGTAGGGAAAACCGACTCTTTGCTCAGTGAAACACTCGGATACGCACTGATTCTATGCATCTTGATAGTGGAAAAGCACTGTCTTGAGTTGACGCAACAAGCACGGTTGGAGGGACAGACAGTGCAGTACCAACTAACAGCGGATTTCCAAGTATGGAACCACGCTAGAGTCCTGCTTGAGGAAGTACTGTTGATGGGAGTGCTGCTATTGGCTTTCTACAAACTTACAGTTATTAGCATTGTTTACGTTTTTGTGCTTTTTTGCCTGTGTATTTGCAGTAAAGACAATTTGACGATTCTGCGGGTTTTTGCCTACATATTGTCCTTCTCTATTTTGCTGCAATATGCGGTTCTGCTGAGTAATGTGAGTTCCGCAGTCAGCACAGCGCCCTACCCGCAGATCAGCGCCCAGCCGTTCTTAGTGCCTTGGTATCCAATAATACCGTGGAGAGACCCAGCAAGAGACCCAGTTTTTTACAACTTAGGCACGTCTCTGTTCCAAGTCCACTCACTGTGTCTGGACTTCCTGCTGCTCACAGGACTGCTCCTCTACTTCCGCTACTTCGCTTCCCATAGGCCGGAGGTAGCACTTCCTGACCCGCTAGCTTCTCCGTCGTCCTTGGACTCTCAGTCAGTGTGGGTGAGTCTGAAGAACATCTTCTACGTAACTGCCCATATCCTAATCCTGCTCCTAGTCCTCCTATTCGTGAGCCAAAGTTCCGGCCTTTCCGGCCTAGTCTACTGCAGCTTATGCCTCCTCCTGCTCGTCGAAGCCAACACACTCCTCAACTTCTCCCGCCAGTGGGAGCGCCACATCACCCTCGTCACCCGCTTCTTCCTGCCTATTCTTATGCTGGACTTACTGGCTTTAATGGTGTATCAGATGCCGGTGGTGAGGGATTTCAGTGGGAAATCGAGTGATATGCAGCGGGCGTTGGGACTGGGGTCGCTGTGGGAGGGGGATAATGGGGAGGAAGAGCGGTATAGGCAATATCGCTGGGTCGTTTTTAAGGCGCTCTCCTTCATGGTCCTGCGGTTACTGCGTGAAATGTACTCGAACCCTGATTTCAGCAACTACATCAAGGAATACCGCTCGCAAATCCAATTTGAAGCTGAAAAAATCCGCGAAAGAGACAAACTCGGCCTAGAAACCTCTCGCGAGGCTGAATTTAAGCTCCAGTCGCAGCAAAAATTCGACATTTCTCGGACTTTGAAGGACCTTTTGGAAATCGTGCATGCCTGGAATGAGCAGAAATGCGATATTCAGACCTCTTCGGAGAAAATACAGCAGTGTCTGAGTAAGCCTGAGGACGTGGGAATGATGTGGGAGCAGCGAGTGCTTTTAACGCTGACAAATTGGGTCAATGGGTCGTTTTTCCACGACTTTCTGGAAGAGCTGAAGCAGCCCTTGCCAGGACAGTTCGTCCTACCAGGACCAATTCTCTACCCCTCATGCAAACGCTATTTCACCCTTCTCTGGTATGTAATCTGCTCCCGCACTCAAGAACTCTGCTACCTAGTATTCTTCCTCAACCACTACTACTACGCTAGTCTGGAGTCAGTGGTGTTTCCGCTGAGCTTGCTATGGTGAGCAATAGACAGCTATGCGATGCTTGAGACTCCGAGGCCGTCTGCAGTGTATTGGAGAGCAATGCTGTTTTATACCGTTTCGGTCTTTTGGGTGAAGTTCGCTTGGCAGTTGGGAGTGTGGGAGTGGGCGGTGCCGGATGGATTTCACACGAATGAGGTAATGGCTCCTCAGGACCCATACAAACTCGGCTTCGTCCTTTCCGAAAAAACCGACTCCCAGTCCTTCTTCGCATACACAATTTGGGACATCCTTTGTCTGCTCGCCCTCGTATCCCACGAATACATTCTCATCAAATCCGGCCTCGCCACTCAGACCCAGGAAGACGTGACGCCCATCGAAACCTACATGTCTCTCCCAGTGTGTCCAGTAAGGGTAAAGACACTGCATGACCTGGGGCCAGGACTGGACTTCGAAGCGCTGGATGACTATGATAACATCAGTGAGCCGGATTCCAACTCACGTGCGGAGTGGATGTCTGAACCTCCCACTTCCTTTCTGCAGCGCTTGATCCCTCGCAACAGCCTTGCGAAGCCAGGGGCGGACTTGTACACGTATACAGTCGTGATACAGGTGTTGATTTTGCTGAGCATCGTGATTTTATATACGAACATGGAGGGAGTTACAGAGGAGTGGGAGCTGTCGCTAAGGTAAAAATTACTCAGTGCACAGCGGTTCTCTGGAAGTATGGTTTTAGCGCTGTTCGCCCAAATCGCAATTATGCTAATCGACCGTTACATTTACCTCACTGTCACGTCTGAGTCTCTGGTTCGAGATTGGCAAGGCCAGCCTGCACTTCTGAAGAAGACGTCGGTCACGTTCGCCACAGGGTGCAAAGTAGTGCTGCACATTGTTCTCACAGTGGCGATACACGCACTACTGTTCTGGGTGCTGCCTATACTGGGCAACGTGCGGATTTCCGGGGAAGTCGGGTGCAAAGAGGGTAAGGAGTGCAATGACTTCCAGAGAAACTGGGCCCTGAGAGTGTTTTACTGCTTATGGCTGGCCTATCTCCTGCTCAGTGCAGTCCAGCTAAGACTAGGAATGCCCACTATTCGCGATGGCTCTTTTCCATTAACGCAGTACCGATCACTGTGCAGCAAGTGGCTCTTTCAAGTGTACCTGCAAGTGCCGTTTCTATTCGAACTCAGGACATTGACGGACTGGGCGTTCACTAGCACTGCGCTGGACTTTTGGCAGTGGCTGAAGTTTGAAGACGTCTATGGCCGACTGTACATTGCCAAGATCAACCAAAGCTACTATCTCCAGCGCGAGCCTGGCCAGCCGATCGACTGCTGCTACAAGTTCTGGGTGGGGATTGTAGGCACCATTGGACTGATCGTGATGCTGTTGGCGCCCTTAGTGCTCTTTAGCGACTTGAACCTGTTTGTGTATGAAAACCCGATTAAAACCATTGCGGTTGAATTCGGGTTTCTGATAGAAAACCGAAACTACTACAAGATATTCTCAGCAAGTCGAGTAACAGACATTCACTACATGAGTGAGGCGGAGTGGGAAAAGATGGGACTGGACCAGGTAAGAGATGTTTCCCGTAGAGACAGGGAGGATATGCAGGTCCTTACTATCCCCCTCTCTGGGGACAGTATTTGGGACATCACTCCCGAAGGCCGCTTTTCCCTCCAGCAGTCCCTGTACGACCCTCGCTCCTCCCTCCACATGCTAATGACGACTTCCTATATCCGTGACTACCCGCCTCACCAGCACCTTTCAGTGCACTCCTTCCAAGCGCCGCTCAGCAATGCACACATCCAGCAGCAACTTGCTATGTCTGAGGGAACTCGGCTTCGCTTTCCCAAGCTTTTTAGTAGCCTTTGGCGTCTGCCCTCGGTAGGCGACCAACTAACCCCTACTATGATTGAGCGAGACATTGAGCAGTTTCTGCCAGATATTGAATTCCACCTGGAAGTATACAAAGACCAATTCGAGTACTGGCGAATGGGTCGGCAGGGTGCAGAAGGGAAGCTGGCGGAGCTGAAAGTATATGTGATTTCAGAGAAGCACAGTCCTGCCACTCTCAATTTCGGAGTAGTGACATTTTACCTGACAGTGGTATTCTTCGCAGGGAAGATGCTGAGGATGGTCACTGGCGGTAGTGCAGAGAACTTTATTATGAGTGAAGTTAGGCGGCCGGATATGCTGCTGGACCTAGGGAACGCGATTTACCTAGCGCGCATGGTGGGGAACTTAAATACTAGTAGCCTTCCTTGTAGGGACTGTATTTTCTACTTTGTTGGAGTTTCTCCTTATAATCAATTTGCGGATTGATGCTAAAGTCCTTGTCTGATTGTTTGATTCGTTTCATGCCTTAGTGCGAGTACTGTACTTCCCATTTGGACAGTTTAGGGCTTGCAGTTATATTAGTATTTCTCTATCAGAAGGCCTGCTTTGTCAGCTTCGCAATTATTAGCTGTTCTTGTGTTTGTGTGGACTATTGCTCACTCTAAGCAAGTCTCAATAACTTCCTTATGCAAGTTACATCTCCCAAGCCTTAGTCTTTGGGTGGGTCGGGACAGGTCTCAAGGACGAAGAAACAGAAGCAGTGAACATCGTGCTGCCCGCAATAGTGCTGGCAGCCTGGGGCTGGCTGCAGTGCAAGTACTCCGGCATCCTGTGCGCCTCCCAGCCTATGCAAGAACTGCTGCACTCCACTAGTCGCGTCACTCTCATTTGGACTGTTTGCCGACTACTGCGAGGGGCGGTTGGCCTGTTTGCCCAGTTTGGCTTGAGACTTAGCATAGTCCCGGAACTGATGGATTACTCCAGTCCGAAGCATATTCTAGCCTCGATTTTGTATATATCGGTACTGTTGTTGAGTGAAATACTGTGTTATTTCTTGGTGCTGGACTCGCACTTCTTCAAGAAAAGCGCCGGTGTGAGGGAAATGGAGGCCAGCATCACTGCGGAAAGCCAGCTCTTGGCAGTCCCTGGGAGGGAAGAGGCGAATGACGAGGAAGCCGAAAGTCTGGAGCCGCTTCCAGCCCGAAAGCACGCACTGGGAGCTATATACAAATCCCGCCACGACTTCCAGCAAGTCGCAGTGAGGCGGGTGACTTTCCCCCGTCTCAACACCTACTTGTGGGAAGAGTTCCTCGATGAAATCGAGCAACTGCGCCGCTGTTCCTTCCAACACGTTTCCACCATCATAGGCGGCTCCTTCGACCAGCTAACTGTACAGCTACTCACTCCCTATGCAGTCCTAGGCTCCCTACATGCTATGCTGCATGAGAGAAAGGAAGTAATGAGTCTGTTGAGGAAAGTGACGACTGCGAGAGAGGTGTGTATGGGGATGAGGGAGCTGTATGCGGAGGGCAGGACTCATGGCCACTTGACCAGTTATAATGTGCTAATTACTGAGGAAGGAGCGAAAGTGGCGGATGCGGGCTTGCACAAGCTTAAGAAGTTCGCTGGGGTGGTGCTGAATTACACAAATAAAGGCGCCTGGAGCAGTCCTGAGCAGTTGCAGCTCCGAGGCCGCACTACTTCCAAAGTGGTGGAAAGCGATGACGTATACAGCTTCGGAGTACTGGTTTGGGAGCTAGTCTCAGGCGAAGAGCCCTTCCCTTCCGTGTCCCTGGAAGCCCTGCGAGATATGGTGGCAGGCCAGCAACTGAGGCCAGAAATACCGCCAGATACAGAGGAAGAGCTGGGGCAGCTGATCAAAGCCTGCTGGAATGCGAACCCGGGCCGCAGACCTGTGTTCAGCAAGCTGCACAGCACACTGACTGAGCTTTGTATCAGGGCTGAGGGGTAGACTTAGCTATTCCCTCTGCAAGTTTAGCACAATTTGCCTATAAATTCCCTCGCAATTACCCCTAAGACGAGGCAGTTTTCCGTTACTACCTAGTGCTCCTCTGTCCTGCCAGTCCTTCTGCTGGTTTGGGCGTATGAGCCCTGGCTTCTGCCGCTCTCTCTCGGAGGAGTGGGGCTTGCCAGTCGCTGTGTGCTCTTAGCTAGTGGCGAAGTGGCTCTTGCGGCTTTCTTCGCCTTGCTGATAGCGCTGTAGCTATTCCTCTCCGCCGACAGCACAGGTGTCCCACTCCTCTCCCCTCCTTCAATCAGCACCTCTCTCCGACTCTACTACATCGCTCATACCAGTGTCTCCCCCAACTTCCCCGCCTCCTCCCTCAACTCCCTCGTCACAGTCCTTCTTTTCCGCAGTTCCGCCCTCTGTTCCTCCACTTCTCTGCGGACTTTGGCGCCTTCTCGGTCTTTTTCCTGCAGAAGCTGCATGAGGCGGAGGTTGCTGTCTGCGATCACTGCAGTTCTGCGCACTAAGGCCTCGGTTTGGCCTGCCCAGACTTGGCTGTCTTCATAGTCGGCTTCGAAATGCCCTGTAGGGTTCATTAGAATGGAGAGACTGAGGAGCTGATTTAAACACTATGGGGAAATCAAGATATGTGGGTATATCTCAGTTCCGTAGTTGTATATACACTCATAGAAGTCTAATCTATTGGACCTGAACTGTGCAGATGTATCTATTGACTGCAGTAGTCGGCTCGATTTATATTACTTTAGTCCCGATATAGTTGATTCAGGGAAGATAATAGGGAAATCCGGCTAGATATGCTAGGAAAGTCTCTCTATTCCCCAAGATCTGCTGTACACAAAACTACTCTGTCCTCGGCTTATGCCACTGAAGCCAACAGTTCAAATACTCAGGACCAGTTTTAATTAATCTCCCAATTGCCAAATATCTATGTAGGAATTAGTGTTGCGGGAGTTATATCTAATTAGGCTCTACGATTGTTGCGAGCGTCTTGGAGAATAAACGGCTCAATCCAGTCCAGCAGGGCGCCCCTAGCCTCCCACTTCTCATCAAACTGTCTTCTCTCTGCCAGAATCTGAGTGCGCACGCTTTCGTAGCTCTCACGAATCAGACAGGTCTCACTGTAGCTGCACCAGTCCCCCTCACTGTGCAAGTCAAAGCTTTTCCTCATTGAAGCATCTTTGGCTTTTTGCACTTGATGCAGATATTTCTGACGTCTGCCTCGAGCTGAGTCCAGGACTTCAATGTGTTGTTACTGATCAGAAATTGCATAGATCCCGGGAGTGCATGAAATTGCGGGAAAAGAGTTGGGTCTGTTTGCCTTCTCATTATAAAGAAGTGGCTACAAAGAGACAAACACATTCGAGATTATGTGTTCAGCTCTCCTCACTCTTCCCAGTCCCTAACACCCTTAACTCCTCTGAATGTCTCTACCGACTCTCACTCATATCCTTCTCCTTACAAGGATCAGACGCTCAATATCGCCAAGCTCCCACTGGGGCAATATTGACCACGCTTTCACGAGAATCGAAGCAAAGAGGACTAGATGCACTGGAAGAGGAAGTAACAAACTGCGGTACGGAAGTTCGAATGCTGGACTGCCTGTGATGTTCGTGCGACTGCATGTCTGGCTTGTAGTGTGTAAATGAGATGGAGTTTGATCTTGATACTTATGCTTGATTTCCAAAGACCCAGCAGTGTTCCTGCTATTCCCTATCAAAAAGTAGACTTTAAAAGGCTCGTCTCAGCCACAGACTCACAGAAAGACTAGTAAAATGGCATCTGGAGCTACCCACATCAGTCCACTCTCCCCAAAAAAACGACCTCTCGCCCACCTCCGCTCCCAAGCCTACGTCCAAACGAACAGAAACCTGAGCTACGATAGGAAGGAAGGCAGGGGCAGGCAGGAAGGACTGGGCAAGAGCACTAGTTTCAACTCACTGTGGGTGGGGATGAAGGAAAGAGAGAAGTGGGGGTATATGGAAGAAAAGGAAGGGTCTATGGGCAAAGCACATGAAACCATGAATAGTTCTCGTTCCCTGGCTGTTTTGCCCCCAAGTCCCAAATCCCTCCCACCCTCTCCCCGCACTTTCGGACCTGAACTGCCTCCGCTCCGGCCTATTACCGGCTCCAACGGCCACCTCCTTCCCAAGTCTCCACAATACAACTCCAAGAAAAAGGCACTCCCGGCCTCCCCCTTCGCCCCAGAACTCACATCCCTCCTAGCGCAATCAACGTCGAAGGTCGATAAGAATGCGCAAATGGAGCGGAAGCATGCACTCAGTGTACTGCAAGGACTCAGAACTGGCAGAAGCCTACCCGCTGTCGACCAGGGCACTCTGATAATGAAGCGAGTGAATCTACTCAGGAAGCCAGGGTGTTATGGTAGAAAGACACTCATATTTGACCTCGACGAAACCCTGATCCACTGCTGCAGCGATGTCTCTCAAGCGGATATCCGGCTTCCCCTCCTTCTCCCCTCCCAGGAATTGACCACTATCGGGATTCAGATCCGTCCATACGCCTACGATTGTCTTTGCGCTGCAAGCGACCTTTTCGAAGTGATGGTTTTCACCGCCTCTCAGAAAGTGTACGCAGACACTGTGTTGGACTACCTCGACCCCACGCATAGACTCATCCACCACAGACTGTACAGGGAAAACTGCATACCTGCCAAAGGAATGTACATCAAAGACTTGCGACTATTAGCGGGCAGGGAGTTGAAAGACATTGTGATAGTGGACAACATGGTTGTGAGCTTTATAAATCAACTGGATAATGGAATTCCGATCCCGACTTGGACGAATGACCTGTCGGATAGGGAACTTTTGCACCTGATTTCCTTCTTTCCGGCGCTTCTGGAGGCTGCAGATGTCCGCGCAGTGCTGAACTCCACCTTTCATCTGAGAGAAATCCTGTGTGACTTGGAGAGCTACAATAGAGAGTAGTGCCAATAAGGCTATTTTACAGATTTCATGGCGAGTTCGATGACTTTGGAGCAGTCGGAGGTGGACAGTTCGAGAGTGGAGGATTTGGAGTAGATGTGAAGGAGGCTTTCAACGTAATCAACCCTCTGCACCTCCTCCAGCCTCCTGACTTCCCTCAACGTCCAGTCCCCATCCACCACATACACCTTCCTAGTAGTGAGCACAAGCCAGCCCTGTCTCCCCCTGCACCAGCACTCCTGCAGCAGCACCCTGCTTTCATACAAATCACTGCCTGTGGTCATTATCAGTTCTTGCACTTTCAGGGAAGTGGGCGCCTGCAAGGCTGCAATATCCCGGTTGCCTAGAGACTTGCTAAAGGACTGCATTTGAGCGTAGCTGTCGAAGACACTGATAGGGAGGAAGGAGTGGGTGGACTGGTAGAAGTGCAGTTGCAGGGCTTTCAGCAGGTCTAGCAGCTGAGCACTGCGCAGTTCCAATAGGGCAGGATCCAGCGAAGTCGAGGAAAACACCAAAATTGCGCTTTTCGCGTGCAGCAAAGCCACCAAAAAGGAAGCCAAATCGAGCGTTTCCGCAGGGGTATGGAAATCACTCGTCTCCGCAAATAGATATAAATGCTTTTCCGACATCAAAGCCCGGCCCGATACCACAGGGGCGTTTAATCGATTGAACGAAAGAGTATACACTCCCAGGGCAGTTTCATGATTTGGCCCTAAAAGCCGCTGTATTTGCTGCTGAAAAGCAGCGGAAAGGGATGTCACTCTGGTAGGCGACTGGTCCAAATGTACAGTTTCAGCCCTTAGATAGGCGGAAGTCCGCTCCGTTTCCGCTTCTGAGATCCCTTCAGGGTCTTTCGTGGGACTGGGAGTGGCTGCGGACTTGATCAGCTGGGAAAAGACGCTGGAGAAGGAAGTAGGCTGGGCTTGAAGTGGCTGATTCGCAGGTGCATCTTTCTGCCGAGTCAAATCCACTCTAACAGACGTCCTTCTCCGCGTTTTCGCAGTTTTTATAACTTGTGCAGTCTGCACTTCCCCCAATTTCCTCCTCCCTTTGCAACAACTCGTCCCCATTATACGTACCACCCTGCACAATTAATGCTACAAGAAATCGACTCCTTGCGCACCGAACTCGCAAGGCTTGAGGAAGAGCTGCAGGCTGCAAAGGACGAACAAAGGACCAAAGAAGAGCAAAGCAAAGCTGCCTTGGAGGTTCAAAAGGAGAAGTGGAGACGCAAACATGAACTGTTAACTCGCAGCATCAAGGACACGCAGAGTGTGTATGAGGCTGAAAAGAGGAAGTATCAAGGGCAAATGCAGGACTTGGGGGAGAAGCTGCAGGCGATGAGGGAGCAGAGTAGGAGGGAGGAGGAGGAGGAAAGGCGGTTTTTGATGCAGCTGGATGCGGAGTTGGTGGCTGTTGCGGGCAGGGCGAAGGCAAGACTGAGGGATGAAAGTGTGAACTGCGAAAGCGACACACTGCAGGATAGCATGTGCGAAGACTCACCCCGTCCCGACAGCATCCTGAAACTAATATCGAACATCGCCAAAGCCCGAGAGCTGCTGCAAGGCCTACTCGAACAGCCTCCTCCCGAGCCCGCCTTCATCCCTCCCCTCGCACTTTCCCCCTGTCTCCCTCTCGACCTCCCCAGCGCCAGCAAAACCCTCAGCGACAGCATCCGCGACTCCTCAGCCTACTCCAAGGTCATGATCAACGACGAAGTGCTGAACTCCCTCACTATGTCGGAACGAGAAGCTGTGGTTTACTCCATCATCAACTCAGGCGCGGGCTCGGAACAGCGCAGAGACGTGCAACTTGAAGACCTGCTGAATGTCACTCCTGAGGAACGGAAAAGCCTGCTGCTCACAAGTGCGAAGTTCGAGGACTTGAGTTCGATCATAGAGGAAGAAAGCGGATGCGACTCCCAACAGGACCAAATCGCACTCAATTTCACGCTTCCGGATGTGAGAGAAGAACTGAACAGTTCCCTACGGTCGCAATCTAGGCGGAAAGGGGAGAGACTGACACTGAGTCCGATTTCCACGCCTAGAAGCGGAGTTTCCCGTATCCAGTCGCAAAGCTACATATCCAGTGAGTCCGCTTCCCAGCTCAATGGGTCTGATTTGGATAGAGGACGGATTGAAGACGCCTCAGGGAAGCTGCAGGCGGGCGACCTGGCTGCAGGCTCGGCACTGCACAGGATCCATTTTGACCTGGGGGAAGGGTAGTAATAAAGAAATGCAAGGGTTCTTGGAGACGCTGGGGAAGCCGGAGGAGGGCGAGTTCAGACAGCTGACACTGAGGAACTACATTCCCAAGTCGAGGGAGTTGAAGCAGTTTGTGAGGCCTGCGTCCACATTAGTTGGCGAGACTGAAATCGAAATAATGCACGACGTCCGTGCATCAATATCCGAATTCCACCGCCAGCAGGCAGAGCCACTGAACGTAATCCCCAAGCAACCGAACTGGGACTTGAAGCGAGACTTGGGCAAGAAGCTAGAAACACTGGAGAGAAGGACGGAGGCAGCGCTGGCGGAGCTACTGAGAGAGAATCTAAAGCGGGAGAAGGAAGGAATCGGTAAAGGAGAGGGAAATGGCAACGACGAGCCCAACAACCCCCCTGAAGGCGCAACTCTCCTCAAAGCCATCGACCTTCAGTCCCGTCTCGACCTTGCCTCAGAGTAGTCCTTAAATAGCAGTGAAGTAATGCAGGGGGAGTTCTATACCAAGGCCAAACGCAGGGACATGGATGCGCTCATTAGGGGACATCACTTCAGGCTGGGGACTGGAAATACGTCTTTTCAGACTACGACAAGAAGTGACTTTACTGCTCACCGAGCTTTCAGTCCCACCCCAATCCGCAGTCGCCAAAGTTCGAACATATACCTAGGCACAGACCAGCCTGAGAAGACTACCTGCAGTCGTTCCGCCTACGCCAAGCCTGCCTACCTGCCGAGCGTCTCAGGCGTTGAGAATAAGCGAGAAAACGGAAAGCACCACTTTACGTTAGGTCTCCGTCCTGCCGATTCCCCTACTTCTTCCCCTCCTCCCGCCCCTCTCCACCCTCCCCCAGTCCACCACCCATCTCCCCCGACTGCCATTTTCCTCGGCACCGACTCTCCTCCCTCCCTCTCTATTTCCCAAGAAAACTACAAGCACATCGCAGGGGATCTGCCCGTCCAGTCCATGAAGGACAGGTGTGGTCGCGGGAACTGGAAACTGGGCACAGAGATGCGGAACTACGAAACCACTGCGAGCGCTATAGGCAAGGAGAAGGGAGAACGAAGGGAAATGTGTGGGGAGGCGAGAAGGACGTATATACGGATGGGAGAGGCAAAAAAGGCGGAAAAGCGCAGTTTGTCGCAGGAGTTGTATGGGAAATATAAGGTAGAGCCGGTGGAGGACACAGCGGAAAGGAGCGCTTTCGTGCTTTCCACCCACTTTTCCCTGGGCACAGAGTCGCCTGGTCCTGATATCAAGCCTGCAGACGTCCATTCTGCCCTTCCCCATAGAGAGTCCCCTCTGTCTCACCTCAAAAAGACTAGTGTGGAGTTGGGGAGTGCTCGCATACATGAGAAGGAAAGCACGTATAGTACTCATTTCCAAGCTATTTCGAAGGGAGACAGGGCGGAAGTGGCGCCCTGGACTGGCTGTAGTGTGGCTTTTGGGGAGCGGGTGCAGCCGGTGGCGAGTGACTACGGTGCGAACTTCCGCCGGCATTCGCTGGTGGATAACTGCTTGAATCACTCCCTAGACGTGCAGAAGCACAATTTCCAACTAGGCGCAGGGGAACTGCGCTACAGTCTCGACTACCACACCACTGCTGGGGAGATCGGTAGAACGACTGGTAGTTCCTTTGCCAGCGGCTGCGACTTCGGTTCTTTCTCTAAGAAAAAGCACTTTCCCTTCGGACTTAGAGGCCACGGCGGCTTCGAAACGACGACTCAGGTGGACTACACCTACAAGGGCACTTCCGACCAAGCCACAGCACTGTACCCTGCTGCTTACAAGCCTGCAGCCAAGGGCGACTACAGGACTGTGCACCAGACTGCCTACAAGTGGGTGCAGCCCGTGCCTAGTGCAGAGGGGTAACTAGCCTTTGCGAGAAACACGCACTAGGCGTAGATGTTAGTGGAGGGAAAACGCCTGGGCAAGTCGAGGCAAATCGCGTCTCTTCGGCTGTTTTTCTTGAATTCCGGGGTCAGTTCCGCTGCTTCCTTCACTATTTTGGCCTTTTCCTCGCTGAGCGGCTTTCTAGCTTCTCCTACCTTATCCATTATATTGGTTTTAGAATTTCCAGTCCTTTAAACTGGTGACTCAGCCGTTTTGCCCTTTCCCCCTTCTCAGCAGAGTCGGAATAAGTATTTAGGAAGACAATTAGCGAAAAATTATAGGAAATTCGCTATTTTGCACTCAATTTCCCTTCAAAACCCCAACTTTTTTTCTGCTTTGACTCGCCATATATAGTCCTACTGGACTTACTGCTATAGTCAAATCCAAAATCCTGCTGCTCGCATAGCTAAACAGACTCCTACCGCTTTGATCCGAGCCGAGAAACAAGGAAAAACACTGCCGAAAAGCACGGAAGTGCATGAAAATTAGACGATTTTGGGGGGTATTTACAGAGTGTTGGACCTTGCTGCCGTGCCTGTGCAAGTTAGGAAAAAACGTGGGATAAGCTAAAATTCCCTATTAGAAACTCTGCAAATGCGCATTTGGGTCTGTTTGAACTTGGTGCTCGCGCATTTGCTGAACTTCGAGCATGCGGCGGTCTTTGGAGGCGTGGACCTGGGGTACTACTATGTGGACTTGAGAGTGGGGACTCCGCCTGCTAAGCAGACTGTCATTGTGGACACAGGCAGCAGTCTCACCGCCTTCCCATGCGCCGGCTGCCAGAGCTGCGGCAAGCACCTAGACTCCTACTTCGACTACCGCCACTCCAACACTTCCCGCCTCGTTTCCTGCAACGAAGACGTGCCTTGCAGTTCGTGCCAAAGCGACCACTGTCACTACCACCAAGGGTATGCGGAGGGCAGTTCGATCGCAGGCTTTTTAGTGGAGGACTACGTGGAACTGGGCGACGACGAAACTGCTGAGCGGACGAAACTGATATTCGGCTGCCACGACCAAGAAACGAACCTGTTCAGAACGCAACTAGCCGACGGAATCATGGGACTCGCCTTCGCACAAGAAAGCAGCAAGCGAATGACCACAATAGTGGACGTCCTGTACAAGAACCACGAAATCAGCACTGACATATTCGCCCTATGTCTCGGGCAGACTGATGGGTATATGACTGTTGGCGGGTTCAATGCCTCGCTTCATTTGAGTCCTTTGGCGTATGTGCGGATGTATGATAGTGTGTACTACGCTGTGCATGTGAGAGGGGTGATTATGGGCGGACACAGAGTAGACGTACGAGCTGAACAATTCGGTAGCATGTACGGAGGCGCGGGCAGCATTGTCGACTCAGGGACAACCTTTGTGTACTTCCGGGAAGTGATCTACACCCGAGTATGGAACGCCTTCGAGAACTACTGCAGTTACAAGGATAAGTGCAGGGGGGAAACTGTATCAGTCCCAGGAGAAGCCCATTCCTGCTACAGACATAAAAAGGACAATTTGACTGCTTTTTATGCGTCGTTCCCAGTTATTCACGTGGAAATCGACAACATCACGCTAGACTGGGAGCCGGAGCAGTACTTATTCGCATGGCCAGACCACCCCAGTGACTTCTGTCTCGGTATATATAGCAATGGAGGAGGCGGAAATGTACTGGGCGGACTTTTTATGCGAGGAATGGACGTCGTCTTCGACCGCAACACCGACACAATTGGCTTCGCAAAGGCAGATTGCAATGCGACTTACCTACTCAATGGAGGCTATAGAGAGGCTGTCATTCCGCCTATTCCAGTCCCTTCCGACCCCCGGAACAATGCGGAAACTGGGTCGAGTGTCTGGGTATTGGGAGTGGTTGGAGGAGTGGCGGCTTTGGTGGTCCTTACTGGAGGGGTTTTTCTCTGGATTCGAAGGAAGAGGTCTCCGCTTCTTGCGCCTGAGATAGGGGAGGCAAAGCCTGGCTGGACTGCAGTGCAAGTAAGGACCGACCCTGTCTAGTTCTCTAATACTCCCTAGACAGCTGCACCTTGCTAATGGGTGGAAATACCGTTTCTTTGCCATGCACTCGAACACCCCTAGTCCATACACTCAGCAGCTATCACTCATTGAATTCACTGGATACTCCTTGGTGTATAGGAATTCGTCTCAGTCCTCCATTACCCGACTACCTTCTAGAAGTTCCACATTAGTCCCTGGAAAAATAATGGCTGGCATCACTCTTCACTACTTCGACTACCACGCCCGCGGTGAGTGCGCCAAGATGATAATGCGGTACTACGGAGTCGAATACACTGACCATTTGATCAGCGGGGAAGAGTGGGGACAGCTCAAGACCACCGGCTTCACCGAGTTCGGGCAATTGCCTAGACTTGACATCGACGGGAAACAGATGGTCCAGAGTTTTGCGATGTACAGATACCTCTGTCAGAAGCACGGAGCCTACCCCACGGACCCCTACCAGATCTACCTGGTGGAGTCACTGTGTCAACTCCGTGACGACATCTATGGCGCCGTCATGCCCAACTTCTACGTCAGCAACACTGAGGGGATTGCCAACTGGTACCGCGACAACATGCCTCGTATGCTCAAAATGATCGAAAAGCGCCTCGTCGAGAACAACAGCGGCAACCACTTCTTCGTAGGCAATGCTGTTTCCCTGGCCGACTTCGTGATGTTCCAATTCGGCTACGACCACTTCCTGAGAGCCAACTTGAAGCAGTACGAAAGCGTGCTGAGTGACAACGCCCCCAACTTCTACCAATTTGTCCTCTACTTCAAGGACAGCAACGAGAACTTGCGGAACTACCTGGCAGCTCGTGCGGAAAAGGCCTTCTAGGCTAAGTTAGGCTCTCCCAGAGGCAGTGTTTTGGAAGTGGGATTCGACTAGGTCTATGGAGGCATATTGGTTGGTAATGGTGTGGGGTCGAAACGGCTTCAGGGTATTTATCAGCCCACTGAATACAACCCTATAGCACAGGTCGTAGGAGCTAATAATGGCTGGAATCACTCTTCACTACTTCGACATCCACGCCCGCGGCGAATGCGCCAAGATGATAATGCGGTACTACGGAGTCGAATACACTGACCATTTGATCAGCGGTGAAGAGTGGAGACAGTTCAAGGCCTCCGGCTTCTGCGAGTTCGGGCAATTGCCTCGACTTGACATCGACGGGAAGCAAATGGTCCAGAGTTTTGCGATATTCAGGTATCTGTGTCAGAAGTATGGAGCGTACCCCACAGATCCGTACGAGGTCTACCTGGTGGAGTCCTTGTGTCAACTACGAGATGACATATATGGCGGCGTCATGCCCAACTTCTACAAGAGCAACGCTGAGGGGATTGCCAACTGGTACCGCGACAACATGCCTCGTATGCTCAAAATGATCGAAAAGCGCCTAGTCGAGAACAACAGCGGCAACCACTTCTTCGTAGGCAATGCTGTTTCCCTGGCCGACTTTGTGATGTTCCAATTCGGCTACGACCACTTCCTGCGACCCAACTTGAAGACCCAGTTCGAAGGCGTGTTGAGAGACAATGCCCCCAACTTCTACCAATTCGTCCTCTACTTCAAGGACAGCAACGAGAACCTCCGGAACTACCTAGCCACTCGAACAGAAAAGGCCTTCTAGACTAGTTAGACTTTCCCAGACCACACTGTCTCAGAAGTTCCATTCACCCAAGCCTCTAGATGTATACTTATTCGCTAATGATGTGACATCGAAACGGCTCCAGCCCTTTCTCAGCCTATCAATCCAGTCCTACAGCACAGGCCATAGTCGCTAATAATGGCTGGCATCACTCTCCACTACTTCGACTACCACGCAAGAGGCGAATGTGCCAAGCTCATTATGAAGTACTACGGCATGGAGTACACCGAGCACCTGATCGCCTATGACGACTGGCTGAAACTCAAGGTTGAGGGGTTCACTGAGTTTGGGCAGCTTCCGAGGATGGACATTGACGGCATGCAGATGGTGCAGAGTTACGCGATTTATCGATATCTGTGTCAGAAGAATGGGGCGTACCCCACGGATCCGTACCATATTTACCTGGTGGAGTCGCTGTGCAACCTGCGAGACGACATTTATAGTTCTCTCATGCCCAACTTCTACACCAACAACACTGAGGGAATCGCCAACTGGTACCGCGACAACATGCCCCGCATGCTCAAAATGATCGAAAAGCGCCTCGTCGAGAACAACAGCGGCAACCACTTCTTCGTAGGCAACACTGTGTCCATGGCCGACTTTGTTATGTTCCAATTCGGCTACGACCACTTCTTGAGACCCAACATGAAGACTCAGTTCGAAGGAGTGCTGAGAGACAATGCGCCCAACTTCTATCAATTCGTGCTTTACTTCAAGGAAAGCAACCCGAGCGTTCGCAGCTACTTAGCGACTCGCGCTGAGAAGAGCTTCTAGCCTAACCTAGGTTTTATGACCAGGCTGAAACGGAGGACATATGCGAAAAGTCGAAACGACTAATGTTGGACAGGTTCTTGCGGTTGTTGTGAGTGTCTGTGGTGTGTTGAATGGTCAGCAGTTCCGCCCAGTGGAGGCCGGAATCTGTAGCTTGCCACTCCTCATCCAGTTGTGTTCTCTCTGCCAAGGCTTCCCTTTGCCTGTC
>Ga0247839_1003522_pt1 | contig 21494 bp, 16 predicted proteins | sample LaCruzMarch2015__6_FD_192405 | JGI IMG/M metagenome (GOLD analysis project Ga0247839, IMG submission 192405) | Freshwater microbial communities from meromictic Lake La Cruz, Castile-La Mancha, Spain - LaCruzMarch2015_16m | ecosystem: Environmental > Aquatic > Freshwater > Lake | place: Spain... | reverse complement strand
AACCAACACCCCCCGCAGTCGCAGCTGGCGGAGGGTCTCGCGGCTCATCCCCAGAGCAGCGCAGGCTTCGGCGGTGGTCACCCAGACCCGCTGACGTGCAGGTGTTGTCGGCGAATCCATCAGCCACCTGCCAGCTGGGCACGGAAGCGCTTGAGGGTGTCGATCAACCAGGAGCGGCGGTAGCTCTTGACCTGGCGGGGAGCACCATCGACGTACTGCTGGCGCAGAGGCGGCTCCTGACCGAAATCCTCGCGGTAGGCCCTGGCCACGAGCTTTCCTGCGGAGCAGAACTGGTTGCGTGGCAGCACTTGCTGGAACACCTCCAGCCAGGCATCACCCAGCGTGAGCTCGTCGTCAGCAGGGGCACCGGGCAGCAGACCCGCGCTGGCGGTGAGCACGTTGCTGCGCACGATGTCCTTGAACAGGAGCTCGTCGCGCTGGTCCAGACCGCCGAGCCGCTCGAACAGCCCGATACTGAGCTCCACCAAGGCGATCACCTCGGCTTCCCTGAGCCTGGGCGGGGGCGTCACCACCGGTGCCGGTTGAGCCTGCTGGACGCTCTCCAAGAACCAGCCGTCCATCCACACCGCGAAGGGTGCGCTGATCCAGCGGGCCAGGTCCACGGCGACCTGCGGATGAACCCAGGTTCCGCCGCCCTGGCCCTGGCGCGACTCGATCAGGTCAAACATCCGAATTCCGGAGGTTTCCGCGAGGGCGTCCAGGTAGGTCTGACACCGGTCGCTCTCGCGATACTTCGACCACTGTTTGCCGTTGGCTTTGCACATCGCCGTGGCATTGACGTAGCCATCCGTCGTCCGGCGACTGATCGGTGTCCCGTACCACGAGCGGGTCACCAACTCGAAAGGCGCCGGAGAGGAAACGATGCTGTTCATCGGTATGGATGCGGTGTGACGGAAGAAGCCCCGCCGGCAGCGGTGCCGGCAGCGGGGAGGAAAACGGTGGTGGTGCGGGCCGGGTTCAGCCGCGGCGGCACGGGCCCAGCGATCACCAGCAAGAGGGTGCTCAGCTGGAAAACCAGGCCCAGCCACAGTGCTGAATCCCGCTGGCGCTGCCAAGCTCAGGGGCACAGGGAACGACTCATCACCATGCCGCGCCAGCGCTATCGGCAGAAACCACTGCCGCTCGGCCCTGATGCCCCGCCGGTGTTTGGGGTCATAAGCTCCCTCCAGGTAAACCCCTGATGGTGCATGGTTTTGCCAGGAGTTAGCCAGCTACGCCATCCAGGCATCATCCTGTGGTCCAGATAGCTGCACCCCTGCACCACCTGGATGGATTTCCGCCAGCTCTTCAAGGTCCGCCTGGTGGTAGCGGCGATGGGCGAGACCCAGCGGCTGGGCTGGTGGAACAGTGGAGAGCTGACCGGCACAGGGGAGTTCCTGTTCCAGCAGGGCTTTCCACGCACAGCGCCCTTTGCGCAGACGAGGGCTGGGTTCCGTGTGGCGCAGCTGGCGTGCGATGAAGCCCTGGCGATCCAACCCACCCCGGGCGGGCCGATCAGCTGCCACTTGTTCCGGCTCACGCCCCAGCTGGAGGACGCCTACGAGAACGAGCGCAGCCGCTGGATGGATGAGCCCGAGGCATGGACGGACAGCTTCCAGGCAGCCTGGAGCATTAAGGCAGAGCAATGGCCCGAGGCGTTGGTCGATCTGGCCGAACTGGATCCGACGGCTATCGACTGGGCTCGGCAGCAGACTCCGCAGACAGCAAAGGCCCTGCGGATGGACGACCCCTTCGAGATCAACCAGGGCCACATCGAGCGGCTGGCAGCCGGATTCCTCTGCAGTACGCCCGGGCAGTTGGTGGTGCCCTACCTGCAGGTTGCGGTTTGATGGCGAGTGCGATGGCTGCGACCAAGGCCAATAACAGGCCCACAACCAAGCAGGTGGCCGCGAAAGCCGCTTCAAGGCCACGGAAGGCTTCAAAGACGAAAGCCGTGGAGGTGGTGCCCTACAGCAGCTATGGCTTGATCAAAGGGCCTCTGGTGGAGGACACGCTGCGGGCGTTTCAGGAATGGGATCTGGGCATCAGCAAGCGGGCCAATCTGGCCAGAATCCGAGTCAGCAACAGCCTTGGTGCCCAGTCGCAGGCCTGGCTTAAGCAGGTCTGCACGACCATGAGCCGGCGGTTCGACCCGCATGGTCGAGACCTGTCGCTCGTTCATGCGGCGCGTACCAGTACGGGGCAGCGCCACTGGCGGGCCCTGCTGCTCTGGCACATGGCCTCCAGCGAAGGGCTGCTTGGTGATGGCCTCGACTGGATCTGGACGGTATTTGAACGGGGCGGGGATCAGATCCAGACCTCCCAAGCTCTCACCTGGCTAGATGGAACGCCATCACAGGGGCATCCGGAAGTCTCGAGCTGGAGCGAAGCCACGCGCAAGCGGGTGGCTGGCGGGCTGCTCAAGGCGGCCGTGGATTTCGGCCTATTGCAGGGAAAAGTGCGTCGCAGGTTCACTGCCTACTACTTGGCGGATGAGCCGTTGCTGTACATACTCCTGGCGGTCCTGGCCAGCAATGGCACAACGCCCGCCGCGCTCAAGGATCGCCGTTGGCAGTGGTTCCGGATCACCGAGCCAGAGTTGGAACACCGGTTGTTGCTACTCCACCAGGCGAAGGTGATCAGCTTTTATCGCGCGGGTTCGGTGGTCGATCTGCGGCTGCCTGCCGAGACGGCCGATCAGCTTGTACGGGAGGTGTGGTCATGAGTAGTCAGGGGCAACAGGAGTGGAAGCGCTGTTTGGGCCAGCAACTGGAACCTGTGTTGATGGCTCCGGACTCCGGCGTGGGACTGAGCACCTACACCGACATGCCGTTCGGGATTTTTCTCTACCCACCCGAGGACGAATGGGAGCTGAGACAGGAACTCTCCAACCTCGCGATCCGCCTAAAGAATTCAGGCAAGACCGTACAGCGCCTATCGATGGCAACGTTGATCGATCAGGCGATCATTTCTGCTGGATTATCGATGGACGAGATCGCAGAATGGGAAGCCAGTATGGGGATAGACCTCGCACAGGAGTCTATTCAAGATATTCTAATTGGTAAAGCCGAAGGTTCAACGCCAATCGATGAAATAGTGGCTGCTGCCATCGACACGAGCAAGGACAAGCGGAACCACATTGTATTCCTGGAGCGCGTTGGGGCCATGTTCGGTCTGCAACGTCCTTCAGGTCTGCTGGAGAACTTGCATCGCCCCCTAGAGAGCAGAGTAGACAAGCATGACCGAACTCCAAAGGTTACCCATCCCTTAGTGCTTTTCTATCCCGGACAGAGGGATGGTCCGGCAGGGCTGCGCTTCATGGATGAAACAGAAGCCGATCACAACTACCGACCCAAACTCTTCGCCTAAAATGACTGCCACCCTGATCCGTGACCTTTTTTCCGGCCAGATCGACCGCCCGATCGAGGAGGTGATCAAGGTCGATCAGGACGACGTGGCCATCGTGCGCCAGGAGATCGACGAATACATCCTCACGGAATCGATCGAGCGCAACATTCTCCAGGTGCTGGAGGGGTATCGGCAAGCGCCCAACCAGCCGAGTAGCAACATTGCCGTATGGGTAGCCGGCTTCTTCGGTGCGGGTAAATCGAGCTTTGCTAAGTACCTGGGTTTGGCAATCAGCCATCGGGACCTCAACGGGGAGAGCGCTGGTGATCTGCTGGCCCAGCGTGCCAACGATCAGAAGATCAAGGCTCTTCTTGGTGCCATTAGGGAGCAGATTCCAACAGATGTTGTTTTGATCGATGTCTCCGCAGACCGAGTCGTAAACACTCGGCAGCTGCTGACAGAAATCTTCTATGTAAAACTTCTGGATCACCTTGGCTACGCCAGGAATCTGCTTGTGGCGGAACTTGAGCTTGAACTGGAAGAAGAGGGGAGGATGGAGAATTTTATGTCTGCATTCTCTGAGTTATACCCAAACAAAATCTGGAGTAGGACGAAGACGTTAACCGCTCAAGCTCTATCTCAGGCTAGCGCCGTAATGCACATACTTGAGCCTGAAACGTACCCAAGCAAGACAAGCTGGGGCGATTTTGCGCGACATGCACATGTTCCAATTACTGCAGCACTTTTTGCCGAACGTGCGATCAAACTGATGAAGAGCAAGAGGAATGGCCGGACTTTGCTCTTCGTAGTTGACGAGGTCGGCCAGTATGTCTCACGTGATATTCAGAAAATGCTTGACCTACAGGCGATTGTCCAACAGCTAGGCATTAAGGGGCAGGGCAAAGCGTGGCTCATGGTTACATCCCAGGAGAATCTATCTGATGTAGTCGGAGCCCTTGACGACAATCGCCCCGAACTGGCGCGTTTACAGGATCGCTTCCCTTACAAGCCTACTTTGGAGCCTTCTGACATCGCTGAGGTCACCAACAGGCGCTTATTAGGGAAGAGCAGCACCGGTGAAACCACTCTGAACGCCCTGTTCCAGCAGCATCAGGGGCGGCTGGCCACCCACACCAAGCTCGACACCAAGATCCGGCTACCGGAACTGAATGCCAAAGCTTTCGCCGAGCTCTATCCATTACTGCCTTACCAGATCGACCTGATCATTTCCGTGGTGTCCGGTCTACGGCTCACCGGTGGCGCCAGCAAGCAATTTGGCGGAGCCAACCGGGCCATCATCAAGCTGGCGCAGGAACTCCTCACCAATCGCCAGAGCGGCTTGGCAGACAAGGAGCTCGGGGCGTTGGTCACGTTGGATCGCGTCTACGACCTGCAGAGCAACAACATTGACTCCCAGTACAGGGGAAAGATCAGTGAAATTGTGCATAAGGCCACCCACCCCCTTTCCGTTCCGGTGGCTAAGGCGATCTGTCTGCTCCAGTTTGTAGATCAGGTGCCTGTCACCGAGCAGAACATCGCGGTGGTGCTCCACCCCCGGGTCGATGCCGACTCGCTCCTATCTGAGGTCAATGCGGCCTGCCAGCACCTGGTGGAGCGCACGTTGATTCGTAAGGGTGCCGATGGTCAGTACCGCATTCCCAAGCCGGAAGAGGAGGACTGGGAGCAGGTCCGCAATCAGCAGGTCGCCAATGCCCAGGAACGCAATGGCCTGCTTCAGGAGGCGCTCAAGTTGATCTGGGACCCCCAGCCCAGCGCTGTGCTTGGCCGTGGTGTCAAGACGTTCAAGGCGGCGCTGCACTTCCGGGGCACAGAACTGATCCGCGGTGAAGTGCCGGTGAAGATCGAGTTGATTGATGCCAGCGAGGAGTCCGAGGTGCGGATCGAAGCCCTGCGGATGCGGAGCCAGCAGGAGAGGAACAGCTTCTTCTGGGCGATGCCATCGAACCAGGAGATGGAGCGGAACCTGGGTGAGTGGTTCCGTTCCCAGAAGGTGATCGACCTCAAAGGCCGCGATGCCACCAGCAAAGGACAGCTGCAGCTGGTGAGTGAGGAGCGACGCAAGCTCGAAGACTTCAAAGCTGGCGCCCTCACGGCGCTGCAACAGGCCCTGACCCAGGGCACGATCCTCCTCAACGGGGGCCCCCGTCATCGCTCGACCAATCCCACCTCGGCTCTCAAGGCCATTGGAGAGGTGCTGAACGATGGGTTGGTTGAGATCTACGAGCGATTCGATGAAGCCCCGGTCAACCCCACGGCTGATGAGCTCACCAGGCTGCTGAACGCCGACAGCCTCAAAGGTCTCAGCGGATCGATCGACACGTTGCAGATGTGCAAGGAGGAGGGCGGCCAGTGGCTGATTGATACCGCTCGACCAGCGCTGAGCGCGGTGCTCAACCGGATCCGCTCCAAGGGCAAACAGACGGGCAACGAGTTGATCAGCCACTTCGCTGATCCACCATTCGGCTGGACCCTCGACTGCGTGAAATTCCTCGCAGCGGCGTTGCAGAAGGCCAGTCAGCTCAAGGCCACCCATAGCTCCCAGTCGTACGTGGGTTGCGGTGACCCGAAGGCCAGACCCCTGTTCACCAGCAACACCACGTTTAAAAGCACGCTGTTCAACCTCTTCGTGCCGACCATTGGCCCCCAGGACGTGATCGAGGCCAGCCAGGCCTTCACCGACTTCGCCGGCAAGATGGTGGCGGGCGTGGCACCAGGTCCATTGGCCCGGGAGATTCGCAGCCAGGCCCTCAGCCTGAGTGGCGTGATCAACGGCGTGATACGCGACATGACACCGCTGCAGCTGCCCGGCCGTGAAGAGCTTGGGGCTGCGGTGGAGCAGCTCTCCACCTGGCAGGACAGCGACGATGAGGCGGTGGTGATCGCCTTCAAAGGGAGTGTCGCCGCAGTGAAGGAGGAGCGGGAGCGAGCGCGGGGCATCGCAGCGGCGCTGGAGAGCCGCAAAGCAGACCTAGAGCGAGCTCGCGTGGCGCTGGGCCCCAATCTCTGGGGCTTGTTGGAAACGGAAGCAGATCTGCCGGAAGAGTTGCTCAAGGCCAAAGAGGACCTGGACGATCGGCTGCAATCGCCCCGCTTCTACGACAAGCTGCCAGAGATTGATCAGCTCACCTCCCGGCTTGAGCAGGCGTATGCGCAACGTCGCCAGCAAGCCCAGAGCGCTGTCGAGCTGAAGGTGAGCGAAGGCATTCAGGAGCTTGAGGCTGCACCAGGATTCCAGGAGCTGGATGCTGAGCGACAGGACCAGCTGCGGGCGCCTTTGATCCAGAAGCAGGAGGCGGCCGCGGATTTCGATCTGGTGCGCTTAAGGGATCAACCCCAGGTGCTGGCTGGCTTGCTGCGGCAGCAGGAGAAGAGGGCCCAGGAATGGGCCTTCCCAGAAGCGGAGGTGACAACGGTCTCGGTGAAGGCGATCCGCAGGGAACCGATCGAAACCCCAGAGCAACTCAAGGAGGTGCTGGAGAGTATCGAGGAGCTCTGTCTGCAGGAGCTGGGCAATGACCGCAAGGTCTTGCTGCAGTGAGGTTCTGAGCCGTGGAAAGGGAGCAGCGCATCCGAATCCAGAGGGCGGCCCAGGATGCCCGCAACCTGCTGGAGGCTGATTTCAGTGGTCAGCTGCTGCAGGTCTTTGACATCGATGTGGAGCAGGTTCGGATAGCGGAGTCGGCAGGCGCGCACCTTCAAGCTGATCAACGCCTGGTGCGGCGCAAGCTCGTAGCCACGATCGAGCACCGCGAGGCCGCGATTGGCGATCAACGTGAAGCGCTGCTCTTGAGCCTGCGGGAGATGGCCTTCACCACGCTCAACCGCTTCGTGGCGTTGAAGCTGATGGAAGCGAGGGAGCTGGTGCGGCCCTGCGTCAGTGAGGGCCTAGAGAGTGCAGGTTTCCAGGAGTTCACGGCAATTGCACCTGCCCTGCTGGCAGATGAAGAAGGTTCCTATCGGTTGTTCTTGCAGAGCATCTTCGAAGATGTGAGCCGGGAGGTGAAGGTGCTCTTCAATCCCCGTGACCCTGCCTGTCTGCTCTGGCCGCGGCGGGCAGCGTTGCTGGAACTGCTCGGGATCCTCAACCGGCAGGAGCTGAGCGAGCTGTGGGGTGAAGATGAAACCCTTGGGTGGTTCTATCAGTTTTTCAACAGCAAGGAAGAACGGCAGCAGATGCGTGATGAGTCGGCAGCTCCTCGCAACAGCCGCGAGCTGGCGGTGCGCAACCAGTTCTTCACGCCGCGTTATGTGGTGGAGTTCCTCACGGACAACACCATCGGGCGTATCTGGTATGAGATGACCCAGGGGCAGACGCACCTGAAAGAGCAATGCCGTTACTTGCTGCGCCGGCCTGACGAGGTCTTCCTGGCCGAGCCGAACTCGGACGAAGTCCGTGCTGCCCAAGCGTGGCTCCAGTCTGGTGACGGTGAACGTCCCGACCTATGGCATCTCGCCCACACGGTCAATGGGTATGCGCGCGCCGGGCAAGCGGGAGAAGACTCAAACCGTTGGGTGGAGGAGCGCTTACCACGAATCAAGACCGAGACGATCCAGTCACTTACTACCCAAGAGTTGCTGGATCTCTTGTTTCTATGCTGCCGCAAGGAGCGTTTCTGCGAGGGCACGCTGGACGCGTTGAATGCGGAGATCGATCTGATCTTGAACAAAATCGAGAACCGGTGTGCGAGAGGTCGTAGCGAGGAGCCTTCTCAGGAAGATCTACTCAAACAGCCGATCTTCATCCCGCACCGCACGCTCAAGGATCCGCGCACGATTCGGATGCTGGATCCAGCTTGCGGCTCGATGCACTTTGGCCTCTACGCCTTCGATTTGTTCGAGCAGATCTATCGCGAAGCCTGGGAGCTGGAGGGGCAGATGGGGGCCGATGGCTTGACCAGAGAAGGCGCCCTGGAGCCATTGCATCTCACCTACGCATCAAAGGCCGACTATGAGCGAGACATCCCGCGACTGATCCTTGCCCACAACATTCATGGCATTGATATCGATCCCCGTGCCGTACAGATTTCGGGACTAACCCTTTGGCTCAGAGCGCAGAGAAGCTGGCAGGGTGCAGGAGTGGCCGTGGTCAACCGGCCCCCTGTTCGACGTGCTCAGGTGGCCTGCGCAGAGCCGATGCCTGGGGAGGAGAATCTCCTTGGTGAACTACTTGATCGACAGTTTGACATCGAGGAGAGGCCACCATTTGAGTATTTGCTCAAACGAATTTTTGAATCGATGAACCTTGCTGGAGAGGCCGGTTCCCTGCTTCTAATTGAAGAAGAGATTCGTGCAGCCATTGTGGAAGCGCGGCAGCTCGCACGCGAACTTGCCCGCCCGGTTCAGAGGGTGCTCTTTGCAGAGCTGGAAGCGCCCAATCAAGTTGAGCTTGATTTCAGCAACTTTAACAGGGCAGATTTCTGGCATGAAGCGGAAGGGCGAATCTTTGCTGCATTGAACGCCTATGCCGGCCAGGCCCAGTTGGCCTCAGGTTTCCAGCGACGGATCTTCGCCGATGATACGGCTGAAGGATTCGCTTTCATCGACGTACTGACCAATCAGTACGATGCCATCTTGATGAATCCCCCGTTTGGTGAACAGACCTCTCGATGCGCCACCTACTTCCAGGAACGCTTTACGCGCACCTGCGTCGACTTCTACGCGATGTTTTACGAGCGCAGCCTTGGCTTGTTGCACCCAGGCGGGAAGGTGGGTGCGATCAGCAATCGCACCTGGCTCGGACTGCCAACGTTCGAAGCCTTGAGAACTCAGGTTTTTGGTGAATTGGGTTGCGTCGAGGTGGCTGCCGATCTTGGCTCCTTTGTGCTGGATGCCCAGGTAGAAACTGTTGCACTGGCCGCTGGTCGTGACGTCAAGCCAGAACAGAAAGCCCTCTGGGTCCGTCTGCTCAAGACGAAGTCGAAGCAGACCCAACTGCTTTCAGCCTTGCAAGCTCTGCCAACGGCAAGTCTTCCGAATTTCTGCTTCATGGCCTCGCAGCGGGAGCTTGCGTCACTACCGACAGGGGTCTATGGATATTGGATGTCCCATCGGCTGATTAACCTGTATCAGCCGGAACATGCAGTCCGTCTTCGCGGCGCCGCTGTAAAGCAGGGAACGGCAACAGCGGATGATTTTCGTTTCCTTCGGCTCGCCTGGGAAGTACAGCCAGATCGTCTAGGAATCGACCGGCAATGGGCGCGCTTCGCCAAAGGTGGCGAATATCAGAACTTCTTCGATGACGTCCACTTGACTATCCGCTGGGAGCGAGAGGGGAGGGAGATTGCAGCCTTCCCCTCTGCATACATCCGCAACGCCACTTTCAACGGACGACCGGGCGTCACCTGGCCCCGAAGAACGACCAGCCCCTTTGGCCCACGGGCCTTTCCCTCCGGTTGCATGTTTGGGGACAAAGGCCCGGTCGCCTTTCCCTTGGATGATGTGCATCCCTCCCTACTCCTGGGATTGCTTGCCGCCAAGCCAACGAAACTGCTGCTCTCTGTGCGGCTTGGGGCTGGCGATGACGCCCCTGGTTCTGCATCCAAGAGCTATGAAGTAGGGCTGATCCGAGACCTGCCCTTTCCAGATTTCCAAAACCAGACTCAAGCGCTCCAAGATCTCACCGAGGAGGCAACCCTATTGGTTCGCTCCGTGGCCATTGAGGACGATGAGACCACGGCCCTGTTCTGCCTGCCAGCGCTTGCACGACTTGCCGGTGAGCGCAGCCTCCGTGATGCAGCCGCCTTGGTGGTGAACCGACGCGAACAGGCCTTCGCCAGATTGGCGGCCATCCAGGCACGGATCGACGATCTCGTGGCTGGAGCACTCTGTTTCGATGAACCGGATCGGGAGGTGCTCTGGGAGGAGCTTGAGCCACCGCTGCCGTCTTACCCCGTGGAGAACACTGCTCCTGCTGATCTCTTCACCCAGGCCTATCTCACCAAGCAAGCCATCCCAGGAGACTCACTCCCCGGTGGACTCGACGCCGAAACTGATGTGCGGGTCCAGACGCGCCGAAAGCAGCAGGTGTCTCTACGCGGCTTCGAATCCATCTGCCGGCTGTTTGGGATTCATCCCGACCGGTTTCTGGAGCAGCGCAGGAATCTTGGCCTGATCCGAGCCGAAGATCTTTACGCGCTGTCGGCTTCGCTCGTCAGCTACTGGATGGGCTGTGCCTTCGGGCGCTGGGATGTGCGGCTGACAACTGGACATCGATCAGCCCCTGATCCTCCAGATCCATTTGCCGCACTACCGAACTGTGCTCCAGGCCAGCTTCAAGATGAAGCAGGCCTTCCTTTGCAACCAGGGCAACTCGCCGCTGGTTACCCCTTATCGATTGCCTGGGATGGTGTTCTCATCACGGATCCAGGGCATCCTCTGGACCTGCTCGGCAGGGTGCGACAAGTCACCGCCGTGATCTTTCCGGGGAGAGATGAAGCTCTTGTTCAGGAAGCCTCCTCCCATCTTGGTGTATCAAATCTGGATCAGTATCTCAGCAGTCCCACTGCGTTCTTTGCCGATCATCTGAAGCGTTATTCCAAGAGCCGCAGGCAAGCCCCGATCTATTGGCAACTTGCTGGCGGTTCCGGTACCTATGCCATCTGGCTCTATTACCACCGGCTCACGGCCGATACGATCTTCCGCGTTCTCAACCAAATTCTTCATGTTCGTGTGCCCGATGCCGAGCGTGATGTCTTCGAGGCCCAGCAGGATGTATCCAGCGGTGGCACAAGCAATGCAGCAGAACGCCTGCAGAAGAACCAGCAGCTTTTACACGACATCCGCCAGTTGCAGATTGAACTGCAACTGGTCGCTCCACTTTGGAACCCCAATCTCAATGATGGCGTGATCATCAATCACGCCATCCTCTGGCGGATCACCCCACACGCCCTTTGGCAGAAGAAGGTGAAGGAATGCTGGGACAAGCTTGTTGCCGGCAACTACGACTGGGCTTACCTGGCCTTGCGCCTCTGGCCCGAGCGGGTGATCCCGAAATGTACCAGTGATCGCAGCCTCGCCATTGCCCATGGTCTGGAAGAGCGCCTGTGGCAGCAGACCAACAACGGCAACTGGTTGCCACGCCACTTCTCCGAAGCCGAAATGCAGGCCCTCATCGCTGCCAACACAAACCCGGCCGTGAAGAGTGCCCTGGAGCGTTTCCTGGCCGCACCGCCGCCGGTGGCACCCACTCGCACTCGAACACCTCGGGCAACCCGATCGGCTGCGGCTCCTCGAAGCACCCGTGGATCCAGCAGCCTCAATCCTGAAACCACGCGGCAGGTGCTGTTGCTGCTGACTGCCGCCCCTCCCGATGGACTCAGCAAGACAACCATCGCCAACGGGCTGGACCTTCCAGCCTCCACCCTGACGGCAGTAATCGTCCACCTCAGGGGGATCGGTCACCTGGAGCAGGTGGGTGAACGGCGCGGAGCCAAGTACAGGCTCAGTGAATCCGGCAAGCTGGCTATTGAGAGTGAGGAGGAGATGAGCTGATGGCCTCCCCCGTAGCCGTACCAGCACCTAACGCAGCTCCCAACAAGCTCCATCAGCGCCTGGTGGACCTGCTCAGCAAGGATCTGCGTGATCACCGCGTGGTGCTGGTCTTCGATGCGGCACAGCAGTTGCGGCCGTTTCTTGACGACATCGCCATCACCCCACCCGATGCCTCAGGCATGGGCAGTCTCGCACTGGCCCATGGTCCAGTGACCTGGGCCGTAGCGGGCGAGAGCCTTTACCAGCTGCGAGAGCAGCTGGAACCCTTGGTGTCGGCCGACCTCCCCGCCCCCTTGCTGGTTTATCTCCCCGGTCGCCAGGAGGCTGAAGGCCGCAAGGTCCTGTTGGAGCTCATCCGTGCAGGCACGGTCTTCGCGATCGAATTGGTCAATCGCGCCCGCGGCTACCTGCGTGAGCATCTCGAACCCGAGAAGGTGGAGCAGCTGCTCCAAAGGCCTGATCTCACCTACCGCGAGGTTGCCCATGCCCTGGAGCAATCGGGGAGTGAAGGCTTCAGCCTGCTCAAGGCCCTCTTCCAGCAGGAACTGAAGCGCAGCAGCCCACCCGAGAACGGCGAGCTTGCTCGCGCCTGGCTGGTCAATGACCAGCTCGATAACGCCATCACCACGAAGAACCTGTGCAACGAGCTGGCGGACTTGCTCAAGAGCCGCTGGAACCTCGGGTTTCCAGCGGACGAGCCCCTGCCCCAATGGCGCCTGAGGGCTCAGAGGGCCCTGCTGCTGCATGAGTTTCTCCGCGACTGGCAGGGTGATGAACTCACCGCTTTCCGGAAACAGGCTTTGCCCTCCGGCAAGGTCGCTGTCGAAACAGCTCTCCAGGACATCATGCGGCTGAGGAGCGAGTACCCGGTGGCCTACGCCGCCATCGCACGATCAATCGAAGCAGAGCTCGGCCTTCAGGAGCTGATCGCAGCCGAACGGCCCGGCGTGCTGGGCTCCATCGATACCTTCCCTTGCGAGGAAGTGTTTCTCTTGCGCAGCGTGGATGCCTTTCTCGCCAGCGGTGATGACGTGAAGGCCCAGGAGCTGGTGGCAGCCCGTCAGAACAGTTTCTGGCTCGTGGGCCTCCCCTCCGAGCCGAGGCAGCTGGAGCGCCGCGCCCAATGGCAACTCGCCGAGGCAGCCTCAGAGCTTGGTCTCGAGATCACCGCAGCCACAGCCGTGCTGCCCAAGACAATTGCGAGTGCTGAAATCTGGGCCGCCACCATCACCAATGGCGCCTACCGAGTGGATGGCTTGCAGCGGCAGATGGAGGAACTGGCCGCAGGCCTTCCCACTCCTGACGTCGCCATAGCTGCAGGGCTTGAGAAGCTGCGCCAGCGCTACGACCAACTGCTCCAGCAGCAGACCGAACGTTTCACCCAAGCGCTTGAGAGCGCAGGCTGGAGCATCCCTGGCCTGTTGCCCCAGCAGCGCATCTGGACTGAGCGGGTTCAGCTCGGTGCCGGCCGCATCGTCGTGCTCTGGGTCGATTCCCTCCGCTATGAAATGGGGGCATCGCTACAGGAACGCTTCGCTTCCTGGAGCAGCGACCAGCTCAGCGAGCTGCGATTGGAAGCCGCACAGGCAGCCCTTCCTCCGATCACCTATGTGGGCATGGCGGCCCTGCTGCCGGGTTCCGAGCGCTCCTTTGCCGTGGTCGATCAGGCCGGATCCCCCACCTCCGTGGTGGATGGCAACCCGATTGGTTGGGGGCCCGACAACAAAGCCAAGCGTCTTGCCCACTTGCAGCAGCGGGTGCCTGATGCGGTGGTGCTCAACTTGGTAGACGTGATCCTTGGCAAGGAGAAGGATCTGATCCGATTACTTGTCGGCTCCGCGCCTGTGGTGATCACCAGCGTGGGGATCGATGAGGCCGGCGAGCGCGACCGCACCGATCTACTTTCAAACGTGCGTGCTGATATGCAGCGCGAGATCGACCGGATTGAGCAGGCCGTCCGCAAGTTGGCCAGATTGCCGCTCGATCATCCTCTTGAGCGGTTCTTGATCACCTCCGACCATGGCCACATCCATGGCCCGCTCCGGGAGCCGGCCATGCGCATTGCTCCTCCCAATGGCAAGGTTCTCAAGCTGGAACGGCGTTGCTGGGTCGGCCACCCCGCCACGGTGCCGGATCCATGCGTCGCCATTGACCCCACCTCTTTGGGTTATGGCCCTGAAGGGGCCACGGTGGTGGTACCACGTGGTGCCGGCGTATTCAGGGCAGGTGGCAGCCTCTCGTACCACCACGGTGGAACAAGTCTGCAGGAGGTGCTGATCCCTGTGCTCAGCTTCCGTTGCCCGCCGGCCCAGCCTGTCGTGAAGGAGAAGAAGCGCAAGCTCACCTGGCCAGGTGAGCTCCCTGAGCAGATCACCAACCGGGTCGTGATGGTGACCTTGGCCCTGCCCGTGGACCTGCTCAATCAGGGCCAGCCGAGGCAGGTGGTGATCGGCGCCTATGACACCGCCACCGACGAGCTGGTGGCCCGCCCGATACAGGCCGTAGGAGCCCAGCTGGACCGGGACACCGACCGCATCACCCTCACCCCCGGGGAGCAGGCGACAATCGGCCTGGTGCTGCCCCAGGAGGTGAGCGCCAGCAAGCTGTACCTGGAGCTTTGCGATGCAGCCAGCAACCTCGTGCTCCATAGGAGCGGCGACCTCGTGGTCGATCTGATGAGCTGATGGGTCCTGTCTCCTATCACCTCGGGGGCTTCCCCCCTCCTCGCCTCGACTGGGATCAGTTGATCCCTTTGATTGGTCCCGCCAATGCCAGCCTCGCCCGTTACGACGGCCTGCTGGAGGGAATCCCCAATCCTGCGGTACTTCTCAGCCCACTCTCCAGCCAGGAAGCGGTGCTCTCCTCCCGCATCGAGGGGACCCAGGCCACCCTCGCTGAAGTTCTTGAGTTCGAAGCCGATGCAGAGGCCAGCACACTCTCCCCGGAACGACGCGACGACATTCGTGAAGTTCAGAACTATCGCCGGGCCATGCGGGAGGCGGTGGAGCTCCTCGAGTCGCTGCCCCTGTCGCTCCGGGTGATTCGCGAGCTGCACAGTACCTTGCTCTCAGGAGTTCGGGGCGATGACAAGGCGCCGGGTGAGTTCCGCAAGATCCCCAACTGGATCGGACCGAGGGGGTGCACCATTGAACAAGCTCGCTTCATCCCGATCCAGGCGGACAAGCTCGTGGAGGCGATGGGGTCTTGGGAGGGCTTCATTCACACCGCCTATCCCGACCGTCTCGTTCAACTAGCGATCGTGCATGCCGAGTTCGAATCGCTTCACCCCTTCCTGGATGGCAATGGCCGCATCGGCCGCATGGTGCTGCCCCTGTTCCTCTGGCAGGTCGGCATCCTGCGTATGCCGTACTTCTATCTGAGTGCTTTCTTTGAGGCCAACAAGGAGAGCTATGTGGAGCGCTTGCTGGCGATCTCCCGGGATGGTGATTGGACCGGCTGGTGCCGCTACTTCCTGGAGGCCGTGCAGGCCCAAGCGATCGAGAACCAGCTGAGGGCCTCCCAGATTCTCGGTCTCTACGAGCAGCTCAAGCCCGCGGCGCAGGAGGCCACCCATTCCCAATACGCCATCACTGCCCTGGACTGGATCTTCTCCACCCCCACCTTTAGGGCCACTGATTTTGAAAAGCATGCCGGCATACCGGCCCCCACTGCCAAGCGGATCCTGCGTTGCCTGAGGGAGGCGGGAATTCTGGCCTTGCTCCGAGAAGGCAGCGGCCGCCGGTCAAGCGTCCTTTCCCTGGAGCAGCTCCTGGCGATTGCGGAGGGGAGGCCATGAGACGCTCCTTGTGGATCACGGAATGGCCTGTCATGATCCACAAAGCCGTTTGTAGCACACCCGTGATCCACAAAGGCCCGACCATGCCCTCCTGACCCATCCATGACCACCACGCCCCGGGACGCCCTCGACGACAAGGTCAACCAGGTTTTTGCTGGCAAGTGCGTCCGCAAGGACCTGGTGCGCTCGGTGAAGGTGGGCGCCAACGTGCCGGTGTTCGTGCTCGAGTACCTGCTCGGCAAGTACTGTGCCTCATCCGACTCCGCCGCCATTGAGCTGGGTCTGGCGGTGGTGCGCGACACCCTCGCCAACAACTACATCCGCCCTGATGAGGCCACCAAGGCCCAGAGCAAGGTCAAGCAGAAGGGGCGCTACACCTTCATCGACAAGGTGAAGGTCCGCCTCACCGGCTCCACCTACGTGGCCGAGTGCGTCAACTTCGGCAGCAGCAACCTTCGGATCGCCGACGAGGACGTGCATGCCTTTGAGCGGCTGTTGACCGGCGGGGTCTGGGCCCAGGTGGAGGTGGAGTGGGATGAAACCGATAGCAAGGCGCCTTTCTCGATCAGCCAGCTCAACCCAATCCAGCTGGCCACCTTCAATCTGGAGGAGTACCGGAAGCTGCGCACCCAGTTCAGTACCGAAGAATGGATTGATCTGCTGATCCGCTCGATCGGCTATGAGCCCTCAGAGATGACCCAGCGGCTCAAGCTGCTCTTTCTGCTTCGGCTAATCCCGCTCTGCGAGCGCAACTACAACCTGGTGGAGCTGGGCCCTCGTGGCACCGGCAAGAGTTTTGCCGTGCAGGAACTCTCCCCGTACGCCGCTTTACTCACCGGTCCCACCACAGTGGCCAACCTTTTCGGGCACATGAACGGCAAGGTGAAGGGGATGGTCTCGATCTGGGACGTGGTGGGCTTCGACGAGGTGGCCGATCTGCAGAAGATGCCAAAAGAGGTGATCACCACGATGAAGACCTACTGCGAATCAGGCCAGTTTCAGCGTGGGGCTGAGAGCTTCGCCGGTGATGCCAGCATCGCGATGTTCGGCAACACCCAGCAACCAATTGACGTGATGGTGCAGACCGGGCACCTGTTCGCGCCAATGCCCGATGTGATCCGCGATGACATGGCCTTCATTGACAGGCTGCACTGTTACCTGCCGGGGTGGGAAATCCCGAAGATGCGCAATGAGTTCTTCACAGACCACTACGGTTTCGTGATCGACTATCTCGCCGAGGCGCTGCGGGATCTGCGCAAACTCAACTACACCGAGCTGTGCGACACCTACTTCGGCATGGGTACCCATCTCAATGCTCGCGATCGCAAGGCTGTTCGGCGCACAGTGTCGGGCTTGGTCAAGATCATCCATCCTCACGGAGCACCCTCCAAGGAAGACCTGGAGGAGATCCTCAAGCTGGCGATCGAGGGCAGGCGCCGTGTCAAGGAACAGCTCAAGAAGATGGGGTCGTTCGAGTACAGCCAGACCTCCTTCAGTTACTCCGACAACGAGACGGGCGAGGAGCACTTCGTGGGCGTGCCTGAGCAGGGCGGCCAGGATCTGATTGCGGCAGAGCCCATGGCTCCTGGCTCGGTCTATGCCACCTCCGTCACCGGCGATGGCACTGTGGGTCTCTACCGACTGGAGGTCTCGATCGCCTCAGGGAACGGCAAGCTCAAGCCTGCTGGTGGCATCAGTGGGGCGATGAAGGAGTCGATCACGCGGGCCTTTGCCTACCTTCAAGCCAACAAGCACGCCTTCTCGATCGGCCATGAAGCCGAAAGCTACGACTACAACGTGGAAGCCATCGACCTGCTCGGCAACAAGGTTGGGGCTGAAGTGGGCGTTGCCTTCTTCATCGCGGCCTTCTCCGCCATTCGACGGGCGCCGGCCCGCGCCGGCATGCTGGTGATCGGCGACATGAGCATCCAGGGCAACATCAAGGCCGCCCGCTCCTTGGTGGAGCCACTTCAAGTGGCGATGGACAATGGCGCCCGCTGCGCTCTGATCCCCGCTGAGAACAAGCGGAGTTTCCTGGAAGTGAGCACAGATGTGATCGACAAGATTGATCCGATCTTTTACAACGATGTGAAGACAGCGACCTTCAAGGCTCTGGAGATGAACTGAATCTTTCAGGGCTGCCTGGTGACTGGGTAACGGTGCCTCCATGTCGGATCAGTACACTTAGAATCAATTAGTCTCTACTTCTCTCGCCAACTTCTCACACAAGCCTCCTGCTAGTCAGTAGCAGTGTCAAGGAGCCTGGCCCCTTTACGCATGTTTTCCAATGCTGCCAGCACGCGCAGATTGTCCGGATGATGCAGGCCGCCAGCAGCTAGTGGCAGAATGTGATCAACGTGATAGCTTATGCGCCCCTCGGCCTGGTTGAGGGAGTCTCGAAAACCATAGATCTGGTTCAGCCGCGCCTTCTCATCCTCCGAAAGTGCCGGCGACTGGGCCAGGACGCGCGCCTTTCTCCGCCGGAGACCAGAGGTTCCCTTCTGTCGTTTGGCCTCATAGACAGCCTCCGGTTCAGGGCAGCTCTCCTGGCTTATATCAACAACTTCTCCCCTCATCGTCCACATCTCTTGCCTGAGCTGGTGGGAGCACCACTGATGGAAGCAACTTTGTCCCTGCAGATCAATGACCTCTCGAAAGTGTGTCACCTCATAGACAAAGTCCTGCCCTAGGACCTCTCCCGACCAGCGCGTCCAGCAGCGGGCTAGGTAGCGCTTTGGCTTCTTGACCCAGATAAAGAGGGTTGGCAGCTCAAGCTGCTCCTCCCCCTTGGCAGGCTTGCGGCGCGCATAGGTTCGATCGCCCACCTTGGTCAGCAAGCCGCGATCATTCGACTGGATCACCCGGAACTTCATGCAGACTCCAGCTTCTGTTCTCGGACCTTGCGAGGGAAGAGTATTCCCAGATCGCTGGCTATCTGCTCGAAACCTTCCTCGTTGCGGAACGCTTTAATCTCATCCTCCAGGCCCTTTAGCAGTACTTTCTGCCAACTAGAGCTGGACTGGTGGTGCTCTTTGATAAAGGCTTGTGGGAGTGTGAAGAACTCGGGCTCTCGGGCGCCGCTGCTGCCATCGTTTTTGCCGTAGAAGTTGCCGATGTTCAGAAAGGCCACCACCAGATAGTCAAAGGCGTCGAGACTCTTGTCCTTGACCGGAAAGCTGCGACCGCAGTCGCTGGCGTACCGGCTTTTCACCTGCACCCGGATCTGCGCTTTCTCGTCAGGCCCCGGTTGATGGCGTGGGTCGGGATGCAGGCAGATCAGGTCGTAGCCCTCATTCCCCGGCGGGGCCTTGTAGGTGAGGATGTTGCGTCGCATCAGATGACCCATTACGAGGTACTCCGAGCCAGCCGAGACCACCGGGAGGCGGAGCCAGTCGCGTTCTCCTGCTGCCATCAACCCTCGAGCGCGCTGGTGCGGATGGTGCGATTCTCAGCTTCCTGATTCGGGTCCTCCTTCCGGGCTCGTTGGATATCCACCCGGGTGATGCGATAACCCAGCCGGCGGGCGGCAACCACCAGTTCCTGCTTGGACCGGCAGTGCCTCAGGGCCCGGCGGAGGTCCCTGTCGTTCTCCGCTTCGGCCACCAGCCGCTCCAGTTCACTCCAGCTCATCAGGCCTGACCGGTGAGCCCACACTGCAGCCAGCCGCGATGGCCCGCAAGGTTCCACCGGCAGGTTTCCAACTTCTGCCCGCCTGGCCCGACGAACCACCCGGTCTGAGACAGCGGTCGATGAAATGAACGGCGGATGTGCAGGACCACTTAGGTGGTGAGGGCCTCTCCGCATGGCTGCTGCTGCCCAGGCACCTCCGGGCAGATCAGATCCGCCGCCTGCCTCGCCTCGCTGAGCACCTGAAAGAGCACCTTGGGTGATTCCTTGAGCAGCTCGATCCAGTGACCGAGATAGGCGGCATGGCTCTCGATCTCGCTGCCGATCTCCAGCCGATCGCCCAGCAGCACCGCCCCCAGCTCGGCGACCAGCTCTTCTCGGGCATAGCGCGCCTTCCCCAAGGCACCGCCCAGATCCCTCTTCAGGCGGGATTCATGGCCGGTGGAGTGGATCTGCTCATGGGCCCAGGTGGCACAGAACGCTGCCGGTGAGTGGAAGCTGGCGCGATCGGGCAGCTGGATCCGATCGATGCCGGGCAGATAGCAGGCGCGATCCCCGCCAAAGCTGACCGGCACCGGCCAGGCACCCAGCACGGCTTCTGCCGCTTCAAGGCGCTCGGGCTCCGGCTTGGGCTCCACACCTTCCGCTGCCTTGCGGGCTTCGATCAGAGCGGGAAGGGCCTCACCTTCGAGATCGGCGGCATTGAAGACCGCCACCGGCCGATAGCTGGCCCAGCTGCGCAGGGTGACTTCACCGCCCTCGCCAGGCTCCTCGCGGCTGTGGAGCTGGGGCCGCAGGATGTGAACCGCCTTGCTCCCTTTACGGGGGAAGATCCCGAGCTTCCTGGCCTCCGCAAAGCCGCACCAGAACGGCAGAGCAGAACCCCGGATGTGCATGCCGAGCGTGAGCAGGATCGGGTTGGTGCCGCGGTAGCGATGGCCCGAGAGCAGGTTGACGTGGTGGCCACCGCCGGTGCCATCCCAGGGCCGCCGCCAGGGGTCTGAGCCGGCCTCCATTAGCTCGATCAAGGAGGCGACGATCTTCTCTTCTGCTGTGGGGCCATCGAAGGTTTTGCGAGAGCGGGACTGGGACGCGGCCATGAATGGCAAAGCGCGGGACGCCCGAGTGGTGCCCCGCGACGGCAAGGGCGGCGACGGCGCCTATCGCCGAGCCGCTCGCGTCAGCCCTTGCCCGTGGGGCGACCATGAGGAATCCCGCGCGCCTTACCCCCCAGCCCTCAGGTGATCCTGAGCAGATCGCCGCTGCTCCAACCACCGGTGCGCCGCACCCGTGATGGGCGGGTGAGCGTGGTCTTGGTCATCTGCCGATCGAAGCTGCCCCGCGAGGGGGCCATGGCGACGGAGAAGGCAACGCCTGGTGCGCCGACGACCTGCTGGGGCCAGATGCCGGTGCGGGGCTTGGCGTGAACCCGGGCGATCTGAGCCGGGGCCTTCATCGATCTGGCGCTGATCATGGTGGTGGGCATGGCTGCATGGCGTTCGTTCACGTCCCATTGCCAGGCCAGGGCCCGCGCTGGCAAGGGATGTTGACGTCTTGCTGCTGCGCTGATGCCTCCTGCTCTCCGTGTCTCTACGACTGGCGCTGCCACTGGTGATCGGCTCGGCTCGGTGCTGGGTGAGAAGCCAATCTCGTCAGAGCCAGCAGGACTCTGGCGCGTCACGGCCAGGATCAGTGGCGGCCTGGTGCAGATCAGCAACAACCACGAGTCGCGGGTGATCCGTAAAGCGGAAGCTGAGACCTACCTGCGCAAGGGCAAACCCTGGTGAGGGGGCCGGTGCTGACCGGCCCCATGAACACTCAGGCCGCAGCCAGTGGCTCTGTTGCCCTGGCGGCCTGGATCCGCTCGAGCTCCGCTTGATGGGCGGCCTCCAGCGCCGCATCGATCTCCTGGATGCGGGCCAGGAACTGCTCCATCGCGGGGATCAGCTCTTCCTCCAGCAGGGTGATTTCTTCTTCGCCATAGGGGTGATCGATCCAGAGGCGCCGGATCGGCTTGCCCCGGTGGCTGCGCAGCAGCCGGGTGAGCGCCAGGTGGCTGGAGTGGACCAGGGCGACGGGATCCTCGCGGGAGAGGGAATCGAGCCAGAGGGACATGGGACCTGGCGCCGTGGCGCAGCGATGGGACGCCAGCAGCACCGCCGGATCAGGCAAGGGGCGCGAAGCGCCTCGCGCAGCCCTTGCCCCGGCGGAT
>Ga0247839_1003521_pt1 | contig 21494 bp, 18 predicted proteins | sample LaCruzMarch2015__6_FD_192405 | JGI IMG/M metagenome (GOLD analysis project Ga0247839, IMG submission 192405) | Freshwater microbial communities from meromictic Lake La Cruz, Castile-La Mancha, Spain - LaCruzMarch2015_16m | ecosystem: Environmental > Aquatic > Freshwater > Lake | place: Spain... | reverse complement strand
AATCTCATTGATTTAGAACTAAGGATAGGTACATTAAAAAACTATGTGCTAGATTTTGTTTAGTTGAACTTAAGATTTAGTTTATTTCTGGTGATATTTTTTCACGCCAGAAAGATAATAGTCTTATTTTTTTGCTTATTTTACATTTATATATATTATATGACAAATAGTTTTAAAAAAATAAAAAAATATGAAAATTAAAGTTTGTAAATGAAAAACATGTACTGATAGATTTAGTCATTACATAATAACTAGACTAGAAAATGATAAATCAAGATTTAATTTAGATAGTTTGATAATTGAAGAATGTTTATGTATGTGACAATGTATTAGTTGACCAAATATTATGGTTGATTGAAATATAAAGAATTATATTAATCCTTCGAAAGCATCAGAATTTTTATTTAATAATAAAAAGAAAAAGAAATAATATGCAATTTTATAATACAAAAACAAGACAAATTGATGAATTCAAGCCTTTAAATAGTAGGGAAGTAAAAATTTATTATTGTGGTCCAACTGTGTATAATTATGCACATATTTGAAATCTTAGAACATTTGTGTTTGAAGATATCGCTGTTAGAACTCTTAAGTTTTTGTGATACAATGTTAAAACTGTTATGAATTTAACAGATATTGAAGATAAAACAATTAGAGATTCACAAAAAGCATGAGAAGATTTAGTTACATTTACTAAAAAATATACAGAAATATTTTTAAGTGATATAAAAAAATTAAATATTATTCCTGCAGATGAAGTTGTACCAGTAAGTACATTAATACCAGAAATGGTGAGAATGATTCAAACAATGTTAAATAGAAAAAATGCTTATCTTTGAGAAGATTGAAGTATTTATTTTGGTATAAAATCATTCAAAAAATATGGTAAATTTGCTAATTTAGATATGTTATGACTTAAAGAGTGAGCAAGAGTAGATAATGATGAATATGATAAAGAAACAGCAGGTGATTTTGTATTATGGAAAGCTTACAAAGAAAGTGATTGAATAAATTTTTGGGAAGAAGAATTTGAAATACAAAATCCACAAAAACCTCTCTCTTGTCCACAGGATGACCAAGGCCTAATTTTCTCTCCTTGACAGGAGAAAGAGGCTACAAAAGAAACAAAAAAAGTAGTACTAAAATGAAGACCTGGTTGGCATATTGAGTGTAGTGCATGTAATATGAAGTATTTTTGACCAAAGATTGATATTCATATGTGATGAGTTGATTTAATTTTTCCTCATCATCAAAACGAAATAGCTCAAAGTGAAAGTTGTACAAGAAAGGAATTTAGTAAATATTGGTTACATACATGACATTTGATGGTAGATGGTAAAAAAATGTCTAAATCAGCAAATAATTTTTATAGAATATTAGATTTAGAAGAAAAATATTCTCATATAAAACCTAGTGTATTATATAGAGCAATTAGATTATCTTTTATTAATGCAAAATATAATAGTGAGGTAAACTTTACTTTTGAAAAGGTAGAATCAAATATAAATACTATTAATTCTATTGATGAAATAATAAAAAATATTACAAGAGAAATAGAAAAATCAAAAAATGATAAAGTGGTTTCAAAGGATTTCAGAGAAGCTATGCAAGATTATATTCATGAATACATGTTCCATTTAGAAGATGATTTTAATATTCCTGAATGTTTAGCTGTAATGCACAATTTTATCAAATTTGTAAATACATGATTAAGAGAGAAATTATTTTCAAAAAGTGAGCTTGAAAGTGCAATAGATATGTTTAAAACTTTTAATCAAGTATTAGCTATAATGGATTTTAATTTGCTATGAAAAGAAGAAATACCAGAAGAAATAAATAAGAAATTACAGGAAAGAAATAATGCAAAAATAAACAAAGATTTTTCACAAGCTGATTCTATAAGAGATGAGTTATTATCTCTTTGATACAAAATAGTTGATTCAAGAGATTGAAGTTATGTTGAGAAAATTTAACACACATTGAATTCAAGATAGGGATATTATTATTTTTTAAAATTATTACATGTACACTACAATATTTTATATAATTTTATGATTATATGTTTTTGAATTTATACTTTCGAAAACTTTATCATATCTAAATACTCTTAATTGGTCTGAACATTTACCAGATGAATTAAAAGATATTTACGATGCTGATAAATATAAAAAATCAATGAAATATGAAAAAACTAAATATGATTTTTCTAATTTTTCTGGTATAATTTCATTTTTTGTAATGTATTTTATACTAATATTTTGAGGTTTTGGTTATTTATATGATTTATTTGCATTACAAACATCAAATGAAATACTTAGAACATTATATTTCTTTTGAATAATATTATTGCTTCAGTCTATATTTAGTTTACCTTTTTCATATTATTCTACTTTTGTAATAGAAGAAAAATTTGGTTTTAATAAATATTCAAAAAAGTTATTTATTATAGATATTATTAAATCACTATTACTTTCTGTAATAATTGGTTGATTATTATTATCTTTAATCACTTGGATTTATTTAGTTACTTGAAAATATTTTTGGTTATATACTTGGCTTGTAATAACAATATTTTCTATTTTTATGATGATGTTTTATAGTAGTATAATTGTTCCATTATTTAATAAACAAATACCATTAGAAAATTGAAAATTGAGAGATGCTATTGAAAAGTTTGCTTCAAAAGTATGATTTAAACTTGATAATATATATGTAATAGACTGATCTAAAAGAAGTTCTAAAGCAAATGCATATTTTTCAGGTTTTTGACCTAAAAAGAGAATTGTTCTATACGATACTTTAATAAATGATTTAACTACTAATGAATTAGTATCAGTACTAGCACATGAAATATGACATTATAAAAAAAGACATACTTTACAGATGTTAGCCTTTAGTATAATACAAACTGGTATTATGCTATATATTTTATCAATTGCGTTAAAAACTCCTGAAATTTCTTATGCTATGTGAACATCAATCCCAAATTTTGCAGTTTGAATTGTAGCTTTTGGAATTTTATATACTCCCATTTCAATAATTTTTTGATTAATTTGAAATATATTATCTAGAAAAAATGAATATGAAGCTGATAATTTTGCTTGAGTTCATTATAGTAAAGAAAAATTAAAAATGGCTTTAGTTAAATTATCAAGAAATAATTTGAGTAACCTAAGACCTCATCCTGCTTATGAATTTTTTAACTATTCTCATCCAACAGTATTGAAAAGACTAAAAGCTTTAGATGAAATAAAAAAAGATTAAAAACTATGTTAAAAATAACATGGTTTTTTTGTTTTATTATATTATAAATGGTAATATATTATTATTATAACATAATTATATTTTAAAAGTGAAAGAAAAATTTAAATTAGCAATTTGATTTAATAGTGAATCATATGAAAATATTTTAGATGATCCTAATTCAAATATATGAAGATTTTTTGATTTATGTATTTTATTTTTGACAATATTTATACCTTTTATTCTTATATTTGAAAGTATCTGAAATAACTCTATTAGATATTGAACAGAATTAATTGTTTTTGATTCCTTTATTTCTTCAGTTTTTTTATTAGAATATATTTATCGTTTTTACTGTTCTAGAAGGAAAATTAAGTTTTTAATTACACCTGCTAGAATAATTGATTTACTTTCTTTCTTGCCTTTTTTCTTATGAGCAGTTACATTATGAAATTTTTTGAAATTACTAAGAATAACTAGGCTTTTAAGAGTTTTAAGACCTTTAAAAAGAATACCTTTAACTGATAGATTCATAAAGTCATTAAAAAATTTTTCTTATGAATATAGAGCTGTTTTTACACTTTATGCATTAATATTATTTTTTGGATCATTTTTTGTATATTATATAGAAAAAGATTTACCTTGAACAAATTTTACTTCTATTTGAATTGCTTTATGGTGGTGATTGGTAACCATGTCAACTGTTTGATATTGAGATATGATACCCGTCTCGGATGCATGAAAAATGATTTGAAGTATTTTAGTTTTTATATGACCAATAATTTGAAGTTTAATATGAGCTGTTACAATAATGGTTTTTATGGAATCATCAGAAGATGATAATATAATTAGTAAACATACAAAATTCAAAGAGTGTAATAGATGTAGAACAGCCAACCCTAGAATCGCAAATTTTTGTATGAAATGTGGGGAATGATTTTATATTAAGGATTAGATAATATTATATATATTTAAAACCATTAATAAAACAATGAACAAACAAAAACTAAAACAAAGTGCTTTTACATTAATAGAACTAATAGTAGTAATAACTATATTATCTATTTTATGAATAATATCATTTATCTCTTTGCAATGATATTCAGCACAATCTAGGGATAGTGTTAGATTATCAAATATTTTAAATTTACACAAATGATTAGAATTACATAAAGTGAATTCATGAAATTATCCATTACCAGATGAATATGTGGAAATAACATCATCATGAGAAATAATATGATATCAATGATATGCAAAAGAAAGTATAGAAAGAATAGCGAGAATAACAAAATTATCAACTCAAGATCCATTAAATACAAATATTTATACAACATATGCAACAAACATTAATAGAAATAAACTACAATTAATGGTATTTTTGGAAAGTGCTCAAAATATTGTTTGATATTCTACTATAATTGAAAAAAGTATAGCAGATTTCTGAATAGATTATTCAAAAAGGACATCATTTACAAGATGAGATGAGATTTGAGTAATATTATGAAATACATGAGTTAATTTAAATCAACCGATTCAAGAAACTTGAACATGAATAGATGTTTCAAATACACAAACAGAGTATAAAGTATATTTTAATGAAGAATCTAGTTTAATATGAACATGAAGTGATTTAAAAACAATGAAGCCAATAATGTATGCATGAAGAATAGCAAAAAGTTGCAAAGAATATTTAGATATTTATCCAAGATTTAAATGAGAGGATTGAAAATATTTAATAAGTCCTACATTAAACGATAAATTTGAAGTATATTGTGATATGACAAATAATTGATGATGATGGACTATAATAGCATCAGATGGATTATTAACAAATACACAAAGTTTGATAAATACTTTAGATACTCCTACAAAAGAACAAACTTGATTATTAAAATATTTTATTAAGTCTGATTTAAAATCATTTTGAAAAATCTTGAAAGTTACAAGTATTAATGATCCATCAAAATCAATAGATTTTGATATAACACAATCCTGGCTATGAGATAATTTTAGATTATGATATTTAGAATATGGATATTCATACTCGAGTTCTAAATGAATATCTTGATGAATAAATTCACCACATAAATGTAATTTTTCAATTATAGTTATATGAACTTGATGATGTACTACTGCTTTAAATTTAACATATCCTGCAAATTGACTTACTTTATGAGGATGAACATATGGTCCTACACCTAATTATTGATCAGTTAAATATTCATGGCAATTTATTTGAAATTGAAATCTATATAGATTATGATGGGTACAACCAACTTGATATGAAGGCTATTATAATAGTAGGTTGGCTTCTTATTTAATGATACAATAATTTATACTTGAAAATAATCAAATTTAGATATAATAAATATGTTAGATAATGAATTAATAATTAAAAATTTTAAAATTTTATTTTGTTAATACACTAAAACTTAAATAATACATTTATGCGATTGTTAATAATTTCAAATAGATTAAAGTATACTATAGATCATAATTTTAAATTTAAGGATTCTGCTTGATGACTTGCTACTTGACTTAGTTCATATATTGAGTCTCTAAAAAATTCTTTAGATATAGAAGAATGTTTATGGATTTGACGGCCATGAAGATCTGTTGAGATAGAAAAACAAGATGAAATAAAGAAAAAATCCCTAAATGAATATAAATCCTATCCAATATTTGTAGAAAATGATTTAATGGAGAAATTTTACTCTTGATTTTGTAACAAAACTTTATATCCAATATTTTTGTCTTTTCCTGCTTATGCATCATTCATAGAGGAAAATTATGAATCTTATAAAATCGTAAATGAATTATTTTTTGATAATATAAAAGATTTTTTAAAAGATGACGATATAGTTTGGATTCAGGATTATCATTTTATGTTATTACCAAAACTACTTAGAAAATTTAATAAAAATTTAAAAATAGGATATTTTTTACATACACCATTTCCTAATTATGATATATTTAGGGCATTACCTCAAAACTGGGCTTCAGATATAATAAATTGATTATTATGAAATGATTTACTATGATTTCATACTTATGAGTATGCTCAAAATTTCTTACATACTGTTTCTAGAATATTCTGAATTAATAATAAATTAGGAGAAATAATTTATGAAAATAGATTAATAAAAACAGATACTTTTCCAATGTGAATTGATTATAATAAATATTATAATTTTGCGAGTAAATTGAAAAGTATAGAAAAAAGTAAAGATATAAAACAAGTTTTCAAAGATAAAAAAATAATACTTTCTGTAGATAGATTAGATTATGTTAAGTGAATAATAAATAGAATTGAATGATATGAACATTTTTTAAAAAACAATACACATTGGAAGAAAAAAGTAGTATTAATTAATATTATTTCTCCATCAAGAATAGATGTAGATAATTATAAAAATTTAAAAGTTGAAATAGATCAAGCTATAGGAAGAATAAATTGAACATACTGAACTATTGATTGGACCCCTATAATATATCAGTATCGTAATGTAGATTTTAAAGAATTGGTTCCTCTTTATAATTCAAGTGATATTTGTTTAATAACAACTTTAAGGGATTGAATGAATTTAGTTTCTAAAGAATATATTGCTTCAAAAATCGATTGAAAATGAATGCTTATAATAAGCAATATGGCTTGATCCTCTAAAGAATTAAATGAAGCTATTGTTATTAATCCAAATAATATAAAGGATGTATCCTTATCTATTAAAGAGGCTATTGAGTTATCAGAAGATATTAAAATAGAAAAGATGAAAGTAATGTCAGAAAGAATAAAAAGCTATGATGTTACTAAATGGGCAAATGAGTTCATATACGAATTATTAAATACTTCAACAAAAAGAAAATCAAATATTCCAAAAAAAATTGCCTGATTTTATTTAGATAAATTTTATGATTGATTTAAAAAATCAAATAAGAAAGCTTTATTTCTAGATTATGATTGAACACTGGTTCCTTTTTATAATTATTATCTTGATGCAATTCCAGATGAAGATTTAATTATTTTATTAAATCAACTTTCAAATATTAGAGATTTAGATATATATATTGTTAGTTGAAGAGATAAAAATTTCTTAGAGAAATATTTATGAGATTTAAATATTAATTTAATAGCAGAACATTGATGAATCATAAGACCAATTTGATGAAAATGGGAATATTTAGAAAATATAGATATAGATTGGAAAATAAAGATTAATAAAATATTAACTACATATATAGGTAGATTACCCGAATCATATATAGAAGAAAAAGAATATTCAATAGCGTGGCATTATAGAAATTGTGATGATAAATTGTGATATATTGTATCTCAGGAATTAATAAATGATTTAACTGAATTTACTTCAAATTCTAATATTCAAATAGTTTCTGATGAGAAAACAATTGAAATAAGAACTAATTCAATAAATAAATGAGCGATAATAGATCAAATTATTCAAAAAAATATGTATGATTTTATAGTTGGAATTTGAGATTCTATTACAGATGAAGATATGTTTGATATAATTAGTAATAAAGGAAAAGGATATTCTATAAAAATATGAGAATGAAATTCTATTGCAAAGTATAAATTATTAGATTATAAAGATGTAAGAAATTTTCTAGGAAATATTAATAACATTTAATAATCATTAATTATGCTTTTTTCTTTACAAAACATCAAATAATCATAAAATCAATTAAATTTATATAATTAATTGATTACAAAAAAATGAAAGATACTTTTTTTATAACAACACCTATTTATTATACAAACTGAGTTCCTCATATAGGTCATGCTTATTCATCTTTGATTGCTGATACTATTTATAGATATCAAAAAATATCTTGAAAGAAAACTAAGTTTTCTACAGGAGTAGATGAAAATAGCCAAAAAGCAGTTGTTTCGGCTACAGAAAAAGGAATGAATACTATGGATTATCTTGATATGATGGCAGATAAACATAAGTCTGTTTGGGATTGATTAAAAATACAATATACAGATTTTATTAGAACAACAGAGTTAAGACATCATGAACTTGTTAGATCAGTATTACAGAAATCTTTTGATAATTGAGATATTTATGAGTGAGAATATGAATGAATGTATTGTGTATGATGTGAATCATTTAAAAAAGATGAAGATTTAGTGTATTTAAACAAGACTACAAATATTACTTTTCCTATTACGAAAAAAGTTGTAGAAACAGAAAATATAATAAAAGTCTGTCCTGACCATTTGAAAACACCTGATAAAATAAAAGAAAAAAATTATTTTTTCAGATTATCTAAGTATTGAAAGTTTTTAGAAGAATTCTATAAGGAAAATCCCGAATTTGTAATTCCAAGTGATAGGTTTAATGAAGTAATAGCTTTTGTAAAGAGATGATTAGAGGATTTTTCTATTTCTAGAGAAACGAATAAATTTGGTATTAAGTTACCATTTGATGAATCACAGGTAACATATGTATGGTATGATGCTCTATTTAATTATGTAACAGTATGTAAAGAAAATGAAAAGTGAGAAAGCGATATGAATTTCTGGCCAGCAGATTTACATGTAGTTTGAAAAGATATTATTAGATTTCATGCTATATATTGGCCTGCAATGCTCAAATCAGCCTGATATGAATTACCAAAACAAATACTTACTACTTGATATTTTACTGTAGATGGTCAAAAGATTTCTAAATCACTGTGAAATGTAATTGATCCAGTTGAATTTTCTGAGAAATACTCTAGAGATTTGCTGAAACTTTACTTATTATCAAGTTTTAATATCTGACAAGATGGTGATTTCGATCAAAAACAAGCTATTCTCACATATAATGCAAAATTAGCTAATAATTTATGAAACTTAGTTAATAGGGTTGTTGTTTTAGCTTTGAAACTACCTAATTCTAATACTCTTTCAAAGGGGAAATGAATAGATGAAAATTATAATATAATTATAGATAATAATTTTAAAAAATACGATTTAAAATGAGTTTTAGATGAAACTTTTAGGTTATTAGATAAATTGAATAAATTTGCAGATGAAAAACAACCATGGCATAGTATAAAAGATCCTAATAAAGAACAAGAAACTAAAGAAGTATTATATTTTATAGCAGAATGATTAAGACAAGTTTGATTGAATTTATATGCATTTTTGCCTGAAAAAATGTGAGAAATGTTTAATAAGTTGTGATTAGAATGATATGTTGAAGAGTTAGAATTATGAAAATTACAAGAACTTAGAAATAAAAAAGAAATATTTAATATAAAGGAAAAATGAGAAGCTTTATTTAATAGAATAGAATTTTAATAATAATAAATAATTTTATGAAAACCAGTGTTAATTTAGAGGAATGATATAAAATTTGAACATATGAATATTTAGGAGAAAAAATAGATAACTATAAACATAAACTTTTAACTCATTATTTATGTATAGCTGATTTATTAGATATATGAGGTTGAAAGATATCTGATGAAATAATTAAAAAATCGTTATTAATATGAAATTTAGCTATAAAATCAAATACTATTAATAGATTAATATACTTTTTAAGAGTTAATAATATTTGATATGAAGTATTCCTAGAATGTAATCCTATTGATATAACAATTTTTGATCCTAAATTATTAAAGAGAATATTAACATGAGATGTATTAATTGCATTTATGGATAATTATACAAAGATGATTTTACTTAATAAACAATATACAGTTTCAGAGGAAGTAGGAAAAATTCTGTGGAATTAGATTTCAAAATTTTAAAAAAATAAATAATATTTTAATAATAATTTACAAAAATTATGGAATCAGAAAATAAGTGATTAAAAAAGAAAAAAAATATTTCAATTATATTTCTAATATTATTTTTTGTTTTTTTACCATATTCACTTTTCGTTTTAGTTCCATATATATTTTTTGTTATTATAAAAAATATGAAATATAAAAATTCTTTATTTAAAGATCTATGAATTTCAGAAGAGCAACAAAAATTACTTAAAAAGAAATACGAAGAGTTTGATAATACTTGAAAAACTAATAATAAAACAAAGATTAATCCTATTAATTATGGCCCTATTAAATCTCAAGATTTAGAAAAAGGTGAAAAAGATAACTCTAAATATATATATAATTGATGAAAAAGTATTTGGGATGATTATGAAAGTGTGATTAAATAATATTTTAATAATAATATAATATTTATGAAAAAAGTAACAAAATGTGTAATTCCTGCTGCGGGTATGTGAACTAGATTTCTACCAGCAACAAAGGCTCTTCCAAAAGAAATGTTTCCAATTATAGATAAGCCTATAATGCAAATGCTAGTAGAAGAGGCTATTTCAGCCTGATGTGAAGACATAATAATTGTAACTTGAAGAAGTAAAAGAGCTATTGAAGATCATTTTGATTCAAATTTTGAACTTGAAGAAAGATTAGACAGATCATGAAAATTTAAATATTTAGATATAGTAAAATGATTAAATACTATGGCTAATATAGTATATGTAAGACAACCTTATCCTAGATGAGATTGAGAAGCTATATTAAGAACAAAAAATCTTATATGAGATGAACCTTTTTTGGTGTTATTTTGAGATGATTTAGTAGATAATGAACAATCTGCTGCTAGTCAATTGATAGAAGCATACGAAAAAAAACATTCTCCAATTATCGCAACTGTTGATGTAGAAGATAAAAATGTTTGTGATTATTGAATAATAGAATATAAATCAGATGAAAAAGATTATTTTAAGGTAGAAAAATTTTTAGAAAAACCAAAACCTTCAGAGACAACTTCTAGAAAATGAGTAATTTGAAAATATGTTTTAACTCCAGATATTTTTGGATATTTAGAAAAATCTACTTCTTGAAAAGATGATTGAGAAATCAGACTAGCAGATGCTTTTGAACTTATGAGAAGAGAAAAAAATATTTATTGATTAAATGTTAAGTGATTGAGGCATGATACTTGAAGTAAAATTTGATTTTTGAAAGCGGTAGTACACTATGCATTGAAAAGAGATGAAATTAAAGATGAATTTACAGATTACTTAAAAAGTTTGAAATTGTAGGTAACCCATCCTTGAATTCCTTCCCTTAGACATAAGGGAAGGAGGCCACAAATGAGCCCCTTTCTCTTGAATAAGAGAGAGGATTCAGGAGAGAGTTTGTTAGCTTTTAATAAAAAAATTATGAATACATTTGCAGGAAACATCACATTGAAGTGAAATAATACTATTAGTTGATTAGATTTTGATTATGTAGAAAACCTATCAGTTGATTGAAATAAAGTAATTTTTATATTTTGAGATACAGAACTTTCAACAAGCTGTAAAGTAGTAGATATGTTAGGTTTAAAATTATGAGAAATATTAAATTATGATATTTCTATAACTAGTGAAGAAAAAGTAACTATTGTTTGAGATTCTTTTGAAGAGTGAGTTTATGAATTAGCTACTTTTGAGTGAGAACAGGTAGATTTCGATGATTTATTAGATAGATTTAATGAATTCGATTGAGTTATTTCTGTTAGAGAAGCTTGAATTTCAAACAAATTTTGAAATAAAATAATAAAAGTTGATTTTGTTTACTAATAATACTATAAAATGGAATTATTTATTCATATTTGAACAAACTTACAGTATTTTGATTTACTTAATAATTGAAAATTATTATCACAATGAAAAGATGATAAAGAATTAGCTTCTTTTTTTATGCAGAATTTTCCTTGAGAATTGGCTGAATCTATTTCTCCTCAATATGAAGTTAATTTTGTAGCTATAAGAGAAATAAAAAGAAGATTTTGACAAGATTATTTTAATAAAATATCTTGAATTTATTATTGAAGTGATAATTGTGAGTTTTTATCTGCAACCAAATTAGAATTAGAAAAAGCTATTGACAAATTTAAAGAATTTAATCAGAATTATCCACCATATAAAGTAAGGACTTTTAGTTTTGTAACACCCTATGTAGGGGATAAAATGCTTGAAAGATTAGAAGAATCTTTTGAGTATTTAAATAATCTTAATATAAAAAATCCTATTGAAGTAGTTGTAAATGATTTTTGAGTTCTTAGATTATTATATACCAAGTATAAAAATTTAAAGATAATTTTTTGACGAGTTATTCATAAATTATTAAAAACCCCCCTTATAGATACTTACTGATATGAAGCACATCCAGCATGAGAATTAATAAAGAATAAAACAGAGCAAGAAAAGTTAAAACTCAGAGATGAAATAGTAAAATGGCAAATGAAATTCTATAATTCTTCAGAAGTAAGTTTAGATATTTATAAAAATTTTCTGAGTAAATATTGAGTTAATAGAGTTTCTTTGGATTATATGGAAAAGAGAGAAGGTTTATATACACCATACACAGTCTCTTCTAAAGATTTTGTAGTGTCTATAGATTTATATTATCCATGGGCTTTGGTTTTTACATGAAGACTTTGTGATACAAGTGCTATAGAAAATCCAAGTAGGTGAATGTATGCTATTGATAGTATTTGTCCTAGGACTTGTGATAGATATGATATCTTTTATAAAATAAAAACAGTATGATATAATATTATTCAGAGGTGAAATGCTTGATATAGAAGTGAACTAAATCTTGACTATTTGAAAGATGATTTTGTGAAAAATGATAATAATAGAATTGTATTTGCTCCTTTTATTGCTGTTTAGTATACATTTAAAAGTTATATATATAACTCTTTTATTTTCAATTTTGGTGATATTTTTTCACCCTAAAAAGATAACAGCCATAAATATTTGCACATAATAAATAATTATGTTATAGTTTTAGAGTAATATTTATTATTAATTATTTATACTTTATGAAACAGTATATTATAAAGTTCTGTGAAAATATGGCTTTGCAGATAATATCTTTTATTATTTTGTTCATTGGTTTTAGTGTTGTTATGGCATTAAATTATCCTACGGAGATGCCGATAGATGAAACTCCTGGATGAATGTTTATGTCTTATTTTAATAAGATGCTAGTTGATACAGACATAAATACAACTAATTGAATGGTAAAAACCGCAGATAGTTCTATAACACGCGATTTAACAGATAATTCAACTCATATTGCTACTACTGCTTGGGTAAAAATGTATTGTGAAACTACATTATTTGAACCTAATGATTGTACACCTTCAGAAAAGACCTTTTCATCACCAAAAAGGTTAAATATTCCATTGGAGGCTTCTCAAAGAAATGCTGATGAGTTTTGTAAACAAGAATGATATTCAACATGAGTTATATTATCTACATGATCTGCTTCTACAACTTGATGAAATGGTACAGCTAGATGGAATAACTCGCAATGGTTATTATGGGCAAACACCACTTGGATAAAGAATATAACTTGTAGTGGTTGTGCTATTGAGGCAACAAGTTATTATTGTACTGGAGGTTTACCAACTAATTCTTGAAGATGGAATGCGAATGAAGATGAATGACTTACTTGAGACCTTGAACGGAAATATGTAAATGTAAATACTTCTAGAAAATGTGAATATGGATGTATATATCCATATGTATGGAATGGTAGCAGTTGTGCAAATTAAGTATGTTGAAGTTTAAATTGAAAATCAACAAAAATTATCCCAAATTACATATTATATCTTTCCCTAAATAAAAAAGAGTATAATACAAAAAATTATTTGTATTATATTTTTTTTAATGATAATTATGGAATTAGAAAGAGTTTTATTGAGTAAAAGAAATGATGTTAGGTTGAGTAGAATGATCAATAATAAGTAAAAAGAAAACAAAAAATCAGACAAAAAATTATTCTTGAAAGAAAAAATGACATAGGAGAAAAATACAATAATATTAGATAAAGATAAGAGTATCATATATTTATCACCAACCAAACATTGAAAATTTCATGAAAAAAAACAGTAATTACAAGAATTTTTCTTATAATTACATATATAATTTTATACAAAATTTCTATTTACACACTTTTTTGCATACTCCCTTATTATTATTTTATTTAGGAACAAATCTATTAATTATATATATTATTATCCAATCTATTTATTTTTCATTTTTTTATGAATTTTATATAAAAAAACAGAATTGTTGTATTCTACTTTTTTATGAAGAATTAGTAATCAATTTTACTGAGCTTTATATTCTACTTCATCGTATAAAAGATTAAATTGTTTAAGTAATTCACTACCAGAATCAGGTATTACGACATAAGCATTTTTTATAATAGCTTCTCTATTATTTACAATTGTATCAAGTAATAATTTATTGTATCAATTCAAAAAATTATATTCTGATAAAAAATGGTTAATATATACTGTGTATGTTCTTGCATAATAGTATTCTTTCTTTAAGTCTAAGTAGTTATTTATATTTTCTAACGAGGCTGTTGAATCATTATTTTTAAAATCTGAATCGATTCTTATTTTTAATGTTTCAATTTTTGTGTTTGTAGTATCCATACTTGATTCAAAAATAGTTTTTTGTTCATTTAGATTCTTTATATTTTCAGTTCATAAAACATATCTATATTCTAGTTGTTCTATCAATGCATTTAACATTTTAGGTTTATCATAACTTGTATCAATTAATTGTTTTATATCTGTTTTTAATACATTTTTATATTCTTCTATTATTAGCATATTATTTCAAATAAGTTCTTTATTTGCTAATTTTTGATCAGACATTATTTCGCTTATTGAGAAGATATCTTTATAAATAGTTGCAGGAGTTTCCTGTCTTTGCTTATATCTAATTCAAATATTAGTAGTAATTGCTACTCAAGTTTTTCAAAGAGTAGAAGTATTAATGTTTTTAAAATTTGAATTATTACTATTTTTTATTATAGTATCTGTTGTTGTATTACTTGTATTAGCATTAATTAAATTATCTCAAATATTAAATACGATTACCATAAAAATACTTAGAAACAAAGTTTTTAATAAAAAATTTTTAAATTGTTTTGACATATAAAAGATTATTATTTTTAATATATATTATTATTTTAACACAAAAATTCAAATGAGGAAAATATTTTGTATATTTATTTTATTTTTTGTTTATTATTCACAAACTTTGGCAGAAAATGAGTTAAGAATTATATCAAGAAGTGAGTGGTGAGCAGATGAAAATATTAGATTTGTTGATTCTTTAGAATGGCAAAAAATACTTAAAAAATGGGAAGAGCAAGCGGAATTAAGAAAAAATATTGTTTATACACAAGATCAATTAGATCTGCAAAAAGTAGCAACATTAAGAACAGAGAGAATAAATGAAATACTATCAAATTATTTTTCTGCTCAATTTGAATTAAGTAGTAAAATTCTGACTGAAAATTGAAGAAAATTGTTTTGGCCAATAGAAAAAGCAAAAGAAATTCGCGGAATTGTTATTCATCATACTTGAAATGATTATAAGTCTTCTGCAGAGTGAATAAAAAGCATTTATAAATATCATACATTGGATAATGCTTGGTGAGATATTTGATATAATTATTTAATATGAAATGATTGAGAAATATACGAATGAAGAGCTGGTTGAGATTATGTAGTTGCAGCACATAATAAATATAATAACACTTGAACAGTATGAATTGCTGTTATGTGAGATTATTCACAGAAACCAATAAATGAAAAACAATATAAATCTTTAGAGAATCTTATTTCAAGTTTGGTGAAGAAGTATAATATTAATTTGACAAATAAAGTATATTTTCATGAAGAGTGTATTGGCAATAGTTGTGGTGAGCCTATAATTAGTCAGCAGTATGATCCTATTATATGACATAGAGATGCTTGAAATACTTCTTGTCCTTGAGATGAATTATATAAACAAATACAGGAAATAAAAATAAATTTATCAAAAAATACATATACTTTGATTGATGTTAGTAAATTAAAAGTTTTTAAAATTTTGGCGAAACTTTCTGATGAAAAATTGATATGAGTATTAGCGAAAATAGAAAATGATTTAGAAGTAATAAATGATTCAAAAAAAATAAATTTGAAATCACTAATAATTGATTATTTCAAGTATAAATCATCTAAAAATTTTATATATACAAAAACTAAAGATAAAAAAATAAGAATAAAATTATCATATCCAAATAATGATTCAATTAGTATAAAATCTGGAACAGTAAATTTTCAGATTACTAGAGAATGAAATGATTTATTTGTCAAATGAAAAAAATTTGATGAAATAAAAGTACCAAAAAAAGATGAAAATTCTATTTTACAAATCACATCTTGGGATCGAGTTCCAGATTGGGATAATTTAAAGAAATATAATGATAATCAATTTAGAGGTGACCTAGTAATATATGCAAAAGATAATAAACTAATTGTAGTAAATACATTATATATAGAAGATTATTTAAAAGGATTATGAGAAGTAAGTGATACTGAAAATATAGAAAAAGTAAAAACAATTATTATATCAGCTAGGACTTATGCTACTTGGTATGTTACAAAAGCAAAAAAATTTCCTGGTGAATTATATGACTGAATAGATGATCCAGACCAATTCCAAAAATATTTATGATATGTATTTGAATCTAGGAGTCCAAATGTTAACAAAATAGTAGAAGAAACAAATGGGCAATTAATAACTTATAATTGAGAATTAATAAAACCATGGTATTTTAGTAATAGTGATTGAAAAACATTGAGTTATTATGAATATTGTACAATAAATAATTCTGTAGAATTTTGTACTATTGAATCAAAAAAATATCCATATCTTCAATCTGTTATAGATAATTGAAGTAAATGAAAAATTATGTTATGACATGGTGTATGAATATCATGAGCATGAGTTAAATATTATGCATTGAAATGATGGACATATGATATGATTATAAAATATTTCTTGAAATGAGTAGAAATTAGAAAAATCTAATCCCTCCCCCTGCGGGGATTCCCTTTGAAAAAGGGAGAAATTTACTTTAGATATATATACTGATAAGCTTATTTTTTTCATATTAATTTTAATTTCTTGGAATTTTCATTTCGATTGTTTTTTTAGATTTCTCCCTTTTTCAAAGGAAGCACCCCGAAGGAAGTACTCTTGGGGTATACCCGCAGGGGGGAGGGATTATTTTTTTAAAATTAACTAAAAACAAATGTCAAAAACCCTATTCAACCTAAAATCAAAATATTTACCGAGTCCAGATCAGGAAAATGCTATTAATCAAATTACTCAATTTATATGAGAATGACATAAATATCAAACTCTTTGGTGAGTTACTTGAAGTGGTAAAACTTTTACTATGGCAAACGTTATTCAGAAAATAAATAAACCTACTTTGATTATTGCCCATAATAAAACACTAGCAGCACAATTAGCTCAGGAATTTAAAGAATATTTTCCAGATAATTCTGTTCATTATTTTGTGTCATATTATGATTATTATCAACCAGAAGCGTATATTTCTAAAACAGATACTTATATAGAAAAAGAGGCAACTATAAACGAAGAAATTGATAGGCTGAGACATGCGGCAACTCAGGATTTGCTTACTCGTAAAGATGTTGTAATTGTTGCATCTGTATCTTGTATCTATGGTATTTGAGATATAGATTTATATATAGAACAAGTTTTTGATATAGAAGTATGAAAAGAATATGTTATAGAAGATTTGCTTAAAAAATTAGTTGCAATTCAGTATAAAAGAGCTTCTACAGATTTTAAACAATGAATGTTTTTAGTTAATTGAGATGTTCTAGAAATATTTCCTTCTAGTAGTGAAACTGTTTTTACTATAGAATTTTGGTGAAATGAAGTAAGTCAAATAACGAGTAGAAATTATTTTACTTGAGAAATTTATGAGTATTTCCAAATTGTAACGATCTTTCCAGCAAAACATACAGTTACAACTAAAGATAGAATAGAACAAATTATTCCAAGTATAAAAAAAGAATTAGAAGAAAGACTTGCATATTTTCAAGAAATATGAGATGTTGTGAAACATGAAAGACTTAAAACAAAGGTAGAATATGATTTAGAAATGTTGCAAGAAGTATGATATGTAAATGGTATAGAAAATTATTCTAGATATTTAGATGGAAGAGGAGATTGAAAAGCTCCTGCTACTTTGATAGATTATTTTTGAGAAGATTTTTTGTGTTTAGTAGATGAATCACATATGACATTTTCTCAAATATGATGAATGTATGCAGGAGATAGATCTAGAAAAACAAATTTAGTTGAAAATTGATTTAGATTACCTAGTGCAATGGACAATAGACCTCTGAAATTTGATGAATTTGAGTCAAAAATGAAAAATGTTTTGGCAGTTTCAGCAACTCCAGGTAAATTCGAAATTGAATTAAGTAGTGATAATCCAGAAGTATTTTATAATTTTGATCCTGTTAAAGATTGAATATGGAAGGCCACAAGTAATTGTAGAATAGTTCCACAAATGATGAGACCAACTTGATTACTTGATCCTGAAATAATACTTAGACCAATGGAATTCATGATAGATGATATAATGAAAAATATATCAGAAATAGAAGAAAAAAATGAAAGAATGCTAATTACAACTATTACAAAGAGATCAAGTGAAGAATTAACAGATTATTTGCTTGAAAATTGAGTAAAAGTAAAATATTTACATAGTGAAGTCGAAACACTTGAAAGATTAGAAATATTAAAAGAACTTAGAGAATGAAAAATAGATTTGATAGTTTGAGTAAATTTATTAAGAGAATGACTTGATTTACCAGAAGTAAGTAAAATATCTATACTAGATGCAGATAAACAATGATTTTTGAGATCTGTTTCATCATTAATTCAAATAATATGAAGAGCAGCAAGAAATGAAAATGGTAAAGTATATATGTATAGTGAAAAATACAAAAAATTAGATACACTAGAATTAGAGGAAGACAATATTTATTTATGAAAACTTTATAGACTAGATCAATGAAAGCTTGTAAATCAAGATTGACTTATTATTTCTGAAGCTATGAGAAAAGCTATAAATTTGACATATTATAGAAGAAATTTACAAAATGAATATAACATAAAGTTTAATATAACTCCAAAAACGATATTTAGTGAGATAAAGGATATGTGATTAAAATCAAATAAAGTAAAGCGTGAATATTCTTTACTAGATAAAAAAGATATTACAAAAGAAATAGCAAGAATGGAATTAGAAATGGATATAGCAGCATCAAATATGGAATACGAAAAAGCGGCAGAATTGAGAGATGCTATAATAGATATAAAAAAAGGGAAGAAGAGGTAATAAAAAGTCGCACAAAAAAGCTTGACAATATATATAAAATAGTTACAATATATATATATGTAATTTAATATTACTAATTTTATAATTTAATTAGATAAATATGGAAGCACATAATGCTCTAGACATAAAAACACAATCAAATCCTAAGTTTTTCCCTTATTTGGATTTATTGAATTCAATTGATAAATTATCAGAAACTGATATAGAAACTTGGACTGATATTTTAGATGAAGCAGATAGAACTTGAAAATTAAATTATGAGTGATTATTGCAGTTGTGTGAAACTGAACGTTTTAAAAAGGCTATGATATTAAGTAATTTAAATATTAGAGGATGTGTAAGTGAAGCATTAAGTAACTTCCGTGTTGAAGATTTAGAATTACTATGAGGGGCAAAAATAGTTATAGATACTATACTATTTATTCATGAAATGATTACTAAAATAAAAGAAAGAATCTGTAATTATGAATCTGAAGTAATAGCTCAGTATACAAGAGCTGGAGTAAATTTTGCAAGAGAATGAGGGGTTTTAACTATATGAGTTGATGGATTAAAATCTTGTGATTTTAAAACTGGAAACGATGAAATAGATTCAATACCATTTATTGATTATATTGTAAAGTATTTTAGGTCTGGAAATAATATTATCTATTGGAGTAAACAATTAGATGGTCCTATTAAAGATGCTCTTTCATTGTTAAACATTGATTGAAGTATTGGTTATCCTGGTCCTGATAGTATAAAATGCGATACAGCTATGAAGAGATTTTCAGTAATACTTTTATCTATGTTATCAAAAGGATATTTAAAAATAGTAGAAGGTAATTATAAAATAAATTTTGTACTAAAGGATGAATAATAAAATTTAATAATATAATAAAAATAGCTTAAGTTAAATTTTGCTATTTTTTAATTGCAATTGCTAGTTGATTATAGTCTACGATAAAATTCGTAGCAACTACTCAGTTACAAAGTTTAACAAAGGGCTAAAGCCCTCTGTTGACAGGCCGATAAATATTTTACAATAAAATTAATAATATATGGGGCATAATAGTAGTTCAAATTTAATAAATACACTAGATGATAGTTTTAAGCCTTTTTGGACATTAATAGATTCAATCGATAATGTAACAGATTACAATAGAGAATTTTGGAGAGATATTTTAAAAGATGCTGATAGATTTTGAAATTTAAATGGTAGAGGATTATTGGAATTATGTGAAGAAGAACTTATTCTTGTGACAGGAGTATTATCTAGAACAAATATTGAAGAATGTGTTAAAGACGCAATGATTGATCCTAATATTCGTAATTTATATACATTATGTAATGCTCAAGAAGTTATAAGCTCTATATTCTTTCTAAGAAAAATGATTACTAAATTAAAAGAAAGTATTCGTAATAAAAAATTTGAGGAAATAGTTGAGGATACAAGAGATAGAGTAAAATCTGCAAGAGAATGAGAGGCTTTTACTATTACTATTAAGAAGTTAAAATTATGTGATGTTAAAACTGGAATAGATAAAATAGATTCAGTCCCTTTTACTGATTACATTATAAGTTATTATAAAGAGGGAAACGATATTATCTACCTGAATAAATGAAAGAAGGGCCCTATTAAAAATGCTCTTTCATTTTTAGGTATTAATCGAAGTTTTAAATGATATACACCTGAAAGAATAATGGCAAATGATGCTTTAATAAGATTCATGAAAATACTTTGAAATATGCAATTAAAAGGGTATTTAATAATGGTATGAATTGATTTTAAAATAAATTTTGTACTAGAGGATGAATAAAATAATTTAATAATGTAATAAAAATAGCTTAAGTTAAATATAGCTATTTTTTTAATGTCAAAATTTTGGCTCTTTTCATTTCATTAGGAAATATTTACAGGTAAACTACTAAATAAATTACTTTTTCTAGCTAAGTCTCGAACAAAAATTTTTTTAATATAATTATCCTTTAACTTAAATCAGTGAGAC
>Ga0247839_1003520_pt1 | contig 21497 bp, 19 predicted proteins | sample LaCruzMarch2015__6_FD_192405 | JGI IMG/M metagenome (GOLD analysis project Ga0247839, IMG submission 192405) | Freshwater microbial communities from meromictic Lake La Cruz, Castile-La Mancha, Spain - LaCruzMarch2015_16m | ecosystem: Environmental > Aquatic > Freshwater > Lake | place: Spain... | reverse complement strand
GATCCAAATCTTCTGCCCGCGAAAAATTCAGCGCGATTCCGTACGCCTTGGCCTCGACCCCCCGATACTCTTGGTCGCGCTTTGGAGGTTTGATCGGCTGAGCGATGCCCAGGGTACCCAGCAGGGCGACCACTGCCGGATCAGACGAAGTGCGTTCCAGGAGGGTTGGCGTATCAAGAATCATGCTCAATGCTTCCTATTTCACGTTTTGAAGAATGTCGCTCAGGAATTTATCGAAATCGGCATTCGACTTGTGCAATATCTTGTCCGCGGCCTTCTGGTAGGCCCGCTTGCATCCACCGTCGGCGTCGTATTGCTCAATCTCGTTTAACATGGCTTCGACATCGCGCCTCGCGGCACCGGCGAGATCGCCAGCGTCTTTCATGGCAGCAGCCGACGATTGGCCGTAAGTCGGACTCACATCAATGTGGGCCTGCCGGGGAATGGCAATGGTATCCGCCGCGTTGTCGATGGCCCGGGCTTGCTGGGGCGAAAGCTCCTGCCCCCATAGCCCTTCTGCACGCTTCTTGAGCGCCGCCTTCGATGGGATGTGGTCGCGATCAAATTTACCGTCGCCGCTCTTCTTTTTCAAGTCTCGATAGCTGCCTTGGTCACCACACTTGAGCTTCTTCTTCGACTTGACCTTGCCGCCGTCTTTGCCCTTTCTTGCGGCGGCGGCGGCCTCATCGCTGTGCTTGGCCGCCTGCTCTGCGGCTTCCTCGGCCGCGTTCTTGGCGGTCTTGGCCGCAGCCTCGGCAGCGACGCGCTTGGCCGCCTTGGCACCGGTCGCGAACCAGCCGGCGAACGGGATCGCGGAGGCCAGCGAGAGCGAGGCGCCGAGCCAGTCACCGCGGGCGGCGCTGATGCCGACGTTGGCCAGGTCGGCGAACTCACCGACTCCCGGGATCAGGCCGACGACGTCCAGGCCAATCTGGATGCCGTCGAGGACCTTGGCGCCGGTGTCGGCCTCGGCGGCGGTCTTGGGACTGACCGGCGAATTGGCCCCGGCGGCCGGCACGTCGGCCGGCGCCGACAGACCCACGGCCTTGCCGTGGGTGTTACCGTCGGCGTCGGTGCCGGGCGCGCGCGGAACCTGGGGCTGCTTGGCCATGCGCGCGGCTCAGCGCCCGTTCATCCAAAACAGATCGTCATGGCGCACGATCTGCTTGCCCTCGGCGCGCACGGTGCCGCTGTGGTCCTTGGGGTAGCACTTGCCGGCGACGGTGCCGCTCTTCACGCCCTTGGCGCTGCCCGGGCTGTCGCCCAGCGTGGTGGGCGTATAGCTCATGTCGTAGACGACCAGCGGGTAACCGTTGGCGCGCACGCTCGCGGCCACGGCGGTGGCACTGTCGAGCTCGGCGATCACCGGATAGGGCACGGGCGGCGTGGAACTGCCCATCGGGGTCTTGCACACGTCGGGGGCAAGGCTGACAACCTTCCAGCCTGATTGCTTGCGCGCGATGAAGTTGTCGGCCATGGGTCAAGGGTCCTGGTGGCGCCCGGCGCGGGTGATCAAGGGGGCCTGGGGGTCGATCTCGAAGCGTGCCTCCAGCACCCGCACCGGGGTGCCGGCCCTGATCCAGGTGCGATGCACCAGGGCGACGGTGAGCGCGTCGGTATCGATCGCGACGGTGTCGGTAAGCATCGGCAGCGGCAGCATGACGCCGCTGGTGAGGCGCACGAGCACGAAGGGGCGGTGCGGGGGCAGCCGCAGCACCAGTTGCCCGCCGGGGGCGAGCGCGGGTGGGGCGAGATTGTCGAGCGTGATCTCGAGCCCTGGCGGTGGATAGGGGATCTGCTGATCGTCCGGGGCACAGTTCCAATAGCCGAAGTCGAGGTCGTCGGGCAGTCCAGGCCAGCGCGCATCGAGCCAGTCCTGGTCGTAGGTGCCGGCGCGTTGCAAGCGCGGGGTCCAGGCCCGTCCGATGGGGCCGAGCCCGGCGGGGGTGACGGGATAGGCGCGCGCCGCCGCGAGCATCTGTGCGGGCGTCAGCGGGCCGCGCGGGGCCTCGGTTACGCACATGGCCTCGAGCGGGGCCTCTGGATATTCCCATTGGGGTGCCGGGAGGGTCGGCGGGGGCGCGCGGCCGAGGCGCCGGGCAAGCGGCCACAGGGCCTTGTGCTGCCAGCCGCAGCCGAGCGGGTTGGTGAAGCAGACCTCGTCGAGCAGCAACTCGCCGGTGCGGGGGTCCTGCACGCGGCTCGCGCCGCCGAAGGCAAGCTCGTAGGCGAGCGGAACGCGGGTGGCCGGTTCCGCCGACTCCAGGCGCCAGCGATCGGCGATGAGCCCGAACACCCGCCGGAAGCGGCGTGGACCGTGGACGATGAGGGTCTTGTCCAACAGGACCTGCGGCGGCCCGGTCGGGTCGGCGGGCGCCGCCAACGGCGCCGCGTCGATCGCCAGGCGCAGCCGCACCGGCCAGCGGTGGTGCGGGATACCGCCGGGGCTGTAGGCGTGTCCGTTGACGATGACGTCGCAGCGGGGCTTGCAGGGGGCAAGGTCACTTTCGCCCAAGGGGCTGGAGCAGCCTTCGTCGCCCGCATAGCGATCGGCCAGGACCAAGGGCGGCGAGTCCCCATCAATGACCGCGAGCAGGTGCGGACCGGGGGACGGCGCGGCGCCGGGGGCGAGCCGATAGGTGACGCGCATGACCACGACGCGGTGCTCGGCGCCGGCGGGGTCGAGGGCGCCGAAGCACAGGGCGTGAAAGGGTGTCAGGTTGCGGAATTCCATGGTGGGCACCGATTGCCGTGCGCTTTGCTGCTTGCGTTCAGGATGACGGGGCCGGACCGCGCCTCAGTTCAGGTCGATGATCTTGCCGTCAATGGTCACCCCGTCGGCGCCGACGATGTGGATCTTGGTGCCGGTCAGGGTGATGGTGCCGTCGCTCTTCATCACCAAGGCGCTGTCGCCGACGACGATCTCCAACTCGTCGCCGGCGCTGATGAAGAACTTTTTGCCGACCATGACATTCTTGGCGAGGCCAACCTGCTCCCCTTGCACCAGGCCCACGCTGGTGTTCATGCCGGCACCGACGCTGACCTGATAGCCGGCACCGATGGTCAGGGCCTTGGCGATTGCGATGCTCTCGGTCTTGTTGGCGCCGATCGAAATGCGCTCGTTGGCGCCGACCGTCTCGGTGCGGTTGGCGCCGATGGTGATGGTCTCGTTCTTGCCGACCGTCTCGGTACGATCGACACCGACCTTGGTGGTCTCGTTGTTCTCGACGACGTTGTCCTGGTCCTTCTGGGCGTGGATATAGAGCTGCTCCGCCCCTTTGGCGTCCTCGAAGCGCAATTCGTTGGAGCCGCCGCCGCCCTTGCTGGAGTTGGATTTCAGCGTGCTCCGGGTCTTGTTGGCCGGCAGCGGATAGGGGGCGCGATTGGTGCCGTGGTAGACGCGCCCGGTGATGATGGGGCGGTCGGGGTCGCCCTCCAGAAAGTCGACGATGACCTCTTGCCCGATGCGCGGAATGACCATGCTGCCCCACGCCGGTCCGGCCCAGGCCTGGCTGACGCGGATCCAGCAGGAGCTGTGCTCGTCGCGGCGACCCACGCGGTCCCAGTGGAACTGGACCTTTACCCGGCCGTGCTCGTCGGTGTAGATCTCCTCGCCCGCCGGGCCGACGACGATGGCGGTCTGGCTGCCCTGGACCCGTGGGCGGGGGGTGACCCGTGGCGGGCGGTAGGGGACGCGCCAGGGGATGCACGCGAAGGTATTGGAGAATTCGCTCCCGCCACCGGCAGCGGTCTCCTCCAGCGCCTGGGGCTGGGCGCCGGTGGTGCGGACCTCGGTCAGCAGGTAGCGCTGGTTGAGGGTGTAGCGCAGGTGGCCGGCGAGGGTGAAGAATTGGCCCGGCAGCAGGTTGTGGCAGGTGCTCTCGCCCGCGGCGGTCTGGGCCGGGGTGCGCAGTTCTTGCAGGCGGATGCGGGCGAGCGTCTGGCCGAAGGCGGCGGTCTCATAGCTGCCGGGGTAGTCGTAGACCTCCAGGCCCGCGGCGCTGTCGCCTTGGTGGCGACCCTCCAGGTCTTGGGCGGGGCGCTTGAAGTTGTAGTCGCGCAGGGTGGCGGTGCCGGGGCGCAGGCGTTCGCGGTAGTGGAAGCCAAACAGGTGCTCATTGGTGACACGGCCGGCGTTGCGCGGCTGGTAGGGCAGCACACCACTGCCGGTGACGGGGGGATGGACCGACGCATGGTCGGTCATGACCAGCACATGGTTGTTCTCGGCGTGCTCGAAGTAGTAATAGATGCCCTCCTCTTCCATCAGCCGGCTGATGAAGTCGAGATCCGATTCCCGGTACTGGACGCAATACTCGCGCGACGGGTGTGTGCCGTGGAGCACCTGGCGCGCTCGGTCGCCCCCCAGGCCGGCCTCGGTGAGGACCTGGGTGATGATCTCGGGGGCACTGCGTTGCTGGAAGATGCGGCAGGTGTGGCGATGGGTCAGCCGCCAGAGGGTCGGCACCAGTTCGGCCTGGTAGAGACAGAAGCGTTGCCCCGGCTCGCCCTGGCTGAAGGCGTGGACGATGCCGTTGATGTGGCGGCGGCCGTCCTGACCGATGAGGGTGAGGGTGGCGGGGCGGTCGATGACCTGGGCGAAGTCGATACTCTCGTCTTCGGCGGCCAGGTCGAGTTGGAACAGGAAGGGCCGCGAGAGGGCTTCATGGCCGGCGAGCCGTATGACCTTGAGTTCGCGCTCCAGGCCGGCGATGGCGAACTCGAAGCGACTGGCGTTGGCGGCGGGCAGATCCATGGTGGCCGTTCCTCGCGGCGTTTCAATGCAGTGTGCGTGGCGCCCCGCGGTCGGGTCGGTAGCGGCGCCGTCCGTTATGGTCCTGTCGCACCATCGGGTACGCCGGCAGTTGAGCGCCGGCGCGTCGGCAAGGTCCTGTGCGCGGCTAGGCTTACCGCCGGAGCGCGCCCATGCAGAAAGCGCTGAACCAGGAAAAAACCGCGGCGCTCACGCATGATTCTGTGGCCATCCGTGGGCGCCGTCAAGCGCGGGTTCGGGTGCGCGCAGGGTCCGCGAGGAGGATGGGCACGCTGCGCTATGCCCATCCTACGGGCGAGGCTCCCGCGGGCCGGCATCGGTGTCATTCACCGCCGCCTCGCCGAGGACCCCGGCGATATAGGCGGCCGGCAACTGGTAGCGGGCGGCGAGCTGCTCGACACTCTCGGTGCCGGCGTGCAGGGCCGCCAACCAGGCATCCAGTCCACTGGAGAGCGAGACCCCGGCGCGCTCCCCCGCGACCGCAGCACCGTCGGCCAGGTCGTATTTGTTGGTATAGCCGCGCGGCGTGATCAGGAGCCCATGGTGCACCTGCGTCTGGCTGTTGCCGATCAGCACCGTGCTGAGCATCCCGATCTCGCAGCCGTCCAGCGCGGCCAGGGTCGTCAGCTCGAGGCGCTGGCGCGGCCGGTAGGCGGCCTGAACCAGGGCCACCGGGGTGTCCGGGCGGCGATGGCAGAGGAACAGGCGTTGTGCCTCGCGGACCTGGCGGGTGCGCCGCCCGCTCTTGGGGTTGTAGAGGGCGCACACGAAGTCCGCCGCCGCCGCCGCGTTCAGCCGCCGGGCGATCACCGGCCAGGGGGTCAGCAGGTCCGACAGCGAGATGGCGCAGAAGTCGTGGCTCAGCGGCGCCCCCACCAGGGCCGCGCAACTGGTGAGCGCGGTGGCCCCGGGGACCACCTCCACCGGAAAGCCGGTCTGCGGGGTCCAGCCCGATTGGAACAGCACCTCGTAGGTCAGCCCGGCCATCCCGTAGACACCGCTGTCCCCCGACGAGATCAGGGCCACGGTGTGGCCGGACTGGGCCAGGTCCACCGCCAGACGGGCGCGCTCGACCTCCTCGGTCATACCGCTCTTGACCACCTGTTGGTCCGTGACCAGGCCCGCCACCAGACGCAGGTAGGTGGCGTGTCCGATCAGGGTGTCGGCCAGCGCGATGGCCTCCCGGGCGCGCCCGGTCATGTGCGCGTGGCCCCCGGGGCCGAGCCCGACCAGGAAGAGTTTGCCCGGGGGCAGGGGTTCAGTCATCGTCGATCCTCGCAATGGACACCGTGGCGTGCTTGCCCGCGGCGTCCCGCAGTTTATGTTTTTCCAGCAGCAGGCGGCCGGCGTCCCCGCCCGCCGCCAGGATGGCCGCCGCCGCGCTGACGGACGGCGTGCCCGTGTGCCGCAGCACGGTCGGCGATGGGTTGGGCACCGGCACCAGCGCGAGCTGCGCGGCGCTGTAGAAATGCAGGGGCCAGCCGTGACCCGCGGCGAGCTGCAGGAGCCCCGCCTCGTCCGCCTTGAGGTCGATGCTGGCGGCGACCGTCACCTGAACCGGCTCGGCGCCAAGCCCGGCGAGCGCCTCGGCCACCGCCTGCTCCAGGGTCGCGCGCGGGGTCCCGCGGTCACAGCCCAGGCCCAGGGCGAGGCGAGGACGCTCGAGGGGCTGATTATCAGTCATCCGAAACCTGGAAATTAGTCCGCGAAAAACGCGAAGAACGCGAAAAAGACAAAGAGGCAACTGTGCCGATCCGCTCACCCCGCGGCGACCGGCTGCCAGGCTGACAATTCTCTGTTCTTATTCGCGTTCATTCGCGTTCTTCGCGGACTAATTGCTCTTTCCAGGGTCATGCATTTTCCTAAAGACTACGGAAGTGCGTCTTATTGTTCACGGTCGATAGACCACCACCGGCCCGTCAAAGCCCGTCGCCAGGCCCGTCGGCAGCGGGCGGCGGCTGATCCAGAGCAGGGCGCGATAGGGCGTGAGATCCAGCGCCGCCCCGGGGTCCAGGCAGTGCAGATTGCTCGGCAGGGGCCCGTCCCGGCCATTGGCGTGACCTGACCACCAATCCCGGCTGCCGGCCTCCTGCACCAGTGCGACCGGCTCCCCGTTGACCACCGCGGCGCTCGCCCGCAGCAGGTCCGCTGGGCTCGCCTGAAGGGTCCAGCCCAGTTCGCGCCCAAGCAGGTCCACCGCGAGCGTCTGCTGCACGTCCGAGGCGGTCGTCAGCACCGGCGTCGCCCCCAGGGCCCGCCCGACGCGCCCCGCCAGGGCATTGGCCCCGCCCAGATGACCGGACAGGACCGGGACCACGAAGCGCCCCGCCTCGTCGAGCACCAGCACCGCCGGGTCCCGGTACTTGTCGCGCAGGTGCGGGGCGATCAGCCGCACCAGGGCCCCCAGCGAAAAGGTGGCGATCAGCGCGTCCCAGTCCGTCAACAGCCCGGGGATCAGGTCCCGCGTCGACCCCTCGTAAGGCGTACAAGCGCCCGGGGCGGCGACCGCGCCCGCCGGCCCCAGGGCGGCGGGGACGAACAGGTGCGCCCCCGGCAGGGCCGCGACCAGGCGCCCCCCCAGGGCCAGACCCGGGCGGGTGATGGCTAGCACGGCGATCCGCTCCGCGTCCATGGCGCTTGCCGTGCGCTAGTCCGCGGTGACCGCGGGCGCGGCCACCGGGCGGGTCCCGGAACACCCCCGCTGCAGGACCCCGCGCACCCGCCCCGGGTTGTTGACCAGCAGCAGCGACAGATAGTTGACCTGCTCCCCGCGCAGGATGCCGACCCCGGTCACCACCCGTTCATCCGGGGTGCCGACCTTCTCCACGAAACAGGCCTGCGCGGTGAGTCCGCGCCGCTCCAGCAGGTCCAGAAGCGGGTCGAGCAGGGGCTTGACCTTGAGCAGGACCAGGGTGTCGAAGGCGTCGATCAGGCCCTCGATGACCTCGATGCCGTAGGCGGCCGGGATCACCGCAAAGGTCCCGTCCTCCTCCACCAGGGGCCGCGCCAGGCGCGCGGCGGCGGCGTTGAAGGAGGGCACCCCGGGGATCACCTCCACCGCCCCCCCCAGGCCCCGCACCACCCGCGCCAGGTGGCCGAAGGTGGAATAGGTGGAGGCGTCGCCCTCGACCAGGAACAGCAGGTCCCGCCCGTCGGCCAACAACTCGACGCACTGGGCCCCGGCGCGGGTCCAGGCCAGGGCCAGGGTCTCCGGATTGCTGGTCATGGGAAAGTGCAGCGACTGCGCGTCGGCCGGCACCGCAAGCCCCGCCCGGCACACGATGTCGAGCGCGTAGGAGGCCGCGTCCTTACCCTTGACCGGATAGACCCAGCGGCCCCCCGAGTGCAGGACCTCCCAGGCGCGGCGGGTGATGAGGCCCGGGTCGCCGGGGCCTAAGGAGACGCCGATCAGGCGGCCGAGTGGGCGGGAAAGAGCATCAGGCATCGGAATTTCCAAGAACAAGATTCAAGAGGATTGGTCCGCAAATGAACGCAAATAAGAAAACGATTGCGAGGCTCACGCAACCTCGCAAGCTGCCGCGACCTCGTAGGGTGGACAAGCGCAGCGCAGTCCACCACCGGCGGCGCGGGACTCGGTGGACTGCGCTATCGCTTGTCCACCCTACGACCGGAGTGATGCTCAAGGCCCGCGGCTCTTCTCCACCGTCCCACCTCCTATTTGCGTTCATTTGCGTTCATTTGCGGACCATAATGATTCCCAGGGCGAGTCGCACTAAGGATCCAGACCGGATTCAAAGCCGCCAGCCGGTGCAGGCCGAGGATGGGCTGGCTGCGGGCGACGGCGAGTTGGATCAGGTCCCAGGCGAGCCCCGCCCGCTCCAGGGTCGCGGTCGCCGTCGCCAGATTCTCCAGGGTCACGAGGTTGAGCACCAGGCGTCCGCCCGGCCGCAGGCGGACCGCGACCAGCTCGATCAGCGCCGCCAGGGCCCCGCCCGAGCCGCCGATGAAGACCGCATCCGGGTCCGGCCAGGCCGCGAGCCCCGCGGGGGCCTCGCCCTCGATGAGGCTGTAGTTGCCGGCCCGCAGGCGCCGCGCATTGGCGCGGGCGTCCGCCGCCCGGGCGGGACTGCGCTCGATCGCCCAGACGTGACCCGCGTAGGCGATCCGACCGGCCTCCAGACCGACCGCCCCGGAACCGGCCCCGATATCCCACACCTGGCTGCCCGGGGTGAGACCCAGCTTGGCCAGGCTGACCGCCCGCACCTCCAGCTTGGTGATGAGCCCGGCGCCCTCCCCCGCCCCGCGCCCCTGGTGGGCGAAGTCGGCGTCCGCCAGGCCCAGGACTGGCTCCGACTCCGCGCTCGACCCGGTCGCCCGCTCCAGGATCACGACGTTGGGCTGCGGAAACCCCCGCCCGGCCGCCTCCTCCAGGCCCAGGTCCGGGAACAGGGCCTCGTCCGGACCGGCCAGTCGGGCGGCCACCGAGAGCCGGACCTCAGGCCCATAGCCCACCGCCAGGAGCGCCCGGGCGATCCGGTCCGGCCCATTCTCCGGACTGGTGAAGACCGCCACCAGCGGGTGCCGCGCCACCGCCTGCACCATCGGGTACAGGGCATGGTCCGGCGTTGCCCCCGGTGCCCAGTCGCCCGACCCGGCGCCGTGACAGGACGCGATCTGCACGCCCTGCCAGGGCCGCTTCAAGCGCGCGCAGGCGAGTTGCAGGGTGGAGGGGGCCGGCAGGACCTCGATGGCCGCGGCCCCCAGGACCCCGATCAGCCGCCCGCCGATCCCGTGGCACAGGGGATCCCCGGTGGCGAGCACCGCGACCGGCAGCCCTTGAGCCCAGGCCTCACGCACCCAGCCCGGGACCTGCGCCAGGGCGCCGTCCATGGACAATTGCCGCACCCCGGGGACCAGGAAGGGCGCGACCAGACCCAGGGTGCGGGCGGCACCGATCACACACCCGGCCCCCGCCAGCCGCGCCCGCGCCAGGTCCGAGAGGCCGGACCAACCGTCGTCCAGGATGCCGATCAGGGTACAGCGGGGGTCAGTCATCGGCCGGGTCCGCGAGCGTAACGATCGGCTGACCCGCGAAGTCGCAGGCCAGCAGGGTGAGACGATAGGGCCCGGGATAGCAGCGGCGCAGGCTCGCTATCGTCTGCAGGCCCAGTTCCCGGTACAGCGGGACCGCGAGCCCCAGCCCCTCCAGGCGCTCGGCGGCGAAGCGGGCGGTCGCGGCGACGCGGATCTGCGCCACCAGGTCCGGCGGCGCCCCGACCCGCGCCGCCACCCCCGCGATCAGGTCCCGATCCAGGGGCGCCCGCCAAGCGTGGGTGACCGGCAGGCCCTGGGCCATCTTGGTAAGCTTACCCACCATGGCCCCGACGACGATGTGCCCCATCCGCAGCTTCACCGCACTGGTGAAGGCCGCCTTCACGAAATCGCCCATCTGGACAAAGCAGACCTCCGGCAGGTCCGGCAAGGCGGCCATGGCCCCCTGCTCGGTACGCCCGCCGGTGGTGAAGACGACCGTGGTCTGTCCCTGCGCCGCCGCCACCCGCACCCCCTGCACCAGGGCGGCACGAAAGGCCGCGGTGGAATAGGGCCGCACGATCCCGGTGGTCCCCAGGATCGAGATCCCGCCCAGGATGCCGAGCCGCGCATTCAGGGTCTTGGCCGCCATCGCCTCCCCGCCCGGGACCGAGATGGTCACCTCGAACCCATCCCCCGCCGCCAGCAGCGGCGCGCCCGCGGCCCGGACGTTCTCCTCGATATTGCGCCGCGGCACCGGATTGATCGCCGCGCTGCCCACGTCCAAGCCCAGGCCGGGTCGGGTCACGGTCCCCACCCCGGGGCCGCCCTGCAAGACCACGGCGCCGACGCCGCCGGGGACCCGACGCACCAGCGCGGTCAGGTGGGCGCCCTGGGTCGCGTCCGGGTCGTCGCCCGCATCCTTGACGGACACCGCCTGGGCCAAGTCGTCCCGCACCCAGCCCGCGGTGATCGCGAAGCTCACCCGTTGGCCGTTGGGCAACAGGCACGCAACGTTCGCCGGTACCCGGCCCTGCACCAGCCCCAGGGTCGCCGCGGCGGCGGCCGCCGCCGCGTTGGCCCCGGTTGTGAAACCGCTGCGATCACCGCGCCCGCGCCGGGCGTCGCCCTTGGTGGGCCGGCCCCTGGTTTCATGACCGAGGCTCATTTTGCTCGAATACCAGCTCGGGGATCCACATCTGGGGTGAGGCAACTGTCGCCGTTGACGGCCAAGTGCTCATGCTGCCGCGGGCACGGAAATACGAATATCGAGCGGCTCGGCCTCCCCGTGTTCAAGCCGGTCGGCAAGCACACGCAGGGCCAGGACTTCGGTCCTCGCCATGGCTTGGATGCATGAATCCCCGTATGCAAGAACGCCGGGTATCTCTGCGACTTCCGCAAGCCAGCGTCCGTCATCTTCCTGCTCGCATTCAAGCGTGAGATCCATAGCTCATCTCCGAAAGGGCGGAGGTTGCCGCCAAGGCGAGCAGCGCATGGATGGCCGCGACGACCAGGGTAGACCCGCCCTTACGCCCCTGCACCAGGACCCAGGGGACCTCCTGGACCGCGGCCAGCAGCGCCTTGGACTCGGCCGCCGAGACGAAGCCCACGGGCATGCCGATGACGAGCGCCGGGCGCACCCCTTCGTCGGCGATCAGGCGCAGGACCTCCAGCAGGGCGGTCGGGGCATTGCCGATGCCGACGATGGCCCCGTCGAGGACGCCCAGGCGCTGCGCCTTGCGCATCGCCTGCACCGCACGGGTGGTGCCCTCGGCCTGGGCCTGCACGATCACGTCCGGATCGGCGATGAACTGAAAGGGACGCACCCCGAAGCGCGCGAGCCGGGTCTCCGACAGCCCGGCCAGGATCATCCCCACGTCGGCCACCAGGGGCCGGCCGCCCGCGTGCAGCGCCGCCAGCCCGGCCGCGACCGCGGTTGGGTGGAAGGCGGTCAGGCCGTTGAGGTCGAAGTCCGCGCTGGCGTGGATCATGCGCCGCACGATGGCCCACTGAGCCGGATCGTAGGGGTGCGGGCCGGCCTCAGCATCGATGATGCCGAAGGACTCCTCCTCGATGGCGCGCCCGGCCCGAGTGATCTGAGCGGTCACGGGCGCGGCGCCCTGGTGGTCGACGGGTCTGTTCATGGATACCTGTGCAGCTTGGTGTCCCCCTGCGGGGGGCGGGGGGCGGGCCGTTGTCGTTGTCGTTGTCGTTGTCGTAATCGTAATCGTAATCGGAATCGGAATCGAGTTTATCGCTTAAGGTCTGCGTGCGCTGAGCGGGCCGGCGCCGCGGCGCTCGGGACCGGCTGGGGCGCCGCGACCTGGGTGTGCTCGTGGCCGTGCAGGTGCCCGGTCTCGGCCTCCGCCCGGTACTTGCAGCCGTCGCACTCCAGGATCTGGCCGGCGGGCTCGTCCAGGCCCCGGGCGCGCACGTCGAGCAGGTCGAAGATGGCCGGGTCGCAGCCGAAATAGTCCCCCAGGGCGAAGGCGACCCCCGGGTACTGGGTGCGCAGCCGCCCGACCTGGGCCGCGATCCGCTCGGTCAGCCGGCCGGCGAAGAGATAGACCGGCAGGATGGCGACCTGGGTCATGCCCAGGCGCGCCTGGCGCTGGATCGCGGTCTCCAGCCGCGGCCAGGCGATGCCGGTGAAGGCGAGATCCACCAAGTCGTGGTGATTGGCCTCGAACAGCCAGCGCGCGAGCCGCGCCAACTCCCCGTTGGCCCCAGGGTCGGAGGACCCGCGCCCCAGGAGGATGACCCCCGTGGTGCGCGGGTCGGGCCGGTCCAGTTCGTCCATCAAGCCATTGAGGCGGCCCTGGAGCAGGGTCAGGACCTCCGGCCCCACCCCCAGATGCCGGGCGACGGCAAAGGTCACCCCCGGGTGGCGCCCCCGCGCGGCCTCCACCGCGGCCGGGATCTCCATCTTCACATGACCGGCGGCGTTGAGGATAAAGGGGATCACCAGCACCCGGCGCGAATCCCGGGCGGCCAGGTCCAGGCCGGCGTCCAGCAGCACCGAGTCCCACTCGATGAAGCAGGTCTCGATGCGCCAGTCCGGATGGCGCGCCCGCCACTGCTCCGCGAACTGCAGGGTCTCGGCATTGCCCCCGTGGAAACGGGAGCCGTGGCCAACCAGCAACAGGGTCGTATCGTTCATCCGAATTCCGGCAACCGTTTACGCCAAGAACACTTCACCGGGTGCCGACGTATGTCGTTCGGATCCAGAAGAGTTTCACGCAAAGACGCAAAGACGCAAAGGAAAAAAGACGTCAAGCGCTGGAACCACATTAGTCTGCAAGTTGGTGGCAACAGCTCGCACCATCCCCCTGAGTGACAATTGCAGTTGTATTCTTTGCGCCTTTGCGTCTTTGCGTGCAATCTCTTCGCGATAGAGGTAAGGACGAAGTTGCCTACTCCACCCCCATCCCCGGCCGGATCAGTAGCCCGCCATCGATACGGCATTGAATCACCTTGGCGCGTTGGCGTGAGGCTTCGTCGCCCCGGATTCGCCGATCTCAATTTGCGTTCATTTGCGTTCATTTGCGGACCTATCCTCGCTATTCTTCCGGCGCCGGGTCCGTGGCCCGCCGGAAGCGGTGCCCGAAGCCCGAGTCATAGAGTTTGGAGGGGGTGATCTCCGGCCAGTCCCGGGCGCCCAGGGTGGGGCTCGCGATGATCATGGCCTGGGAGCGGATACCGGCCTCGCGACAACGCCGGTCGATATCGTCCAGACGCCCGCGCACGATCAACTCCGCCCCCGGCCAACTCGCCTTCTGCACCACCAGGATCGGGGCGTCCGGCGGCCAGCCGGCCGCGCCCAGTGCCTCCTGGACCTCCGGCAGCAGGGTCGCCGACAGATAGATGCACAGGGTACAGCGGTGCGCGGCCAGGGCCGCGAGCGACTCCCCGGCCGGCACCGGGGTGCGCCCGGCCGTGCGGGTGAGGATCACCGTCTGGGTCACCTCCGGCAGCGTCAGGCTCTCCCCGGCCGCCGCCGCCGCGGCCATGGCGGAGGTCACGCCCGGCACCACCTGCCAGGGGATCCCGGCTGCGTCCAGGGGCCTGGTCATCTCGGTCAGGGCACCGTAGAGCCCCGGGTCCCCGGTCTGGAGCCGCACCACCGTCTCGCAGTGCCCCGCAGCGCCCGTAAGCCAGGCGACGATCTCATCCAGGGTCATCGACTTGGAGTCCTGCAACCGGCAGCCGGCGGGTGCGAAGCGAGTCGCCGCCGCGTCCACCAGCGAGCCGGCATAGAGGATGGCCCCGGCCCGCTCCACCAGCCGCCGCCCCTTCACCGTGATCAGGTCCGGATCCCCGGGACCGGCGCCGACGAACCACACGCTACCCATGACGTGCCGGACCCGTCACGCTGAGGCCCGCCGCCGGACGCGGCGGCACGGCGCCGGGGCGGCGGGCGCCCAGGCTGGGATCAGGGGGCCGGGGGCGCTCGGCATGGTGTTGGACCTCGTGGCGTGATCGGGAACCCGCGGTGCCGAGCCGCACCGCCGGGTACCCCAAGCGAGACAGTAGGATAAGCCAGGCGCGGCGGCGGGGGCAAGCGAGCGGCTCAACCCGGGTTCGGTCGAAACCGATGTGAGTCGGCGGGAGTGTCGATCGCAGGATGGGCAAAGCCCGCCCCCGAGACTTGCGGACTGGTTGCGGCGGTGGGCGGGCGTGCCCATCCACCAACCTCGGCGCGGCCTGAATCGTCACGCGGCCTTGATCATCCTTCTGGCCAGCGGTGTTCTTCTGGAGTCCAACGCTTCAGCCTTGGGCTTGCCCATCCATGGCTGAAGCCTTGGCCTCCGTCCGGGCCGTGGTCGGAACGATGATCTAGCGCAAACGATGGGTTTCGCTGCGCTCTACCCATCCTACGGGAGTGCTTGCCCAGTCTCGGGAGCAAGGGAGCCGGCAACGCTTAACTTAACGGCATTGGGCATTCGCCCCGTCCGGGCCGAGGCACCGGGCCAGGTTGCGCCGATACCGCTCAACCCGCAGGTGGGCGCGACTGCCGCGGTTGGTCGCCGAGCAGGGCATCCAGGGTCGCAACCTGGAAGAGGCCGTCCAGCCAGGCGTCCAACTGGCCGAGGGTCGCTGCGTCGATGCGCGCCTGCGCCCAGGGGGGCAGATCACCAAAACGGACCCGGAGCAGGCGTTTCAGCGCATCGCTCTTACCTTCCAGCTTGCCTTCCCGCTTGCCTTTGCGCTCGCCTTCGCGCATCCACTTGCGCGTCCACTCGTCAACGTGTTCGGAAAGCATCGTCTCGACCTCCCCTAAATCGTGCAGTTGCGGTAGATTCTCACCCGGCAGCAGGCGCCGCAGCAAGACCCGCGCGAACCAGACCGTCAAGGCCCGGCGCAGGCTCGCGTAGCGCGGGTCTTGCAAGCGGGCGCTGAGCCGGCGCAGGATCGGGCGGAGCCCCGCCGGGCCCTGGGCGGCCAGGGTTTCCAGCCGCACCAGCTCGGCCGCCACACTGGTCGCCTGCCCCAGGGTTTCCTCTGCAATACGGCCCTCGTCGATCAGATGATAGCGGTGTTGAGGCCGGTAGCGCGCCAGGGCGTTGGGCAGCGGGACGATCAGCTCTGCGATGTCGCGCGCCGCCGTCCAGCGCCCGCTACCGTTGTAGAGCACCAGCGGAAACACCGGCGGCAGGTGTTGACCCGCCGCCACGGCCCCACTCTTGATCAGGTCCTGATACAGCAGCCCGGTGTACACCATGACCCGCACCGCCATCCAGGGGTCCACTTGGCTTTGGAATTCGATCAGGAGGTACACATAGAGCCATTCCCCTGCGACCCGCACCCGCCAGATGATGTCGTCCTCGCGCTCCCGCAGGTCGTCGGTGACATAGCTGCCGCCCTGTTTCTCCAGGGTGCTGAAGTCGATCAGCGCCAGCCAGTCCTCATGTACGAAGTCGCGCAGCAGCCCCTCGACCATCTCGGGGTGGGAAAACAGGTGTTTGTAGGAGCCGTCCTGCGGCGCCCGGGTCCGCCGGACGGACGGGCGCGCTCGTGGACGCCGGCGTGGGGGGCGGGGCATGGCGGTGGGGCGCACAGGCCGATCGGATAACCGGGGGTCTAACGTGAAGTGTTGCACGGGCGGGGTCAGCGGGCAAGGTCGGCGATGCTGAAGTGCAGCGCCAGGATAACCACCCCGTCCGACCCAGGCTCCGGCGTCCCGCCCCAGGACCCATTGGCGGAACCCTTCGGCGATGTCCCGCGCCGCCGTCCAGCGCCCGCTGCCGTTCTGGAGCACCAGCGCGAACACCGGCGGCAGGCGTTGACCTACTGCCACGGCCCCGCTCTTGATCAGGTCCTGATACAGCAGCCCGGTGTACACCATGATCCGCACCGCCATCCAGGGGTCGATCTGGCATCGCAAGCTGCCGGACGGGGCATCCGCCCCGTCCGAAACGTTCCCTCCGGACCTGCGGTCCCGTGCCAATGATCGGCAACGGAAGCGTATCGAGTCGGCCAGGAACGGCCGGCGGTGGTGGCGGTCGAACAGGTCATACCAGCGCTACACCGTGAGAGTCAGGAAACAGGTCCCGGCATTCAGGTCCAGGCACGCGGCGTGAGGGAATAACGTTTACTGTGGCTCGGGTGAATGACGTTCAAGTGAATGACGCTCGATCAGGGAAAGGGCCATCGGCAATGGCCGGACGGGGCATTCGCCCCGTCCGAAACGTTTTCCCGAACCTAGCGGCTCCAATCAACGGTCGGCGAGGGATCAAACGTTCGGAACGGGGCGAATGCCCCGTCCCGCCGCGCTTGATGGGGTAGACGCCGTCCGGCTCGAAGATACCCCGCCCCGCATTGACGTACGGCGCGCCCATCCACGGCGTCCGGCGGCACGGTGGTGAATACCATCATCCAGCCAGTCAGAAAGAGGGCCGCGGCGCTCGGCGTCCAGCCCTTGCGCTTGGCGACCTTGCGGCAGCGCTGACGCGCCGCGGCGGCCGCGGCCGGCGGCAAGCGCACGGCGTGTAGCCAGCCCGGACCACTGGTCTGCTGGCCGCGCAGCCACACGGGGACCGTGACCGTATCACCCGTCGCCGCGCGCAGGTGCGCGGCGACGTCCAGCCGTGCCGCGGCGGGATCGCGTTGCGCCTCGTCCATCTCACGCAGGTATAACGGCATGGCCGTCGGCATCAGACGCACGACCACCCACACCTGACGGGCGCTTAGTTCGAGGATCACCTGCGGCTGATTGTAGCCCCGATCGGCCAGCACGATGTCGCCGGCCTGCCAGGGGTAACGCGCCAGGCTTTCCGCCCCCTCGACCCCAGTCACTTGCACTACATGCAGGGTCAGATTGGTCAGGTCCAAGACCAAGTGCACCCGGTAATCCGTGCCCGTCGCACCCGGTCCTTGCAGCGACGACCCGTCCACCACCAGCAACCGGAAGCCTGTCACTGCCGTCATCGCCGCCGGCAACATGCGGTGCAACAACGCCTTCAGCCACGGACCGCACGCCATCAGGCGCTGGCGGATCGCGGTATCCGTGAGCCGTTCCTGCCACAACGTGAAACTCCCGGCCGTAGTGCGCAGCGCTTGGTCCAACCCGCAGTACAACATCAGCAACTGCAGCAGGTCAGCGGGTGTCCTGACCTTGCGACTGCGCGTAAACGCCTTGAACTCCCGTGCTTGCTCGGCATAGTCGGCCGGCAGTTCCTTCAGAAATTCCTCAAATGCGACGGCGGCGGGCTTGGGTGCTGGCATCATGGCGGTCGAATCCCCGCACTATCGCCGATCTGCACTTATTACTCAAGGGCTTGGAGGATTAAGTTGGCGCCTATGGGCAAATGCCCCGTCCCGCCGCGATTGATCGGACATGCCCCGTCCGGCCTGGTGCTTGCCCAGTCTCCGGAGCGTGGTGTTAGCGGCAACGCTTAACTTAACGGCATTGGGCATTCGCCCCGTCCGGCCCGAGTTCCTGACCTAATTGAGCTCGACCAGTCAATGCAACGTCGCTCGCCAACCCCCGCGGCCCGGAAGACATTGCCAACATAAGCTCGGCGTGGAAACGGCGTAAATGGTCAATGCTGTAACCGAATAGGCCGGAAAGCTATATTGAAAACTTGGGCCGGAAATGGTCCCAATGATCGGCTGAACCTGCGCCAGATCAACCGGGAGTAATGCGTCGGCCAGTCCGTTGTATCGCACCATCGGATCGTTCAGGTCGTTGCCGCTGGCCTGCACCGCAGCGACATTCCCGGCAGCTTCAAAATTCGTCAAGGAGATCATCCCAGTACGTGCCTGCGCCTTATTCACTACGATCAGAGTCAGGTCTCCGGTCCTGCTGTGGCGTGTCCCGTAGACTGTCATCTCGGTTCCCGGGTCCAGGTTGGTTGAGACTTGAACGCGCTGATCGCCGGCCTGCCTCCAAATGGGGAAGGCGTAATAACTGGGTTGGCGCCGGTTCCCGGCGCTCGCCAGCAACATACCCCAATATTCGACGGCGCCCAACCCCTCGCTGCGGACGTTCCAATGGTTGGCGACGGGGACACCTTGGATCGCCAACTGACCCAAGGTGTCGGCCAGATACAGCATGTTTACCGTCTGAGCAGCCAACGGCGCCGGTGGCGCGTCGGTACTGCCGTAATAGGAGTTGTGTTCTGTCACAAAGAGTCGGATGGTGCGACCGCGGCCATAGGTCGCCAACATCTCCCGCAGTCCCGCACCCTGCGCCGGCCAACTCGCCGGGGGGTCCTTCAGCAGCGCGTAGGGATCCGTATCGTTCTGGCCCCATCGGTAATAATGTATGGAGAGGAAATCCAGGCAATCGTTTGTATGAGTCAGCACGGCGGGCAGCCAACTGGCATGTTCCGTCTGAAACGGGGCCGTGCCGACCGCGCCCACCAGAATGCTGGGGTCTACCGCCTTCATAGCCGCGCAGAAAGCGTTGAAGCCATCATGGCTGGCGTCGCCTTCGACATAAGCAACCGGGTCATGGGTCCAGGACTGCTCCCAGGCACCGTAGATTTCGTTGCCCACCTCCCAATAGCGCACCTTACCGGTGCGGGTCAGGTTTGTGTAGCGTACCCAGTCCGCCGCCTCACGGGCGGTGCCGGTCCCGAAATTGACGGTTATCATGCCGCCGGCCGAGGTCTGCGCCAAGACATCGAGGAACTCGCTGGTGTTGGTAGACCATGCGTTGCCTGTGTTCCCCGGCTCGTACTCCTGCCAGTGATAGCGGTCAGCGTCGCTGCCTCCTGGAAAGCGGAGAAGCGCAAGTCCCGCGGCGCGCAGCTTCGTGATCACGTCCGCGTCCTGGGCCAGGCTGACGTTCCACCAGGCGGCGTTGCTACCAAAGAGCTCGGGCGGCAATGCCCCGACAATCTGGCCGGCATCCACATCAATCGCGAATGGCCGCGGGGCGGCGGCGGTCACTAGCCGCACATCATCCACGAAAAAAATAGTCGGATCGTCAGCGGTGGCTGTCTGTAGATTAAATCGGGTCACGCCCCGGTTGTCTGCCCCAAGGTCCTTGAGCGGGATCACGACCAATCGCCATTGACCTGCTGCGACCGTGCCGCCCTCGATATACCGGGGGTCGCTTAAAGCAACCTCGGCCCCCTGACCTCCTTCGCTGTGGACAAAGATTTTCAGCGACTGACCGCCCGTATTGCCGCCGTGTATACGGAAGGCAATCGACTCCCAGGGCCCGGTGCCGAAATCCGCGTGAAAAAGCGACAGGGTGCCCCAAGGCGCGAGATCGACCGCAATGGCGCGCTGGCCTTCATACCTGATCGCCGACTGATTGAAATCGATGCTCGCACTCCACGACCAGTCCTGCCAACCCGGACTCAGTACGTCTTGATAGAGCGACCAATCGGCTCTGGCGCCAACGAACGACACAAGACACGATAGACCCAGGATGGTCGCGCGAAGACAGGGTTCTAATCGAATCGAATTCGCCAGCATCGATGTCTCCTAATAAGCGAAGGGGGTCACACGAAGGGGGTCACGCAAGCGAAGAGGGTCCGGTCTTGACTTATGCCTCGCCGCGAGAAACCGGGGACAGACCCTGCGGAAACCGGGGACCACGGAAACCGGGGACCGGAAACCGGGGACACACGGAAACCGCACGGAAACCGGGGACGGAAACCGGGGACGACGGAAACCGGGGACAGGCGGAAACCGGGGACAGACCACGGTTTCGGAAACCGCGGAAACCGGGGACAGACCACGGTTTCGGAAACCGGGGACCGGAAACCGGGCGGAAACCGGGGACAGACCACGGTTTCGCGGAAACCGGGGACACGCGGAAACCGGGGACAGACCACGGTTTCGGAAACCGCGGAAACCGGGGACACGCGGAAACCGGGGACAGACCGCGGAAACCGCGGAAACCGGGGACACGGAAACCGGGGACACACGGAAACCGGGCGGAAACCGGGCGGCGGAAACCGGGGCGGAAACCGGGGACAGACCACGGTTTCGCGCGCGCAAGGGCGACACGGTGCTGGTGCACAGCATGGATCGGCTGGCGCGCAACCTCGACGATCTGCGAGGCCTGGTGCAGACCCTGACGAGGCGGGGCGTGCACGTCGTGTTTGTCAAAGAGCGGTTGACCTTTACCGGCGAGGACTCGCCGCTGGGGCACCTGATGCTGTCGGTCACTCGTCGAGCCCGTGCCTGCCAGGTTGGTTGTGGTCGGGGCCATGGAAACCGGGGACTGGAAACCGGGGACAGACCACAATTTCGCGGTGGAAACCTGGGACAGACCACAATTTCGCGCGCGCAGGGGTGACACGGTGCTGGTGCACAGCATCGATCGGCTGGCGCGCAACCTCGACGACCTGCGTCGTCTGGTGCAGACCCTGACCAGGCGGGGCGTGCGCGTCGTGTTTGTCAAAGAGCAGTTGACCGTTACCGGCGAGGACTCGCCGCTGGGCCACCTGATGCTGTCGATCACTCGTCGAGCCCGCGCCTGCCAGTTTGGTTGTGGTCGGGGCCATCGCTTCGACCCGGTCATGGTCGCGAAGACTGGACTCAGGTCGGGTCGCTAAGGTTCCTCCCGCCCGAGTAGGTCACTGTCGGGCAAGGATCGCACAAGAAATCTGAAACATCAACACTAACGCGAGGCTTTTTTAACGCTCCGGCGTTGGGGTTTGGCGGGCCGGAGGGTCCAGGCGTGGACCCCGTGGGATCGGGGCTCGCCCTGCGCGCGTACCCGCACGCCGGCGGTACCCCGGACCTGCGCCTCGGGGTGGCTGGGTCTGTGCGGCCGACCGCATTCCGGGGACCGAGGTCATCGCGCGATCGTTGGTCCGCACAGCGGACCCTACGGGGCCTGGAGTTCGGGTCCGCGGTACGGGCTGAGCGGCGCTCACGGGCGGTGAGGGGTTGTCGGTCATCCCTGAACATGAAGGTCCCGGTGGGGGCGGGTCTCGCCGCGACGCATGGGCGCGGTGACCGGTGACGCTCGGACCACGCGCGAGGGCTCGTCGCGGCTGAAGCCGCGCCCACAGTGGACAAGGGGCCTGGATCGAACTAATTTTCGCCGGTCGGGATAATCACTTGCGCCGGGCTCTTTTTCCCCATTTCCGTTGACCACCTACTTAACCCTCAACGAGCCATCCGCATGGTATGCCAAAAGATAATTGTATGAAGAATGGAGATGGTGATAAAGCGCATCCTGACGATCGGTGCTGCCAACCGTTGAGTCATCGAATTTCTTAAGAAGACCAACAGCTGCTTCGAGATATGGCAGACTGAGCTTGCA
>Ga0247839_1003506_pt1 | contig 21592 bp, 23 predicted proteins | sample LaCruzMarch2015__6_FD_192405 | JGI IMG/M metagenome (GOLD analysis project Ga0247839, IMG submission 192405) | Freshwater microbial communities from meromictic Lake La Cruz, Castile-La Mancha, Spain - LaCruzMarch2015_16m | ecosystem: Environmental > Aquatic > Freshwater > Lake | place: Spain... | reverse complement strand
CGAGCGCGGCGGTTGGCGACATCTTCCAACGCGTCGATCAGCTCAGCCTGGGTTGTGTTCGGCGGCAGCTTGCGTTCGGTCAGGAAGGCGTTGATTGCGGCGCGGCTTTCGCGGCCAAGATAGCCGTCAACCACATCCTGGAAGATGCCGGCATCGTTGAGCAGGCGCTGGATGCCTGCGTTCTGCGGTGACTGGTTCGCCTTGTCGTACAACTCGGTTTCCTTCAACGTCATCGAAGCGCCCTTGCCATCGATGCGCACCGCGCTGAAGCCGCGCTGCTCCATGCCCATGGACTGGCAGGAGGAGGGGTTCTCGACCGCGAACGAGCCATTGGTATCAATGCAGAGCGGTGTCTTGCCGCTCCAGTCGCGCTGGCCGCCGCGGTGCGCCTTGGAGGAACGGGCGAAGACGAAATAGACGCCGGGCCTGAGCGGGCCTTCGAGGGCCGTCTCGCACTGGCCGGGGCGGATGCGGGTCCAGCCTTCGACGATCACGTCCTCGCCGTCGGGGCGGCCGGTGGCGGCTTCGACAACGTAGCTCGTGCGGTTGCAGAGCTCCCAGCCGTTTGATCCGCTTTGCGCCGAGGACGGCACGATGAAGGCGGCCAGCATCGCGATCAGCACGCCGAGCCGGGCACTCCAGCCAGCGATTGGCCAGCTAGCCACGGGGTTTGGCGTTGTGAACCAGCGTACCGGCGCCATGTTCGGTGAACAGCTCCATCAGCAGGGCATGACGCTGCCTCCCGTCCATGATGACGGCGGCGCCAACTCCCTTTTCCACTGCCTGAATGGCGGTTTCAAGCTTGGGAATCATCCCCCCCTGAGCAGTTCCGTCTGCGATAAGTCCGCGCGCCTCGTCCACGGACAGGCGCTCAATCAGCTTCTTGTCCTTGTCGAGGACGCCGGTGATGTCGGTGAGGAAGAGCACGCGCTCGGCTTTCAGTGCGCCGGCGATGGCTCCTGCGGCTGTGTCTGCGTTGATGTTGAAGCTTTTTCCGTCCGGTCCAATGCCTACGGGTGCGACCACGGGGATGAAATCGTCGTCGGCCTGGGCGGCCAATGCTTCCAGTACCGAAATGTCTACCTTGTCGGGCTCTCCGACATAGCCGAGCTCGACCACCCGCTCGATGTTCGAATCAGGATCGCGCTTGGTGCGGGTTAACTTCTGGGCCGTGATAAGGTTGGCATCGATGCCCGAGAGACCGACGGCCTTCACTTTCGTCACGCGGTCCGGGTCTGCGCCGTCGATCTGGAAAGCCTGATTGCCGGCGGCATTGATGGCGCGGACGATGGATTTGTTGATGCCGCCAGCCAGTACCATCTCGACGATCTCCATCGAGGCGGCGTCGGTGACGCGCAGGCCATCTTCAAAGGTCGATTTGATGCCCAGCTTTTCCAGCATGCGGCCGATCTGCGGCCCGCCGCCATGGACCACAACGGGGTTGATGCCGAGCAGCTTGAGAAGAACCACGTCGCGGGCGAACAGGTCCGCCAGCTCCTGGTTCTCCATTGCGTGGCCGCCATACTTGATGACGATGGTCTGCCTGTCATAGCGCTGGATGTAGGGGAGCGCTTCGGACAGCAGGCGCGCGGTGGCGAATGCGTCGGCGTTCGGGTCCGCAATCAGGGCAGGTATCTTCGTCATGGCGCGCGGTGTAGCGGGTTTCGGGCGGGGGTAGAAGACCCCGCCTGAAACCTAGTTCTTCAGCCGATAGCCTGTCTTGAACATCCAGCTTACCACGGCGAGCAGGACCGCGATGAACACGGCGGTGACGCCGAGGCTCAGCATCACATTGTCGCCGTCCAGGCCGAAGAAGGCCCACCGGTAGCCCGAGATCAGATGCACCACCGGATTGAGTTGCGCGATGCCCTGCCACCCCTCTGGCAGCATATCGACCGTGTAGAACGCGCCGCCCAGGAAGGTCAGGGGCGTGACGATCAGCATCGGAATGAAGTTCAGCTGCTCGAAGCTCTGCGCCCAGATACCGATGATGAAGCCGAACAGGCTGAAGGCGAACGACACCAGGATCAGGAGCGCCACCATCTCGACAGGATGCAGGATCGTGACCGGCACGAAGAGATAGGCAGTCGCGAGGATAACCAGCCCGAGGATAACCGACTTGGTCGCCGCAGCACCGACAAAGGCTATGACGATTTCGAAGTAGGACACAGGCGCAGACAGGAGTTCATAGATCGTCCCGGTGAATTTCGGGAAGTAGATGCCGAAGCTCGCATTGAAGATCGAGTTGGTGAAGATCGACAGCATGATCAGGCCCGGAACGAGGAAGGAGCCGTATTCGAGGCCAGGCACGATGGGCGCCATGCGGTTGCCGATCGCCGAGCCGAACACCACGAAATAAAGCGCCGTGGTGATCACCGGCGTGGCGAGGCTTTCGCCGATGGTGCGGAAGAAGCGCACCATCTGGAAGCGGTACATCGCCCAGACGCTATGGCCATTGAAGGCGGGAACATGCCGTACGGGCCGATCGAGCGGCTGGGCCGGGCCGGCAGCGGTTGCTTCCGTCATCGCTGCAGCTCCCTGGCCGTCTGGGCTTGCGGCGTGTGGACGAGGCTGACGAAGATGTCTTCAAGCGAGGAAGACTTCGTCTCGAGATCCTTGAACTGTACGCCCAGTTCGCTCATGCGGCTGATCAGCGATGCGACGCCGGTGCGCTCCGCCGTGGTGTTGAACGTATATTCGAGGCGGCGCCCCTTGTCGGCGAGCTGAAGGTCCCATCCCGAGAGGCCCTCCGGCAGGGCGCCGAGCGGCTTGGCGAGTTCGAAATTCACCTGCTTCTTGCCCAGCTTCCTCATCAGCGTCTTCTTCTCCTCAACCAGGATCAGCTCGCCCTTGGCGATGACGCCGACGCGGTCGGCCATCTCTTCGGCCTCCTCGATGTAGTGTGTGGTGAGGATCACGGTGACGCCCTTTTCGCGCAGCTTGCGCACGAGGTTCCACATGTCACGACGAAGTTCCACGTCGACGCCTGCTGTGGGCTCGTCGAGGAACAGGATTTCAGGCTCGTGCGCCAGCGCTTTGGCGATCAGGACGCGCCGCTTCATGCCACCAGAGAGCGCCTGCAGCTTCTCGTCCTTCTTGTCCCATAGCGACAGATCCTTCAGCGTTTTTTCGATATGAGCGTTGTTGGCCGGCAGACCGAACAGCCCGCGCGAATAGGTCGTCACGGCCCAGACAGTCTCGAAGATGTCGATATGCATCTCCTGCGGCACGAGGCCGATCAACGATCGCGCGACGCGGTATTCCTTGCGCGTGTCATAGCCTGCGGCCGTGATCACGCCCGTCGTCGGCGTCACGATCCCGCATACCGCATTGATCAGCGTCGTCTTGCCCGCGCCATTTGGGCCCAGCAGCGCGAAGATTTCGCCCTTCTGGATGTCGAGATCGACAGCCTTCAGTGCCTGCAGCCCGCCCTTGTAGGACTTGCTGAGACCCCGGATCGAGAGAACGGGTTGCATGATGTAGAAGCCCCCCCAGGCGTGTCGTTGTGGCCCTGTAGGCGACCTCCCGCCATGTGGGGCCCGCCGCTGCCTGTGTCCAGAGGACGGACAAGGAATATCAAAGCCGACAATTGTAGGTAGAGATTTTCCAATGCAGCCTGCGCGGTAGCTGACACTGCACTGGCAGGAAGTCAGATCTCATCTGCGATCAACCTCTCACCCCCGTAACTGCAAGAGGGGGGGCACATGAGTTCCGGTTTGTACGCCGTGCGTAAGTCCGGAATTACACTCAAGCCAGCGAGAGAATCGTGGCCCGCAGCTCTGCTATCCCGAGGTTCTTCTCGCTCGACGTCACCAGCACGTGCGGATGTGCGGCGGGCTGTTTCATCAGCGCCGCGGTGGTGGCCGCGACAAGCTCCGGCAGGTCCGCCTTCTTGATCTTGTCGGACTTGGTGAGCACGACCTGGTACTGCACCGCCGCGCTGTCGAGGTCTTTCATCACTGTACGGTCCACTTCGCCTACGCCGCGGCGGGCGTCGATCAGCATGAACACGCGCCGCAGTTTCGAACGGCTGCGCAGGTAGTTGAGATTGAGGCGGCTCCAGGTGTCGACGTTCTTCTTGGGCGCATCGGCAAAACCGTAGCCGGGCAGGTCGACGAGATAAAACCTGCCCTCGGCGAGATCGAAGAAATTGACCTCCTGTGTGCGGCCAGGCGTATTGGATGCACGCGCGAGGTTCTTGCGGTTGCACAGCGCGTTGATGAGGCTCGATTTGCCGACATTGGATCGGCCAGCGAAGGCGATCTCGGGTCGATCGCTGGGCGGCATGGCGCTGATCGACACTGCGCCCATGACGAACGCCACCGGCCCAGCGAACAGCTTGCGGGCGGCTTCGATCTGCTCGGGGGTGCAGTCAGTCATAGGCTTCAGGTCCGTGAGCACGCCCTCGCCCTTCAAGACGAGCCCTTCGGGCTCTTCTCAGGATGAAGGATCAAAAACCAGCGTCGTGTCGTCCTCACGCTGAGAAGCTGCTTCAGGCGGCGTGTCAAAAAGGAGGAAGATGTGCTGCAGGCTTAGGCGGGCTTCTTGGCTCCGCTGAACCGCTTCTTCATCCATTTGTCGAACTCGGTCTCGACGCCGGTGCGGCGCATGATGATGTATTGCTGCAGGATCGAGATCAGGTTCGACCAGACATAGTAGATCACGAGGCCCGCTGCGAAGCCCGCGAACAGAACCGTGAAGAGAAGCGGGATCCACTTCATGATCGCCTTCTGCATCGGGTCGGCCGGCGGCGCCGACAGGCCCTGCAGACCGACCATGGTGATGCCATACAGGATCGGCCAGACACCTATGCCAAGCAGGCCGCCAATGAGCGGCACCGAGCGCGGCTCCCACGGGATCAGGCCGAACAGGTTGAAGATCGAGGTCGGGTCAGCGGCAGACATGTCCCTGATCCAGCCAACGAAGGGCGTGTGCCGCATCTCGATCGTCACGTTGAGCACGTGGAAGAGCGCGTAGAACACGAACATGGTCGGGATCAGAGGTAGGCAGCCAGCGACCGGGTTCACCTTCTCGCGCTTGAACAGGTTGGCCTGCTCCGTGCGCATGCGTTGCGGGTCGGCGGCGAAGCGTTCCTGGATGGACTTCATCTCGGGCTGCAACAGCCGCATCTTCGACATTGATTTGTACATGTTGTACTGCAGCGGGAAGAACAGCGTCTTCACCACGACCGTCAGCACGAGGATGGCGACGCCGAAATAGCCGACCCAACCCTGGAGGAGCATCAGGAAATAGAAGAACGGCTTGGTGATGAAGAACATGAACGACCAGTCGATCGCGTCCGTGAAGGAGGGCACGCCCTCCTTGTTTTCATAGCGCTCAAGCACGCTGAGCCGTTTAGCGCCGGCGAAAATGCGTGCTGTCTTGGTGATCGACTGTCCGGGCTGGATCTCGTAAGGTGACAGATCATAGCCGGCCGAATAGGTGACGGTGCCGTTGAGCGCCTCCGACCTAGCGACCATCGTGACGGTCTCGCCCTGCTCGGGCACTGCGGCGGCCATCCAGTATTTCGTGGTCAGTGAATTCCAGCCGCCAGTCACGGCGCGCGACACGGCCTGGCCCTGGGTCAGGTCGTGATAGTTCTTCATCTGGTTCTTGTCGGTGCCGTAGACACCGAGGGCTCCGCGGTGGGCGCCTTGTTCCTGATGCGGTGTCGTCACGAGGTCGGGCGTCTGACGCTGGCGAAGCTGCGTCTTCTGCGTGAGGGTGATGGCCGCCGCTCCGGTGTTGGCCACGGCGTCTGTAACGGTGAACATGTAATCAGCATCTACCGTGATTGTGCGATCGATGCGCACGGCTGCGGCGATGTAGGAAAGCTTCAGCGGATTATCGACGGTGAGTGTGCCGGCACTCGTCTGCGTCCAGAGCACGTCATCGGTGGTCGTGCTCGGGGTCGTCCAGGCGACGGTCGCGTAGAAGGCGCGCTCGGCTTCTGCCGGCGCCAGCAGCTTGATCTCGCCGACGGGGTTCTTGGCTTCCTTGTCGCCGATCGTCTCGTAGAAATTCTTCAGCGAAACGTCGTCGATGCGCGAGCCGAGCAGCGAAATCGATCCTTCGACCGATGGCGCGTCCACGACGACGCGCTGTCCGGACGCCAGTCCGGCGGTGACGATTTCCTCGCGGGGGCGGATGGTCGGCGTCGGCGATGCGGCCTGCTCGACGGCGTTTGCCGTGGCCTGCTGGCGGGCGGCCTGTGCGGCCTTCTGCTGGGGGTCCAGCACGAAGATGTTGTAAATCATGAACAGCCCGAAGCACAGGGCGAGCGCCAGCAGGAGATTGCGCTGGTCTTGCTGTTCCATGGATCAGGTCCGGGAGCTGGAGGCGCTGGCGTCCGCCTGAAAGGCACCATCTGAAGTCAGGAGGCGGCGGCGGAGGCTTATCAACGCCCTTTCCATATCGTCAAGCAAACGCGGCCATGGCGCTGCGGCGGTTTCCTGACGCGCCACGAAAACGTAGTCGGCGCCGCCAACGCCATGGACAGGCAAAAGCGAGCGCGCCGCCTCACGCAATCTGCGCCGGGCGCGGTTGCGGATCACGGCGTTACCGATCTTCTTGGTCGTGGTGAACCCCGCGCCAGCCTCGCCCCGCTGGAGGTTACGGCGGCGGGCCTGAACAACGATAAGGCGCCGCCTTTCCGCAAAACCCTCTGCAACGAAGAGGAATTCGCGCCTCACCCGAAGGCGAAGCACCTGAACTTGCGGCGCTGTGTCGGAGGTCGCAGGACCGCTTACGCGCTCAGACGTTTGCGGCCCTTGGCGCGGCGGGATGCCAGGATTTTCTGGCCGTTCTTGGTCGCCATGCGCGCGCGGAACCCGTGGCGCCGCTTGCGCTTCAGGTTGCTCGGCTGGAAAGTCCGTTTGGTGGACACGGGTCACTGCCCCTTATTCCTTTAGGAGGCGGGGGAACTACATGCTCGATCCGGGCAAGTCAAGCACGACCGGACTGTCGCATGAAGTCACCTTCCGGCGACGGGATTGTGACTGCTAGGCCGTACAACCACATGAAAAGACGGCAAAGTCGGGCGAAACGGGAACGCCCAGGGGACCACCAGCTGAGCGAGATCGATCATTCGGAGGGAGATGCCGCCCCGGCCAGCGCGCCGGAAGGCGGAAAGGGACGCTTTTTGTCCGGCCTGCGCGGTCGCCTTCTCATCTCGACGGCCGCTTTCGTTCTGATCGCCGTGTCGCTGGCCTATCCCGTCCTGGCTGGGAGCTACCGCAACAACTGGCTGGAGGAGCGAGGGCAGGCGGCCCAGATCGCCGCCCTGGCCGTCGAGGCGGCGCCTGACGGGCGGGTGGGGGACGAACTGTCGCGCCAGCTGCTGGAGCGCGCGCAGGTCGTCTCGGTGGCCGTGCAGGAGCAGGATTTCCGCGGCGAGATCCTGCCGCCCGCCATCGACATCTCCGGCGACCTGGTGGTGATCGATCTTCGAACCGAGAATTTCGTGGAAGGTATTGCTGGCGCATTCAGCCACATGTTCGCGCCCCGGGGCCGTTTCCTGCGCATCCTGCTCTCGCCATCCCTGACGCGCGACGAGGTGATGGAAGTGATCGTGCAGGAGCAGGGGCTGAAGGACGGGCTGATCGCGTTCTCCCGTACGCTGCTGCTGCTCTCGCTTTTGATCGCCGCGATGGTCGGCGCGCTGGTCTATTTCGCAATCTACCGGCTGGTAATCCAGCCAATGCGGCGCCTGACGCTGGGCATCGTCCGCTTCGCAAATGCGCCCGAGGGCTCCGAGTTCGAGCCGATGCCCAGAGGCGCCGACGAGATGCGTCGCGCCAACGTGGCGCTGCAGGCGATGCAGAAGACGGTGTCCGCAGCCTTTCGCCAGCGCAAGCGGCTTGCCGAGCTCGGCGAGGCGGTCGCCAAGATCAACCACGACCTGCGCAACTCGCTCTCCGCCGCCCAGATCGTCTCTGAAGGCCTTGCCGAGTCCGAAGACCCGCGCGTCAGGCGCGCTGCGCCACGCCTTGAGCGGGCGATTCAGCGCGCGGTCAATCTCGCCGAGGCGACGCTGAGCCATGCGCGCCAAGACCCCTCTGCGCCTAACCTGTGCACTGTGAACCTCATCCCTGCCATCGATGAAGCTGCGGCCGAGGGCCTCGCAGGCGCCGGCGAGATCGAATGGAAGCTTGACGCGTCGGGTCCGGTCAATGCGGTCGCTGATGTCGATCATGTGCATCGCATCGTCGCCAACCTTGTCCGCAATGCCGCGCGGGCCATCCGCGACCAGAAGGACCGATCCTGCCCCGGCAAGGTCAGCGCGCGCGTCTTTCTCGACGGCGGTTCGGCCGTGGTCGAAATTGCCGACAATGGTCCCGGCGTGCCGGCGATGGTGGCGGGCCGGCTATTCCAGCCCTTCGCCGGCTCGGCGTCGCGCGGGGGGGCAGGCCTGGGCCTTGCTATTGCGCGCGAGCTCGCTCGCGGCATGAAAGGTGAGCTGGTTATGTTATCGAACAGTTCAGAGGGCGCTTCCTTCACGCTGCGTGTTCCAGCTGCTTAGGCCAGCGCAACATCTACGGAAAGAGCGCGAACGCGCCGAGCAGAGCCACCATCACGAGGACGCATCCCCAAGCCAGGCAGGTGCCTAACCCATAGTGTCTGGAACGTCTGAGATGTTGCATGAGGTAGCGCCTCGCTTCTGGGCTATGTCTACGTCACCGGCGCGCATGGATCGGTACGCGGTCGGATACATCGGGGTGCGTCAACTCAACCGATTGCAGCGATCCACGGCAAGCCATGAGCCCTCATGTACGCCAGCGGAGCCGGGACCGGATCGCGTCCGTTCCCCTTTTTGTGGATCAGGTCCTGCTCGGCGAACCGGTCACGTCGCCGGCATCGGACGCGTCCGGCGCCTTCATGGCGGTGAGATGCTGCTCGACCGTCGGGGTCATCGTCCTCGTGAAGCCCGGCAGGCCCGCATCCTTATCGCTGGACGCGAAGTCCTTCATCAGGTCGAGCGTGTTCTCGTGAGCTTCGATCTGCTGGTCGATATGTAGGTCGTGTAAAGCCTCGACCGAGGCTTTCTTCAGATCATCAAGCTTGCCTATGTGGTCATTGCTGAGTGCCGAGGGCGGTGTGACCATGGTCGCCTTGGACAAGGTGGGCAGCTCAGCATGTCCAGCCGTGTGGCTATCAACCATCTTCCGGGCGAAGTCCTTCACTGATTCCACCTTCGAGCGCGATCTTCCCCCCTTCTATCTCTTACCTGTTCGCCAGCGAAGCCTTCCCGATTAAATCCGTCACGCCTGACGGCACCTCTGTCCTGTGAGAATGTGAGTACTCATTGCGGGTTCCGATAGAGCCCGTGACGGAACATGACGATGCATACAGCTTCGCCTGCAGGCGGAGCTTGCCTGACTGCGCGCGCTTAGCGCACGATTTCCAGCGCCACGCCTTCGCGTCTTGGATCAGCGCCGCCTTCAAGACGATCCGGACGCACCACGATCAGGTTGAGCCCTGAGTTCTCACCCGCCACTTCGCGGATCTTGAAGCCGGCATCCGACAGGAATTTCGACCATTGCTTGCCGGTCTCGTCAGCAGTCTCGACACTCACCACGGGACCGCGCGCGACCACGTTTGGCAGCGAACTCGCCTGCTGGGCAGTCGCGCCCCAGTCCAGCACGGCCACCAGCGTCTTCGACACATAGCCGATGATGGAGTTGCCGCCGGGTGAGCCTGTGATCATAAAGGGATCGCCCGCCTGGTCGAACACGATGGTCGGTGACATGGATGACCGCGGGCGCTTTCCTGGCCCCGGGGCGTTGGCGACGGACTTGCCGCCGAGGGTCGGCGGGCGCGTGAAGTCTGTGAGCTGGTTGTTGAGCAGGAAACCGTTGGTCCAGCGCTGCGAACCGAAGCCGCTTTCCACCGTGGCGGTGAATGAAACGGCATTGCCCTCATAGTCGATGAAGGACAGGTGCGTTGTGCCCGGCTGGGCTGCATTAGCATCGCGTCCCCACATGTCGGCGATCGGCTTGCCGCGCAGCACGGCGCCGGGGTCGCCCGGTTGCGGCGCGTCGCCAGGCTTGAAGCCGCTGGCGGCGCGGGCGCTGATATAAGTCGGGTTGAGCAGGTCAGCGACCGGCACTGACACGGCGTCCGGATCGGCGACATAGTGATCGCGGTCGGCATAGCCAAGTTGCTGCGCCAGCACGAAATCGCGCAGGTTCGCTGCGGGCGTTTCATCCGGGGTCGCCGCGGCGATCTTGTCGTACAGCGACATGATCAGGTTCATCGCCACGCCGCCGGAAGAGGAGGGCGGCGCCGAGCAGATCCGATAGGTGCGAAACGGGCCGCAGACGGCGGGCTTCTCAAGCACCTTGTAGTCGGCGATGTCCTTTGCCGACAGCGCACCCTGGATGTCGCCGGAGTGGACAGCGTCGACGATGTCCTGCGCGATCTGGCCGCTGTAAAAGACGGCCGGTCCGTTCTTGGCGACCGAGCGTAGCGTGGCCGCATATTCGGGATTGGTACGCCGGTCGCCGGCGGCCAGAGCCTTTCCGTCAGGAAAGAAGTAAGCGCCTGTCGCCGGGTTCTTCGCCAGAGGGCCGTTCCTGAAGTAGGATGATCCCAGCGAGCTTGCGAGGCGAGGCGACACGATGAAGCCTTCATCCGCCAGCTTGATCGCCGCGTCGAAGTTTGCCGCCCATGGTTGCTTGCCGTACTTGTCGTGCGCGGCCTTGTAGAGAGCAACCGCGCCTGGCACGCCAATGGACTTTCCGGATGTGACCGCCGGTCCGAAACCGAGATTCTGTCCGTTAACGGTGAAGTAGTCCGCCGTCGCCGCCGCCGGCGCGGTCTCGCGTCCGTCGAAGACGGTCGTGGTGTTGGACTTGCGGTCGTAGACGACCATGTAGCCGCCGCCGCCAATTCCAGAGCTCTGCGGCTCGACAAGGCCCAGCACGGCATGCGCTGCGATCGCCGCATCGACGGCGCTGCCGCCGGCCTTGATCGCGGCAAGGCCTGCTTCAACCGCGCGTTTGTCCGCCGCCGAGATCATGGCGCGGCCCGAGAGTTTCCAATCTGACGACGGTGCGGCCGCTGGCGGGCTGGTGCAGCCCGACGCCGCGATCAGAAGGGCGAAGGCGGCTATGCCGGCAAGCCTGGTGTGGCGCATGCGCGGGCGCTCCTTGTTGCGCAGGAGAAAGAGGACGGTCATACAGCCCCATTATACCGTCCTGCAATGACGGCAACTGAAGCCTGCCTTGAGGCCTGTGAAATGACGGGAATTTCCAGTTGAGTGCGCGCCCCGGCCCGGCAAACCTCATCACCGACGTTGGCGGGCTGCTCGTCGGCTCGATGCATGACGCATCCGTGGGTACGGGCGTCACCGTGATCCGCCCTGAGGCGCGCGCCGTGACAGCCGTTGTCGTCGCCGGCGGAGGGCCTGGCACGCGCGAAACGGATGCGCTGGCGCCCGATACACTTGTCGATGCCGTAGATGCGATCGTGTTTTCGGGCGGCTCGGTCTACGGCCTTGCAGCCGCCGATGGCGTGACCGCAGCGCTGGGCGCGGCGCGGCAGGGCTTCGCGCTCTTTCCCAACAGCCCCATTCCCACGTCTCCCATCGTACCCGCAGCCATTCTCTATGATCTCGCCAATGCCGGTGACAAGGCGTGGGGCGAGACGCCGCCTTATCGTGCGCTGGGCATGCAGGCGCTAGCAAACGCAAAGCAGGCTTTCGACCTCGGCCGAGCAGGCGCTGGCTTCGGCGCGCGCGCGGGAGGAGGCCCCGGAGGCCTCGGCTCAGCGAGCATCGCGACGCATGACGGCGTGGTGGTCGGGGCGCTTGCCGCGGTGAATTCGCATGGCGCCGTGAAGATGCCCGGGTCCGACGCATTCTGGGCATGGCCCTATGAACAGTCCGGCGAGTTCGGCGGCGCACGCCCCGCGGGTGACTATACGCTCGATCCGGATGACTGGGGCCGCGCCAAGAGCAATCCCGGCATCCTTCCCCTGCCGCCGATGGCAGGACGCTCCAACACCACGCTTTGTTGTGTTGCGACCAATGTGGCGCTTGCGCCTGCGGAAGCGCAGCGGATAGCGAAGATGGCGATGGCGGGCGTCGCGCGCGCCGTACGACCAGCGTTCGCGCCCTTCGATGGCGATGTGGTGTTCTGTCTCTCGACCGCGCAGATCGAACGCAGCGAGCATCGTCCGTTCATGCTGGCGCGCATCGGCGAGCTTGCGGCCAGCACGCTCGCGCGCGCCATCGCCCGCGCGGTTTTTGAAGCGGGCGGCTAGGAGCCCGTCTCTCTAACGGCTCTTGAGCAGGTTGTCAGATGGGCCGGGGGGCCGGCTTCATTTTGAAGATGTGGCTTGAGTGTAAAGGACGCGCGTATCGTCGCGACCCAACATGTCTGCTTGAGGATTGCGACACGCCTACGCCTGACGCAACCGTCGAGGCTCGCCTCGATGCCTGCGCGTTCGCCCAAAGTTGGCGTACGCGCAGGGCAACGCCGCTCTACGCCGCGACCCCCGATGGGATGGGACGGGCGCGCGGTGGGATTGTCGTCAACGCCGCTTCATTGCATTCGCCACCCTCGGCGAGTTCCTGAAGCATGTGACGGCGCGCAATGCGGCAGTGGTAGAGCGAGGTCATCTCGATCCAGCCGCGACGCTGGAATTCCGTCATCTTGCGTGAGACGGTCTCAAGCCGCAAACCGAGGAACTCGGCCATGTCTCCCCGGCGCATGGGAAGGTCGAAGTCACCGCCGTGCGTCGCGTCACAAAGATCGGCGACAGACAGCAGGAAGCTCGCCAGCTTCTGCTCGGCGGACTGCGCGCCGATCGCCGCAAGCTGGGCTTGCGCAGCCCCAAGCTGACGTCCGACCTGACGAAGCAGCTGCTCGGCGAGCAGCGCGTCGCGCTGGCAGATATCCTTCAGCGATCCACCGGGTATGGCGCGTACCGTGACGGCTGTGATCGTCTCGCAGCCATTGACGTACGTGTCGTCGCTCTCAAGGCCGAGGATCGAGCCCGCATTGGCGAAGCCGACGACCTGACGCTGACCGTCGATCAGCGTGCGATACAGCTTCACCCATCCGCTTTCGACGACGTAGAGACCTGACCGGTCGTCGCCCTCGAAGAACAGGTGCTCGTGCGCTCCGACCTGCTTCAATTGGCCAGGTCTGTAGTCTTCGGCTTTCCCGAAGGATGCCTTTGTGAGGGAAGCAATTCTACCGCCAGCGATGCACATTGAGATTGTCCTTGTCCGGTTCCAATGCGTGAACCGTGTCTCGCCAAACTTGCAGCCGTTTGCCGAAGTGTGTCTGGCTTTGTGACCAAACGTGACACCTGGACTGCGAAGGTCCGAATTGGCCCGGCCTGCCAATGTTCCAGCGCATTTGTCGCAGGGCCAGGTCGAGACTGGCCTCGCTCAGATCGTCAGACCATGGACGCGTGGCTTCGGGGTGAAACCGGGATCAAGACAGGCGGCAATATTGCGGGCGTAGGGTTTGCCGCGTGCCGACACGGTGAGGGTGTTCCCGTGCAGGCCAACAAGCCCGGCCCGCATCAGCGGGGCCAGTTTCGGATAAACGGCATTCTTGGTGTCAGCATCGAGATTGACCTCGAAATTGCAAAGCACGCCCTCGATCAGCCGGCCGATCGATAACTCCTCCCGCGTTGGCTTCAGGCCACGGACGACCGGCGACTTCCCTTCGCCAAGGCTTGCGCGATAGGCCTCGGTGTCAGTCGTGTTCTGGTAGAAGAGATCGGGCAGGGAGGAGATCGCCGAAGCGCCAAGGCCGATGAGGGCGTCGCTCGCATCGTCTGTGTACCCCTGGAAACTCCGGTGAAGTCGGCCGTTTTGTTCTGCCGTCGACAACGCGTCCCCCGGTGCCGCAAAATGATCAAAACCGATCGGCATGTAGCCCGCGGATGTCAGCGTACGGGCCGCCGCCTCAGCCTGCCGGAAGCGCGTCTCCCCTGAAGGCAGATCGTCGGTGCGGAATGCCTTCTGGTGCCTCTTCATCCACGGGACGTGCGCGTACCTGAAGACGGCGATTCTATCGGCGTCCTGCGTCGCAGCAAAAAGTCCGGTCTCCACGACGTCTGCGATGGTCTGCCCCGGAAGGCCGTACATCATGTCGATGTTGATGCTTTCGACACCCATGCCGCGCAGCATCTTTATCGCTTCCTCGATCACCGCTTTTGGTTGGATCCGATTGATGCGCTTCTGTACTTCGGTATTCAGCACCTGAACACCGAGGCTGGCACGGGTGAGGCCGGCATTCACAAACGCGTGGACCAGCCCTGCCGAAATCCCGCGCGGATCAAGCTCGACGGCGATGTCTGCGAGGGGCGAAAGGTCGAAACGCGTGCGGATCGCAGCGAACAGGTCATCCACCTGCTGCGGCGACAGAATGTCCGGCGACCCGCCGCCAAAATGTATCCTGGTGACACGAGCACTGGGCGGCACATCAGATGCGACGAGGGCGATCTCCGCCTTGAGCGCGCGGATATAAGTGTCGACCGGATCTGCGATCGTTGGAACGGATGTATGGCAGCCGCAATACCAGCAGAGCTTCTGGCAGAAGGGGATGTGAAGGTAGAGCGAAATGGCCGCGTCGGCGGGCAAGCGGGCAAGCGCGGAGCTGGCGACTGCGGCATCTACGTTCGCGGAGAACCGGTTGGCAGGCGGATAGCTGGTGTATCGCGGCAGCTGTTCGGACGCGAATTCTGGCAGGTAGTCCCACACGTCCTTCTCGCTGCGAGCGCGATAGGTAAGGTCGCTCATTGATCCGCCCTCGCACCAGCGTTCTTCAGACCACGCGCGGTGATCCGGCTAGCTGCCGTCAGTCCCATCATGGCCAGTCCCGCAAGGGCGATCGCACAGCTTGCGCAGTGCGCGTGCCCCCCCCGAGTAGCGCCGCTCCTGGCGGCGCTTTGCCACACCATGCGCTGCCGAGTGTCATCTCCACGCCGCTCTCGCAGGAACGAATGAAGACGCCCGTGATCGTGGTCGCCAAGCCGGACAGGAATACGACCGATCGCTTCACGAGCGTCTCCACCTCGCGGTCGCGTGGGATTTGGGAACGTAGCGACCGCGCAGTCTGTGTACGCCTCTGCGTCGCCCCCTCTTTGAGATGGATCAAGCGACGGGGGATTGCCGGCATGTCAATGCGCGCTCGTCGCGCCTCCACGCTGGAGAGCGCTCCGCTTGAAAGGGCAAATTCATGGCGGCAGCATTTTCCCGCTAGCACATCGACGTCCGCACATTTGCGGTCGGCTTCCTGATGCTCGTCATGCTGATCCTATCCTTCAGCGGAGTAGCAAACGCTGCCGATCTTGCATTCCGCGCGCACGGCTTCATCTTCTTGGTTGCCTCAGCCATCAGACTGGCGGGCCTGCTCGGGTGGCGTGAACTCTCGGAGCTTCAACCGCAATTGCGATGTCCTCCTCGTCGGTGATTGTCACTCTCAATGCGCTGCGTCTGGCCACTGGCGGCAGGCGGGAAACAGGGGGGGCGGCAGAACGTGGTCATCTTAATGATCCCGGGCGCCATAGTGCTGGCCCTTGTTGTCCTTGCAGCTTTCATTTGGTCGCTACGATACGGCCAGTACGACGATCCCACGGCCGCCGCCGCTCGCGTTCTCCTGGAAAACCACCGTCCCAAATGATCCCGCGCCTGGGGATACGTCGCCGCAGGCAAGACATGTTGACAGTCGTTCCGGACAATGGCCCTTCAATCGATAGGAGCGGCGCCTGTTATGGGCCGCTTAGGGTGGGAGCGACACGTGTCCGCGAACGGCGGCCAAGGCCATATACTCGTGGTTGACGACGATATCGGCCTGCGCGAGACCGTGGCCGATTTTCTCTCCATGGAAGGCTATGCCATCCGTGAAGCTGGAAACGTGACTGAAGCGCGGGCGCAAATCGCGACCGGCCATCCCGACCTCATCCTGCTCGATATCAACATGCCAGGCGGCGACGGGCTCTCGCTTGCGGGGGATCTTCGCCGTTCGACTGAAATCCCGATTATCATCCTGTCGGGCAAGGGTGCGATGGTCGACCGTGTCGTAGGCCTCGAAGTGGGCGCCGATGACTATATCGCAAAGCCCTTCGAACTGCGCGAGCTGCTGGCCCGCGTCCGGGCGGTCCTGCGTCGTGCGCGACCGCCCGTTGCCGCTGGCGAGCCCGCCGCGCCCGAGCGCCAGTGCCGTTTCGATGCCTTCGTGTTGACGCCGTCGCGCCGCGAGCTGAAGAGCAGCGCCGGCGATAACATCGATCTCACCGGCGCCGAGTACAATCTCATTGCGGCTTTTGCAGAACGCCCCAATCGCGTTCTGACGCGCGACGCCATCGCCGATGTGACGCGGAAAGATGACTGGAGCGCCTTCGACCGTAGCATTGATACGCTGGTCAGCCGCCTGCGCCGCAAGCTCGCTCCGCACACCACTTCGTCACAATTGATCCAGACCGTACGCGGGGAAGGTTATGTCCTCGCGAGCGTCGTTGTATGGTCTGGCTCGCGTGAGGCTTGATCACCCTTTCCGATAAAGCGTGTCGTGAATGAGCTGGGCCAGCTGCGTGCGCGACGATGGCTTGGGCAGGAATGGACGGTCTGTCTGCACACCTGACTTCGCCATGCGCGGCGAATAGCCGGATGTCAGGACGACCTTCATCTTTGGATGGCGCTTGTCGATTTCGTCGGCGAGCGCGTGTCCGTCCATTCCTCCCGGCATGACGACATCGATCAGCGCAAGCGCGATGTCCGGGTCGCGCGCCAACACCTCCAGGGCGCCGGGCCCGTCCGCAGCGATCCTTACGCGATAGCCCAGCCCCTCGAGGCGCGAGACCGTGACCAGCCGCACATCTGGATCATCCTCGACGACCAGCACAACTTCAGTATTGCCCCTGTGAACGGTCTGATTTGACGCCACAGTCCTGACAGCAGCTGTCCCCTTTTCGCGCGGGAAGAACAGGCTCACACGGGTGCCGCTTCCCACTTCGCTATAGAGCCGTGCGTGGCCCCCCAGCTGCTTCATGAGCCCATAGACCATGCTGAGCCCAAGTCCCGTTCCCGAGCCAGTCTCCTTGGTCGTGAAGAATGGCTCGATCGCTCGTCCGCACACGTCAGGCGTCATCCCGACGCCCGTGTCGGAAATCGACACGCACAGATACTCTCCGGGCGGCACCTCCTGCGGGGTGCGCGGGTCATCTTCGAAGCGGACCCCCTCCGTATCGATGTCGATGATGCCGCCATCCGGCATTGCGTCGCGCGAATTCACGGCGAGGTTGAGGATTGCAGTCTCGAACTGGTCGATATCTGTCTCGACAATTCCAGGATCGTCGGACAGGTGCATGCGCACCTCGATCTGCTCGCCGATCGTGCGTCGCAGCATCTCCTCCATGTCCTCGAGCGCTTTGTTGAGGTTGAGAGGCTGGCGGATCAGCGGCTGCTTCCGCGCGAAAGCGAGCAGGCGCTGTGTGATCCGCGCAGCGCGCACGGCCGCCTCCTGAGCCCGCGCAACCGCCCGGCGCACGGCGGGAGGCATGTCCCCCGCAGCGATCATCTCCAGATTGCCGCCGATTACGCTGAGAATATTGTTGAAGTCGTGCGCGACACCGCCGGAAAGCTGGCCGATCGCGTCCAGCTTCTGGTGGTGCAGGATCATCTCCTCGGCGCGCTTCTTTTCCGTGAGATCATAGATGATGCCGACAAAGATCACGCCATCGGCGGTCTCTGCTTCGCCGACAGACAGATACATCGGGAAGACCGTGCCGTCAGACTTGAGGCCACTCAGCTCCCGTCCCATCCCGATGATGCGCTTCACGCGCGTCTCGCGATGGCGCGACAGGTATCCGTCGTGCGTCGCAGCCTGCGATACCGGCATCAGCACTGACACATTACGCCCAATGAGTTCGTCGGTATTGTACCTGAACAGTTTCTCGCAACCGGGGTTCACATACTGGATCGCCCCAGTCGCATCGATCACGATCAGGCCATCGACCATGGTTTCCGGCACGATCCGGAAGCGCTCGTCGGTGAAGAGTGACGTCAAGTCGGTCTCCGGCAGCTTCCACACATCGGACGAGCCTATGGCAACGCCCGGTTTGGCGCCAGAAGGCGTAAGGCCGTCGCGAATTGGCGATTTGTCCTTCATCGACTGACCCAGGCGGATTTTACGGCTGACGGCCGAATTTGTCGCAATGTGCAAATCGGGCGCTTGATCTGAATCAGACAGCGCAGGCCCAGACAGTTGCAGCATGCATCCAGCAGTGGAGGCACGCATGTCATTGACGCAGGTTGTATTGCGGTTGGCGCGAAACCCCGGTTTTCCGGCAGGCGATGATAGCCAAGGCTACGTCATCAACGCCCCGCTGGACGCCGACTTCAAGCTCTCCGTGGAGGAATGGCAGAAGGTTCGCGACGAATGTTCGGTCATTCGGTTCAAGCCGGGCGACGACCGGGATGCAGATGGGAAGCTGACGCACCGCGGGTCTCACTGGTTCCTCCACTATGACGAAGCGCACGAGGGCGATGACGAACCGGTCTATCGCCTCGGTGATCATGCGCTCGCGCTCGGCAGCTACATAACAATTCACGAAAACGATGGACGCGATCTGACTTATCGGGTCGCCCAGCACCTTCCAGCGAAGCAGCCAGACTGATCCTGCGCGGCCAAATCGAAGCAGGAGGCTTCACAATGAGGATGCCAATCAACCTCACCCTGATCATCGCTGGCGGTGCCTTGGCGCTCTCTGCGTGCGCTGTCGGTGCACCGTTACCGACATCTGAAGCAAAGCTTCGCGAAGCCACTCTCGCCGCCATCGAGGGCGTCAACCCGGATCAGATCGTGATCTCAGATGTCCACCGGCAGCCTGCCAAGATTTCGTGGCGCGTGACCGCGGGGAAGAAAACCTACGCCTGCGATTCAGACGATCTCTATCGCCTGCCATCTTGCTCACCCCAAGCCTGAAGCCATCATCGCGGAGACACGGATGTCATTCCCACCCCTTTTCATTTCGGTCGTCCTGACCCTTATGGGCCTGTTCGCAGTCACCCTCGCAAGCGTCGCGCTCGCCAGCAGACAATGATGAGACCACCCATGCACCTTTGAGATGCAGGGCGACGTCGCGGCTGGTGTCGGAGCGCGGCGCGCCGCGTCTTCTGAGGTCAGACAACGGCCCCAGTTCGTCTCTCGCGCCCTCCTGAAGTTGATCGCCGATCAGGGCATCGCGACAGCGCTGATCGATCCCGGCAAGCCCTGGCAGAACTGGACGGGGGAAAGCTTCAACGGCAAGTCCCGCGACGAGTGTTTGTCGCTCGAGCGGTTCCGCTCACGCGCCGAAGCAAAGGTCATCATCGAGACCTGGCGGCGCCACTTCAACGAGGAGCGTCCTCATTCGTCACTCGGCTACATGACACCGGCCGAGTTTGTCGCCAGTATCACCACCAACGCAGGGCCCGTGACCGCGACGGAGCGGACAGCTGCGGTATGTGGGGCCTGCGCGCTCCGCTCCGTCGCTCAACCGCTCCGGCAGGGGAAAAAGACAGAAGGCAGAAATGGCCGCTTATTCAAACTAGCGCTGGTCCGAAGAAACGAGGCCGTTCAGCCAAGTTAAGCTGACAGTCCCATCGAAAGCCAGTTCCGCAACACCGACTGGCGCCTGCGGCGCTACACGGAATTGTCGAACGGGTAGGGGCGGGCCACCAGCCACATTCATCTCGCAGCCTTCGCTCAGTTCTCCGGCGCAGCATTTAGCGGCGGCAGTTTGAGTTTCGCTGCCTCTGCGCACGCCTGCTGCGTCAAGCCGGAATTCGACCAGTTGGCTTGTGTCGCGCGCCCGCCGAACGCTTCCGCGCATGCGCGCTCATACACCCGGTAGATCTCCACCGGCGGCACGATGCCCTTTAGGTAGTCCGTCACGGGATGCGTCGGTCCGCAGAAGCGTGGCGAAATCGCCGTATCCAGCGGACTGTCATCCCACCGGTTGCGCTCGACCGGATTGGTCCCCGCAGTCACCAGCATCCTGGCAATCTGCGCGACCATGAGATGATCGTGAGCCAGGTTGCGTTCACACGCCATGAACATGGTGTGCAGCGGTCCATTCCCCTCGGCGTCGAACTTCCAGTTCGGATCCCATCCGCGATCCAGATAGTTCTGCACGCGCTCGCGATCGAGCAGGACAAGTGCCTCCATAACTTCGGCGGCGGTTGGCAGGCTGCCAGCAAGCCCGGCCTCGACGGCAGGCGGGTCAGTTGCCGGCCCGCGCGTGAGTGCGATCCACGCAATGGTCAGGGCGATCGCGCCCGCGACCGCAAGGATCGGCGTCAACGGGCGGCGCTTGGCGGCCTGCGGCGGCGCAGCCGTAGTCACTTGCGATCGGCCATCAGTCGCCGCGCCGACGAAGTCACCGGCGGCGACGCTGGATCCGTGCGTCAGGCGATAGCCGACTTTGGGCAGTGTCTCGAGCGTAAAGGGGCTCTTCGCGAATCCGCGCGCCAGCGCACGCACCTTGCCGATCGTCCGTGTGATCGCGTCATCGCTGACAATCCGACCCTGCCAGCAGGTCTCAACCAGCTGGTCCCGGGAGACAGTTGCTCGGCCCGCGCGCGCCAGCACGACGAGAACCGACATGGTCTGTGCCTCGACGCGGATCTCGCGACCCTCGGCGAACACCCGGCAGGCCGACGGCGAGATTCGCAGCGGGCCAAGGTCGAAGTCGGCTTCCTGGGCCAGGTTGAAGCGGCTGGCTCCCGTGCTCACAGGCTCAGTCTCTCAAAAGTCGGAAAAAAGTCGGTTCCCGACCGTTTGAAAGTCCTGCGTCTACGCACGGTCACGGTAAATCTCTCTCCGAAAATGAACTGTATACAATCGCAACCTCCCACCTCTTTGGCAACCGCCAGGAGGCCGGGAGGCTGCATGGGAGCTGGGGGACGGGCCGGGCTGTGACCACAGCCCCTCCGTGGAGCTCGCCGGGTTCGCGCCCGGCGAGCGTCCGGGCCTCTCAAGCGACGGGTCGCAGCCTTTGCGTCTGGGGGCGGATAGCTATCGGCCTTGGGACGCCCGCCCGCAGAGACTGTGTGGGGGCGCGTGATCTCTTCTCAGCCGACGGAAAAGCGACAGGCTGCTGCGGGGCTGCGCAAATCGGCCGATTCTGGACGCACCTCGTCGGCCTCGATCCCAACAATCTCAATGGTGCTGACAAGTTTAGTGCTTTTCGGTCCGGATCGGCCGAGATCCTATCGGGAATCACTCGAGATTTCATATGGTGTGGCCGGGCCGCCGAGACACGAGTTCGGTCGTTTTGGACTTACCTTGTCAGCACCCGAAAACGTAACTGGAGGAAATCGTTGAGGCCAACCTGCCCACATATCCGTAATGCGTATTACTTGACAGTAACGTGACGGTTCGGCGAAAAAGCGACACCTCCGGCCCGTCCCCCAACCTTGGGCCAAGGATAGATGGGGTGGCACCCCTGACTGCTTCCGACCGAGGTCACGTCCACCTGAGTGGTGTAAATTGGGGCGGCCAAGCAGTGTACCGGCTCAGGCCGCGCGCGATGTAAGTATCGGCGTTGCGGCAGGCGACGCAAGAGCGAACCGGTCGGCTTCCTCCTC
>Ga0247839_1003502_pt1 | contig 21607 bp, 15 predicted proteins | sample LaCruzMarch2015__6_FD_192405 | JGI IMG/M metagenome (GOLD analysis project Ga0247839, IMG submission 192405) | Freshwater microbial communities from meromictic Lake La Cruz, Castile-La Mancha, Spain - LaCruzMarch2015_16m | ecosystem: Environmental > Aquatic > Freshwater > Lake | place: Spain... | reverse complement strand
TGCTTGAAACACATAGAGACGATATTAAATTATTAGATAATTTTATTGGCGAAATTGAAACCAATCATTCAAAAATTCCAGTATTGATAAAAAAATATTTGAAGCTAAAAGGAAAAATTATTGCTTTCAATGTAGATCCAAAATTCAATAATTCATTAGATGGGTTTTTGGTGTTGAACATCAACGAAATTCCAGACGAAGCCTTTGATATGGTGAGCAGGTAAATTTACATATAAAAATTTCCTTCCTAATATACATCATTTCAAAAGTGTTTAATTACAAAAACATTTTTGAAATGATATATTTGCCCACATGAATATTTTATTGATTGGTGCTGGTGGACGTGAGCATGCTTTTGCTTATAAGCTGTCGGAAAGCCCATTGTGTACTCAACTTTTTATTGCCCCTGGCAATGCAGGAACTTCTGTATTTGGAAAAAACGCAAAAATGAATCCAAACGATTTTGAAACGGTTGGTCAGTTTTGTATAGAAAATAAGGTTGAATTATTAATAGTTGGTCCTGAGGAACCTTTGGTGTTAGGCATGCGCAATTATTTTGAAGCCAATGAAAACTTAAAAAATATTCTGTTTATTGGTCCCGATAAAATGGGAGCAACCATGGAAGCCAGCAAAGATTGGAGCAAAGCTTTTATGTATAAAAACAATATTCCAACGGCTGCTTACCAAACTTTTACCAGCGATAATTTAAACGAAGGCATTGAATATTTAAAAACTCAAAAAATGCCAATTGTGTTAAAAGCCGATGGATTGGCAGCCGGAAAAGGTGTTTTGATTTGTCAAACATTGGAAGAAGCCACCAGTGAATTGCAGCAAATGATTAGCGATAAAAAGTTTGGTGAGGCAAGCAGCAAGGTGGTGATTGAAGAATTTTTGACTGGAATTGAGTTATCGGTTTTTGTGTTAAGCGATGGAAATTCGTATAAAATATTGCCAACGGCAAAAGATTATAAACGAATAGGGGTGGGCGAAACCGGTTTAAACACGGGTGGAATGGGCGCTATTTCTCCAGTTCCTTTTGCCAATAATGAATTTATGCAAAAGGTAATAACCAAAATTATTGAACCAACCATTAGCGGATTGAAAAACGAAAACATAAAATATGTAGGTTTTATTTTTATTGGTTTAATAAAAATAGGCGAGGAGCCTGTGGTTATTGAGTATAACTGCCGAATGGGCGATCCTGAAACTGAAACTGTTTTGCCTTTAATTGAATCAGATTTTGTGGAATTAATGGTGGCTACTGCCAAAGGAAAATTACATGAAACTGATTTGAAAATTAGCACTCAACATGCGGCAACGGTTATGATGGTGTCGGCTGGTTATCCAGGAGATTATGAAAAAGGAAAAGTAATGTCAAACTTGGATGCTAATAATAATTCCATGTTGTTTCATGCTGGAACAGCATTGAATAATAACAATGAAATAGTTACCAATGGCGGACGAGTTTTAGCAGTTACATCGTTAGGGAATTCGTTGAGCGAAGCTGTTTCTAAATCAATGAAAACGTCCGAAAATATTAGTTTTGAAGGGAAGTATTATAGAACAGATATTGGATTTGAGTTTTTGTAGTATTCAGCGTCATTTCTATCACGCTTTAGTTAGAGAAGCAATCCTACAGTAATAAACTGAGAGATTGCTTCGTGCCTCGCAATGACGTTTTTCATCACTCGTCATTGTGAACGAAGTGAAGCAATCTCTCAACAACAAAAAGGTTGTTTCATGCCTATCAATGACATACATGCTTTTATGTTTTATAAGCAAGTCACAATTATTTACTTTAAAAATCACACAAAAATTAGTCAATAAAAAGCATTTATTTGCACCAAATAAGATTCATAAAAATGATAAATAAAGAAGATGTTTTAAAAGCATTGAGCACTGTTCAAGAGCCAGATTTACACAAGGATTTGGTTACATTGAATATGATTCAAGATATTGTAATTGATGGGTTAACGGTTAGTTTCATTGTGGTTTTAACCACACCTGCTTGTCCTTTAAAAGAAAAAATTGAGAAAGATTGTGTGGATGCTATTCATCAATTGGTGAATGACCAAGCAGTGGTTAAAGTAACTATGACTGCCAATGTTTCATCTAATCGTGCTGATAAATTAACACTTCCTGGTGTTAAAAATATTATTGCAGTAGCAAGCGGAAAAGGTGGAGTTGGTAAAAGTTCTGTTTCTAGTAATTTGGCCATTGCGTTAGCAGCTACGGGAGCTAAAGTAGGTTTGTTAGATGCCGATATTTATGGTCCAAGTATTCCCATGATGTTTGGCGAAATGGATACTCAACCGTTAATGCGCGATGTAGATAGTAAACAATTAATGGTTCCAATTGAAAAATTTGGAATCAAATTATTATCGATAGGTTTTTTAATTAAACCAGAGCAAGCAGTGGTTTGGCGTGGTCCAATGGTTTCATCGGCATTACGCCAGTTTGTAAGCGATTGCGATTGGGGTGAATTAGATTATTTGATTTTGGATTTACCTCCTGGAACTGGCGATATTCATTTAACCATGTTGCAAATTGTGCCTTTAACAGGCGTTGTAATGGTTACAACCCCTCAAGCCATTGCGCTTGCAGATGCTTATAAAGCAGCCACCATGTTTAGCATGACACCCGTTAAAGTTCCAATTTTAGGTTTGGTAGAAAACATGGCTTATTTTACGCCAGAAGAATTGCCTGATAACAAATATTATATTTTTGGAAAAGATGGTGGCAGAAATATGGCGAGTGAATTAAATGTAAGTTTATTAGGCCAAGTGCCTATTTATATGAGTATTCGTGAAGGTGGCGATGCTGGCGTACCTGCTGCATTAGATAATACTAAACCAGCATATAAAGCATTTGAAAAAATAGCTCAAAATGTGGCTCAGTTGGTTTCTATTATCAATTCAACAGAAAAAACAGTTAGCGCTGAATAATGTTGAATAGTTTATATTTGGAAAAACACAAAAACTAAAAAATGAACGAATTGATGAGAGAAAAAGTGGAGATAGCATTGAACAGCATGCGTCCGTTTTTACAAGCCGATGGTGGCGATGTAGAATTGGTTGATATTACTGACGATATGGAAGTTCAATTGCGTTTAACAGGAAATTGTAGCAGTTGTAATATTAGCCATATTACCATGAAAGCAGGAATAGAAAACGGTATAAAAAATGCCATTCCTGAAATAACTCGGGTGATTGCGGTTAGTTAGAATTTTATAATCAATGGACGATAGACCATAGATATATATAGGAAAAGGTTTGCGTAAGCTGACCTTTTTTTGTATAAAGAAGATGTGGATTTTGCTAAAAATAATTTAATAGATAGCTTTTATTTCAAGTTTACAATGCAAATAAAAGAATAACATTCAAATCCTTTTGGAATAAGTTTGGTTTCAAAGAATTGTTCTTTTGCCCAAATGTTTAATTTCTCTGTCATTTCTTTATTAATTGATTGTTTTGAAGAATATTTTGAAATTCTTTCATCATAAATATTTCCATAAAAGTCTATACATTTTCCATATTTATTAATAACAATATGATGAATAAAAACGTTAAATATAGTTGTATCATTACTTGTTTTTGAAATAGATAATCCAAAAATATTACCAACTTCTTGTTTATAATTATTGCCATTGGTTAAGTTAGGAATTTCAAAAGTGTTTGTTAATTTTACCTTTTTATATTTACGAATCAGTTTTGGAGCGTTGTATGATTTTTCTTGAGTAATATACACTCCAACTGGAATTTGCTGAATAGTAAAAGTAGCAAAGTCTAGTTTTATAACAGTTCCTTGATTTGTAAATATGATGAGGCAATTGTTTTTTACATACATCGAATTTTTCGAGATTTTTATAGCAAGTTTTTCATATTTTACAGAATCACACTGTCTTTTACATTCTTCCCATTCATCTTCATCAATTTCTGAAGTATCACCAGTTCTTAAAACTCTACTACTAAAATCCTTTCTACAGTTTTGGCATCCATATTTTGCCCACCTGAATGCGTCAGAATCAAAATAATAATTCCAATAGTAAAAACCATTTTTATGTAAAATTTTTGTTGTGTCAATTATATCATTAAGATATAATATTTTAAATGGTTGTCCATTTTTTAAAATTTCAATTGCGGGCCTATAACTATGATCTGATAAGAAAACAGATTGATATGAAGTACGAATTACAGCTAAATATTTTCCATCATCACTTGTTAAAATTTTCTCGCGGTAATACTTGTCAATTTTATATAATAGTTTTTTATTGTAATAAACTTTTGTAACTCCAAGCATAGGACTTGCGTTAAAAGGAGCGTAAGAAACTGCTTTAATAGTTACTTTTTGACCTTCATTTTTTTGTGTGAAGGGATAAGCTGCAACCCATGTTGTTCCTGAACATTTTATTATTAGAAATGTCAAAAAACAAGTAGTCCAAATAGTTTTTAATGATTTCAAAAATTTCATTTTGTTATACTCGCAATAATAACCATTCTATAAAACACTCCAAATAATTCATTACTTTGGTCTTTATTCATTTCAAAACAATCAATGGTTGAATCTTTCCTTTCTCACTTTAGCAACTTTAACTAAACCAATTTTATGAGAGATCAGACTATCAACTGACAACTGACAACCATCAACTGTCAACTATTCTTCTTCACAAACAAATAACTTACGGAATGTAAAATATTGTTTATTTTGCGAAGCTTTTTATAAATAATGAAGTTAAAAATACTATTTCTATCTATTCTTTTTGCCACAATAACTTATACACAAGCGCAAATATTGCCTACTTTTGGTAATAGCCGCACTGGTGGAAGTGGCATGCAGTTTTTAAAAATTGCGCCCGATGCACGCTCTGCATCCATGAGTGGTGCTGTGGTTGGTTTGGTAAACGATGCATCGGCCATGTACTGGAATCCTGCTGGAATTACAAGCATTGATACTGGAAAAGTAACTGTACAACTTTCTAACACCCGTTGGTTTGGAAACAGCCAAGTAAACTATGGAGCTGTGGCTTTTAAAGCGGGTAAGTTAAGCTATATTGGAGTAAATGTAATGAGTTTGGGTTTTGGAGATAACAAAGAAACTACCGAATATGAACCAACTGGAACTGGCCGAAATGTATTAATGGGAAGCACTTCTATTGGAGTAACTTTTGCAAAGATTTTAACCAATAATTTTAGCTTTGGATTACAAGCCAAATTTGCCCAAGAAGTAATTGCAAATGTTTCGGTGAATAATGTGTTATTCGATTTAGGATTGACTTATAATATTGGGATAAAAAATGCAAGATTTGGTGTAACTTTTAGCAATTTTGGTTTAAACGTGGCTCCAACTGGCGATGTTACCATTTTAAAAATGAATAACGAAAGTGCCAAAAGCGATTTTACACCTATTTCAGCACCAGCCATATTTAGGCTAGGTTTTGCCATTGATCCAATTAACGATGGAACCAATATTTTAACTACTGCAGCGCAATTAAATCACCCAACAGATAATAACGAAACATTGGCCGCTGGACTAGAATATAGTTGGAAAAAAATATTGTTTGCCCGCTCTGGTTGGGAGTTTGGATTAGATGAAGAGAATAATTTTCCAACAGTTGGTTTAGGGGTTAAATTACCTACACAATTTGGAAACTTTGGATTTGATTATGGCTTGGTGAGTAAATCGCGCATTGGAAATATTCAAAGATTAGGTTTATTATTTACCATTAAATAAAATATCAGCATGTATTTTAAACAAATAAAAACAATCATTTTATTTATATCCATATTTGGTTTATTTTCATCATGTTCTATTTTTGGAAGTAAGCAAAACGATACCGTAGATGATGTTTTAAAGCAAGGGCAAATTGATCCCAACTTGGTTCCAAAAGCAGTAAGTTATGTACCTATTTTTCCCTTTTTTAAAGGCTTTCAAAATCCATTAGATGTATTTGTTGGGTTCGATGAAATGATTTATGTGGTGGATGATAAAGGTTTAAATATATTAGATCAAAAAGGAACTTTGGCTTATACCATTGCCATTCCAGGAGCTACTGAAGTTACACAAGACAGACGTTTACATACATATGTTATTGGAAAAGTATTTGATGCTACTGTAAATGCAACTGTAACTTGTGTGTATCATTTAGAAGGAACTGGTCAAGGAAATTACAAATTTATTGACACCTTAATTCATCCATTTTGCGATGTTTCTCGTCAAAGTACACAATTTAGAGGTGCTGCTGATGAAGATGTTACTTTTACTGGTTTGGCTTGTCTTTCCGACAATACTTTATATGTTACTCGCAAAGGTCCGCGCAACCAAGCTAACACTTTTGTTAGACCCGATAATGCAGTTTTGCTTTTTAACCAAGATGGTTTAAATACCGGTTATGGAGTTGGGCTAAATCCCACAGAATCGGGTTTAAAAACTGCTATTGATATTTCTGGCATTGCCACGTTTTCAGCACCTCCACAAAGGTTACAAGGAATGAGCACTTCTAAAAACTTTATGATTACTTCCAATAATCAAACCAATAATTTAGAATACAAAACATTAATGATTTCAGTAATTGATGATCCTGATTTAGGTCCACAATATACCGAAACTGCTAGTTTGTTAAACTTTGATATTGGCAAAGCAAGTAGTTTTATGTATGAACCTTTTAAGTTTAAAAAACCTGAAGATTGTTTCTTAGCGCCCGATGCCACCAATTACTTTTTTGTAGTAGATAGTGAAACAGATTCAGTTTACGTATTTACCAATCAAGGTTTTGAAGGTGTAAATCCACCAGCAAATTCTACCATCAAAAAGCAAATCAATGTTTCTTTTGGGGGCAAAGCAGTGGATGGTAAACCACAAGATGGTCCGTTTAACTTTTTAGATCCAATGGGAATTTGCTACAACCGCAAAATGATTTATGTTGCCGATAAAGGCAATAACCGCATTTGTAGGTATAAATTAAATACCGATTTGGAATAAAAGTACTATAAGTGTAATTTTACATTATAAAACTATAGATTTTCAAAAAACATGAAATAGGTTATTATAATTATAAAGTTCATAAGTTAGTTTGCTTCATTTCTGAAATGTTATTTAATTTTAAAATTGATGTTTACAATTTCATTACAACATCAAAAAATTAACAATTACTTTATTTTAGAAACATAAAATAAATGCAAGTTTGCAAAACCCGCAATAATGAGTAAACGTAAACTTAAACTAGCTGTTATTTCCGACATTCATTTAGGAACTTATGGCTGCCAAGCAAAAGCAGTAAACAAATATCTAAAATCAATAGATCCAGAGATTTTGGTTTTAAATGGGGATATCATTGATATTTGGCAATTTAGCAAACATTATTGGCCTCAAAACCACATGAAAGTGGTTCAGCGTATTTTTAAAATGTTAAGTAATGGAACAAAAATTTATTATTTAACTGGAAATCATGATGAAATGCTCCGTAAATTTACCGATTTTAATTTAGGAAATTTAGAAGTATTGAACAAATTGGTGTTAGATTTAGATGGTAAAAAAGCTTGGTTTTTTCATGGTGATGTGTTTGATATAAGCATGAAACATAGCAAATGGTTGGCTAAACTTGGTGGTATTGGTTACGATTTGTTGATTATTTTAAACAGTATTGCAAATTTTATTTCCGAAAAAGTATTGGGAAGAGGAAGACTTTCTTTTTCTAAAAAAGTAAAACAAGGTTTTAAAAGTGCCATCAAATTTATTGACGATTTTGAGGAAACAGCTGTTCAAGTAGCTACTGAAAAAAGATACGATTATGTTGTTTGCGGACATATTCATCAGCCTTGCTTAAAAACTTTTCCTACTAGTTATGGATCTATTACTTATTTAAACAGTGGCGATTGGGTTGAAAATTTAACTGCATTAGAATATAATCTTGGAGAATGGAAATTACATCATCATATAGTAATGCCAGATTCTGAAGAAGAATTATTAGAACAAAAAGAAGAAGAGCTTGCTAATAATACTATGCTTAACATGGATGAATTGTTGAAAAATATAGTTAAATAATTTAACTCCTGTCAGACGATTAGCAGGGCTAAAGCCAAGCCAAGGCGTCAGACTGGTAATAGAAAAATTCCAATTTTAACAACCACATCCTTTTAGTTTTTTTATAGTTCCATTTTGGTAAATAATTTCGCTAGCTTTTACTTTTTCGTTATACTTAATTGTGTATTTTAAAACACCATTTTTCCAATTTTCTTTTTGTAATAATTTACCATTATTAGTATAATAATACCATGTACCAGTTTTTGTGTTATTTTTTTCAAATCCTTTTATTTTAATTACACCATTTGTATAATATTCTTTCACTTTTTTCGTTTGCTTTTGAGCATTTGTTATTTTAAAACAACACAATAGTAATGTCAAAAGAATAAATTGTTTGATTGTTAGGTACATATATTATATTATTTACACTGCAAAATTAAAAACATTTTATATTTTAGCACCCTTATTTTAAAAATATTTAGTGATAGCACATATTCAAGGAAAAATTAGCGAAAAAACGCCAGCATTTGTAGTGATAGATTGCAATGGAGTAGGATATGGAATTCAAATTTCTTTAAATACTTTTGAACAAATTAGTACTTTAACCGAGGTGAAACTTTTAACGCATTTAAGTATCAAAGAAGACGCTCATACCCTATATGGTTTTGCCGATGACGAAGAGAAACAACTATTTCTTCAATTAATTTCTGTGAGTGGTGTTGGAACCAATACTGCCCGCATGATTTTGTCATCATTAAAACCAGCCGAAGTAAAACATGCAATTGGAAGCGGAAATTGGACTTTGCTTAAATCCATTAAAGGAATTGGCCCTAAAACTGCACAAAGATTGGTTATTGATTTACAAGATAAAATAAAATTGATTAACCTAAATGAACCTCAAAATACAACAAGCGGAGTAAGAAATACCATGATAGAACAAGCTTTGTCAGCTTTAATTTCGTTGGGTTTTGCCAAAAATGAAGCTGAAAAAGTATTGATAAAAATAAGACAATCAAATCCAGAATTTACTGTTGAACAATTGGTAAAACAATCACTAAAACAATTGTAGTTTATATGCAAACTATTTATTTTGCGACAAATTTTCAAATAACTTATAAAAATAATAACTAAGAAGCCTTTGCATAAAAAACTACATTGATTAGTAAAAACAAACATCCGTTTATATTTCAATTAGGCATAGTTACTATTTTAAGTAGCATGTCTTTGGCATTGGTTTATACCAATGATGTTCAAGCTATGCGTTTGCGTAACAATATTTTATTTGCACCTCCCGATAGTACAAATAAAAAAGATACAAGCACAAAAATGCCTTTTCCTATTAAGGATAAAAAACCTTGGGAAACTTCGGGAAGTAAAAATCCGTTCGATTTAAATGATCCACCAAATATAAAAACCAAATACGAACTAGATAAGGATAAAAACCAATACAATGTATCGTCAAAAGTTGGTGGATATGATACTAAATTACCTGCAAGTGAAAGTTTTAAGGAACGTATGCGCAACGAAAATAAAGTTGCCAATAAAAAATATTTTAACCAAAGAAGTCAAGCTAATAATTTTGCCAAAGGCAGTAATTTAATTCCTCCAATTATAGTTCCAAGCACAATTTTCAATAAAATTTTTGGAAGCTCTGTTATTGATATTAGGCCAAGAGGAAATGCGGAACTAATTTTTTCATACAATGGAAATGAAGTTCGAAATCCTGCCTATTCATTGCGTCAACAAAGCACTTCGCAATTTGATTTTAAGCAAAAAATTCAGTTAAATGTAGCAGGTTCGGTTGGTGATAAGGTAAAAGTAAACATGAATTACGATACCGAAGCTACTTTTGAATTCGAAAATCAAATGAAGTTGGATTATGCTGGAAAAGAAGACGATATTATAAAAAAAATAGAGTTAGGAAATGTTAGTTTACCGCTAAACTCTACACTAATTCAAGGAAGTCAGAGTTTGTTTGGTGTAAAAGCAACCATGCAGTTTGGCCGATTAACAGCTACTACAGTTGTTTCGCAACAAAGAGGAAAAAGTTCAGAAACTACTTTGCAAGGTGGTGCAACAAGTACTAAATTCGATATTCAATCAAGTAATTACGATATTAACCGTCACTTTTTTTTAGCACAATATTTTTACCAAAATTTTGACAATGCAGTAAGTAGATTACCAATTATAAATAGTAACGTAAATATTACACGTATAGAAGTTTGGGTTACCAACAGAACTAACGCTTTTGATAATACTAGAAGTATTTTAGCCTTTTCTGATTTGGGTGAGGCAAGCCAGCGAATAAATAAATATTGGAATGTAAATACCAATCGTTTCGATACTTCATTGGGAAATCAAGTAAATGGTTTGTGGGGTTATTTAAAAGGAAGAGGAAATGCGGCAACTACAACTGGAGCAATTACTTTTCCAACTGTAGCTAGTAATTTAAATCAGGATAAAAGTTTTTCGACACAAATACTAAATGATCAAAGCATAACAGGTTTGAAAGTTCTTAGTCAGTATATGAATGTTGGTCAAGCAAGGCAATTAAATCCTTCGGAATATACTTATAATTCTCGTTTAGGATTTATTTCACTGAACCAAGCTTTAAATAATGACGATGTGTTAATGGTGGCTTATTCAGGAAATATTGGTGGTGTTGATTTTCAGGTTGGAGAATTTAGTTCCGATAAAGCACCCGATCCAGTAAATCCAAATGTGTTGTTTTTAAAAATGCTAAAAGGTCCATCGCAACGACCCGATTTGCCTACTTGGAAACTAATGATGAAGAATGTTTATTCACTTAATTCATTTGGAATTCAACCAACAAATTTTAAGTTAAACGTAATTTATGCCGATGATCCTTCGGGAGCCGATTTAAACTATTTACCAGTTAAAAACGAACCATTAATTAATAATCAAGCATTGCTAAATGTGTTCAATTTAGACAATATGAACTTGCAGCAAGAGCGAGTTCAAGATGGAGTTTTTGATTATGTAGAAGGAATTACTGTTATATCGCAAACAGGTAGAATTATATTACCATCGGTAGAACCATTTGGTAAATACCTTCAGCAAAAGTTTGTAAATAATCCCACGCTGGCCGATTATTATTGTTATTTTGCTTTATACGATAGTACAAAATTTGCCGCCATTCAATTGCCTCAATATGATAAATTTTATTTATCTGGTTCTTATCAAGGTCAGTCAAACAATGAAATTTCGGTTGGTTCTACTAATTTACAGCCAGGTTCTGTTGTAGTAACTGCCAATGGTGCTCCATTAACCGAAAACGTTGATTACACAGTAGATTATAGTTTAGGTAGAGTTAGAATTGTAAATACTGCTTTGTTAAATTCAGGTGCTGCAATAAAAGTTTCGAGTGAAGGGAATAGCCTGTTTAATGTTCAACAAAAAACATTAGTAGGCGCAAGATTAGATTACAAAGTTCATAAAGATTTGATGTTTGGTTCTACATTTATTTACATGAACGAAAAGCCATTAACTAAAATTGTAAATGTTGGCGAAGAGCCAATTTCAAACATGGTAATTGGTTTTGATGGAACTTACAGGAAAGACTCCAGATTTTTAACCAAAATGGTTGATAAATTGCCATTTATTACCACAAAAGTTCCTTCATCTATTGCTTTAACTGGTGAATATGCACAGTTAATTCCAGGTGTAAATAGTGCTTTAAGTCAAGGTGGAACTGGTTATATTGATAATTTTGAAAATGCCGAAATTCCTTTTGATTTAAAAACTCAAAACAGTTGGTTTTTAGCAAGTACACCTCAAGGTCAATCGGATTTATTTCCCGAAGGAAATTTGTTTAATACTTTACAGAATGGAACCAAACGTGCAAAATTAGCTTGGTATTCTATTTCTACTAGTTTCCATAATACAAGTGACCCTTTTATGCCTCAACATATAAAGGACAATCCTGCACTTATGTCAAAACATAACGTAAGGCAAGTATATGTAAAAGATATTTTTAAAGGTAAACAAATTCAGGCTGGGCTACCAAATACTCAACCAACTTTCGATTTATCTTTTTATCCAAAAGAACGTGGACCTTATAACTATAATGTAAAAGATATATTAGACAATGGAAAGTTAAATAACCCTCGTAATAATTGGGGAGGAATTATGAGACGAATTGACCAAAACGATTTTGAACAATCAAATATTGATTACATAGAAATTTGGTTAATGAATCCTTACGAAGACAATCCAAATAGCAACGATAAAGGAGAACTTATTATTAACCTTGGAAATGTGAGCGAAGATATTTTAAGAGATAACAGGCGTTCGGCTGAAAATGGTTTGAGTAAAGAAACCGATTCAACAGTATGGGGTCGAGTTCCCAAACAACCAGTAATTAATTTTGCTTTCAATTCCGATCCCGCAACCCGACAAAAAGAAGATGTGGGATTAGATGGTTTAGATGATGTAGCAGAAAGAGCTTATTTTGATAGTGTTTATGTTAAAGAAATTGCTAAAAAATTTGGCCCAACTACAACTGCTTACAAACAAGCTGTTGAAGATCCATCGGGCGATAATTACCATTTTTATTTAGGTGGCGATTTTGATGGGGCACAATTAGATGTATTGCAACGCTATAAAAATTATAATCAAACTCAAGGAAATTCGCAAGTAGTTGTTTCTGGCTCAAACCCAACTGCTGCCACTAACCAACCCGATGTAGAAGATTTAAACAAGGATTTTACCACCAACGATATTGAAGCTTATTTTCAATATAAAATAGATATTGGTAAAGATAAATTTGTAATTGGTAAAAATTATGTAACTGATAGTGTGAGAAGTTCGGTTCAGTTTGCCAATAACGATGTAGCGGAAGAAACGTGGTACCAATTAAAAATTCCAGTTAAAGAATTTCAGAAACAAGTGGGCGATATTACTGATTTTAAATCGGTAAGATTTATGCGTATGTTCATGCGTGGATTTGAAGACAGTACCGTTTTACGTTTTGCATATTTACAATTAGTAAGAGCCGATTGGAGAAAATATAATGGAAATTTAGAAGCTGGTGGCGAACACAAACCTGTGGATCCTACAGATAATACTCAATTTGTGGTTTCTACTGTTAATATTGAAAAAAATAGTGGAAGAACTCCAGTTGCTTATACTACTCCTCCAGGAATAGATAGACAAACAGATTTTAGTTCACCTCAAGCCATTAAACAAAATGAACAAGCATTGTCGTTATTGGTTTGTAATTTAAAAGATGGAGATGCACGTGCAGCTTTTAAAAATGCAACAGTAGACATGCGTCAATATGCAAAACTTCGTTTGTATGTTCATGCCGAAAGCTATCAATCAAAAAATGGTGATTTACGCGCTTTTGTTCGTTTTGGAACCGACATGATAAATAATTATTACGAGTATGAAATTCCATTGAATTTAACAACTTTAACTGGTACAAGCGATCCGAATGAAGTTTGGGCTAACGAAATTGTAATTACTTTAGAAGATTTAATTGATGCAAAAATTGCTAGAAATAATGCCAATTGGGCTTTTACGCTTCCTTATTCAGTTCAAAAAGGAAATGGCAGAATTACAGTAGTTGGTATGCCCGATTTTAGTCAGTGTAAAGTATTTATGTTAGGAGTTAGAAATCCTAAAAAAGAAAATGGAAGTTTAGTTGATAATGGTTTACCTGTTTGTGGTGAAGTTTGGTTCAATGAACTAAGAATGACTGAATTTAACACACGTGGTGGTTGGGCTGCAACGGGTAGGTTACAAGCTAAATTAGCCGATTTTGGAAATGTTCAATTATCGGGAAGTATTATTACGAATGGTTGGGGAGGAGTTGATAAAAAATTGCAACAACGTGCCATGGACGATACTTACAAATATGATGTAAGTTCAAACTTTGAATTAGGCAAATTTTTTCCTGCTAAATCTGGCATATCTATTCCGTTTTTCTTTTCTTATGGAAACACATTGATAAGACCTTATTATAACCCTTTAAATTTAGATACTAAATTACAAAAAGAGTTAGACCAAACTACCAATCAGGAACGAAAGGATTATGTATCGCGAGCTGCAGATGATAACACCACCCAGAGGGCGTTGAATTTTACAAATGTGAGGAAAAACATAGTTGGCGGTAAAAAAATTTATCCTTGGAGTATTGAAAACTATTCAGCTACTTTTTCATTCAATGAAACTTTTAGAAGAAACCAACAATATGCTAGTTATTTATTGCAAATTTATCAAAGTGTTTTAACTTATAATTACACATTTACCAATAAGCCAATTGAACCATTTACTCGTTTAATTAAGTCGAAGCATTTAGCTTTGATAAAAGATATAAATTTTAATTATTTACCATCAAATTGGGGTTTAAGATTACAAGTTGATAGGCGTTATGGCGAAACAATAAATAGAACCAATGACAATACAGGTGGTTCGGTATTTATTCCGGCCTATTACGATAAACTTTATACCATGAAAAGAACCTACGATTTAGGTTGGCAGTTAACTAAAAGTATAAAGCTTGATTACAACTCTATAGCCGATGCAAGGATAGATGAGCCTAATGGTAGAATTGATGAATCGACACAAGATAAGAGAGATACAATTAACAGCAATTTACTAAAAGGAGGAAGACTAACTCAATTCAATCAAACAATTAGAGGAACTTATAATGTTCCAATTAATAAACTTCCTTTTTTAGATTTTATCAATCAATCAACTTATAGTTATTCGGTAAATTACCAATGGAAACAAGCACCTCCGGCTGCCGATAGTTTAGGAAATACCATTCAAAATTCTCGTCAGCAGCAAATAAATTTAGGTGCAAACTTTACTACTTTATACAATAAAGTGAGGTTCCTAAAAAACATTAATTCACCAACTGCTGTCAAAAAAAGTACTCCAAAACCTAAAACTCCCAAAAACAAAAATGATAAGGGTAAATTAGTTGAGGATGAAGAGGACAAAGAACCTGCTGAGGTTCCAGCTTTAGCCAAAACATTTTTCAAGTTTTTAATGGGCATAAAGAATGCAACTGGTTCATATAGTTTAACTGAGGGAACTTTGTTGCCAGGTTTTAAACCAAGGCCAGATTTTATTGGACAAAATACTGATTTATCTGCACCAGGTTATGGTTTTATTTTAGGCGATCAAAATTCGAATTACAGATACGATGCTGCTAAAAATGGTTGGTTGGCTAACGATTCAAGAATGAATAATGCTTATGCTTCAAATATTCAAGAAAGAATAAGTGGAACTTTAACCATTGATCCAATAGAAGATTTAAGAATTGTTTTATCGGTTGAAAGATCTAATCAAATAAATACCTCATCTATTTTTAGATACAATGATTTAGATAGTTCATTCAAAGATTTTGGTCTACAAGAAAGTGGAACATTTAGTACCAGTTATGGATCTTGGAATACTGCTTTTTCATCAGAAAACAGCGATGGAATTTCTGAAGTTTTCAAACAATTTGAACAAAATAGAAAAGAAATTTCGGAACGATTAGCATTTGAAAAATTTGGATCTACTCAAGGGTTACAACGCGATACTTTTGGATACGTTATAGGCTATAGTAAAAACAGTCAAGACGTATTAATTCCTGCTTTTTTAGCTGCTTATAGCGGAACAAATGTTAGCAGTATTGAGTTGTCTCCTTTTCCTAAATTACCTATTCCAAATTGGTCGGTTAATTATAATGGTTTGAGTAAACTTAGATTTGTTAAAAATTGGGCTTCAAATATTGCGTTAAGCCATCGTTATTCTTCAACATATACAGTAGGTAATTTTTTAACTCCATCGGCTATTAACAGAGATACTGCTGCTGGTGTTACCGATTTTTTATCACAATATATTATTAGAAATGTAAGTATTTCCGAGCGTTTTGCTCCATTATTTGGTGTAGAAGTTACTTTAACAAATAACATTACTGGCTCGTTTAAATATAATATGGATAGAACTGTGAATCTGTCGTTAGGTAACCGTCAATTAAATGAACAATTAGGTGAGGAGTTATCGTTTGGAATGGGTTATAGAACCAAAAAATTAAAAATTCCAATTGGAAGAACACGTCAGTTGGTGTTAGATAATGATATTAATTTTAGGGTTGATTTTTCAATAAGGGAAAACGTAACCAAAGTTCGAAATATTGATATTGAAACCAATGTTCCTGTGCTTGGACAAACCATTTATAGTTTTAGACCAAGTATTGAATACCAAATAAACTCAAAGTTGATGCTTAGACTGTTTTACGACAGACGACAAACAAATCCTTTAACTTCAAACCAGTATCCTACTGTTATTTCTAGTGGTGGATTTAGTTTAAGATATACCATTCAATAAATTTTAGTATCCTGTTTAACAAATACATGTATGTACATATAAAATTGTTCTTGATTATTATATGTACATACATGTAATTTGCATCAGCATTTGAAAATAATGGGATTAGAAGAAGAAATAAAGCAGAAAGAATTTAAAACTAAACAGCAAAGAGCTTTTTTAAACTTGATTTTTACTGCTTGTTGTTTAAATTTAGAACAAACACGTTTTTTTAAACCATATCAATTGAGTGCTCAGCAATACAATGTATTGAGAATACTGAGAGGGCAGAATGGAAAACCAGTAACCATTGGTTTAATTCAAGAACGAATGTTAGATGTTCAATCAAATGCTTCGAGATTGATAGATAAATTGGAAGAAAAAAAATTGGTTTTACGAGTTGCTTGTCCTAAAGATAAACGCCAAATGGATATTACAATAACTGAAAGCGGTTTGAGTTTTTTAAAAGAAATAGACGAAAAGCTAGAAAATAAAGAAAGTGGAATTAATTTAACAGACACAGAAGCAGATTTATTGAACGATTTGTTAAATAAAATAAGAGAAAAGAAATAATAAGCAATAGACAATTTGCAATAAGCAATAAAACAAATTATAAATAGCAGTTGACTTTAGTAAAAGTAAACAAATAACTAAAAAATAACAATAAAAATTTAAACATAAAACAAAAATGAAAAAGTTAATCATCGCTGCAGTAGCAGCATTATCATTAGTTACTGTAGCATTTAAGCCAGTAACTAAAAACGCAGTTTCTTACAAAGTAAGCGCTGAACAATCTACCTTTAACTGGCACGCTAAAAAAGTAACAGGCGAACATTTTGGTTTAGTAAAATTTGCTGCTGGTTCAATTGAAACTGACGGAAAAATTTTAACAGGTGGCAATTTTGATATTGACATGACAACCATTACTTGTACTGATTTAACTGGCGAATGGAATGGCAAATTGATTGGTCATTTAAACTCACCTGATTTTTTTGCAGTTGATAATTTTAAAACTGCTAACTTGAAAATTAAATCTGCTTCTGAAATCAAAGGTGTTAAAGCTGGTGCTGACAACTACAATGTTGTAGCTGATTTAACCATAAAAGGTATTACTAAAGAAATTACATTCCCTGCATTTGTAGTAATTAAAAAAACAGGTGAAGTAGTAGCAAACGCAAGTTTTGATATAGATAGAACTGCATATGATATTAAGTATGGTTCTAAAAGTTTCTTCGAAGGAATTGGCGACAAAGCTATCGATGATAAATTCAATGTAAAAATTAGAGTAGTAGCTACAAAATAATTTTATTTGGTTTTGTACTTAAAGCTCGTTTCAGCAATGAAACGGGCTTTTTTTTGTTTTGAATAGTAACTATTTAGTAATAAATAACAGTAATTTAAAAATGTAAATAAATTAGCTTTTATTTGATGAAATATATTCAAATCAACTTTTCAAATCGCTTTATAAATGATCAATAAACAAACCATATTATTCGTAATTATTTTACTATTTTGTTTAAATAATAATAAAATAATTGCACAACATTTATGTGCCAATTCAAAAATAAAATCAAGTATTACCAACTTAAATAAAGCCAATGCTACCAACGAACAAATGGATTTTATGGAGAAATACGATGTGGTTTTTCATGATTTGAATTTAAATGTAGAACGAACTTCAACATATATTTCAGGAAGTGTAAAAACAGTGGCCAAATCAAGGGTTATTGCACTCGATACTTTTATGTTTCAACTGCATACAAACCTATTGGTAGATTCTGTTTTAGGATATAAAAATCAAAAATTAACAGTGGTTAGACAAGGTGATGTTGCATTGGTTTTATTAGATTCTATTTATACTTTCAATCAATTGATAGAAGTAAAAATTTATTACCATGGAACTCCGCCAAGTGCCGCAAGTGCTGCCATTGGAAACGGATTTAGTAACAAATCTTCTCCAACTTATTCCAATCAAATAACATGGAGTTTAAGTCAGCCTTATAGTGCTTATGAGTGGTGGCCTTGTAAGCAATCATTGCAAGATAAAATTGACTCGGTTTTTATTTCGGTTACCACCGATACTTCTAATAAAGTGGGTGCAAATGGATTGCTAAAAAGCATTACGAATTTGGGAAATGGAAAACACAGATTCAATTGGGAAACACGTTATAAAATGGACTATTATTTAGTAGCAGTTACAGTGGGTCAATACACAGAATATTTGCAATATGCTAAACCAAAACAATTAGCCGATAGTATTTTGATTCAGCATTATATTTACAATAATCCTTTGGCTTATTCAAACAATTCTGCAAGTATAAATGCTACAAAATCAATGGTTGAATTGTTTTCCGATTTGTATGGTTTGTATCCATTTTATAAAGAAAAATATGGACATGTAATGGCACCGTTTTCTGGTGGAATGGAACATCAAACCATGACCAGTTTGGGTATATTTAACTTTGGAATTGTAGCCCACGAATTAGCTCATCAATGGTTTGGCGACAATGTAACTTGTGCTACTTGGAAAGATATTTGGTTGAACGAAAGTTTTGCTACTTACTCGGAATATATAGCTGCCAAATACCTAACAACGGCAAGTAATACAGCTACGGTTTTAACTACCATGCATAACACTGCAAAAAAAATTGACGGCTCAGTTTATTTTACCGATACCACCAATGTTTCTCGAATATTTTCGAGTGAAATTACATATAACAAAGGAGGATCTGCTGTAAGAGTTTTACATTATTTATTAGGCGATAGTTTGTTTTTTAGGATATGTAAAACGTATCAAGTTCAGTTTGCCAATGGCAATGCAACTACTAATGATTTGAGGCTTTTGGTAAATAATTTATCAGGGAAAAATTACGATTACTTTTTTAACCAATGGATTTATGGATTTGGTTATCCATATTATAATACCAAATGGAATCAAGCTGGTAACCAATTGGCAATAACCATTGAGCAAAGTAATTTGCAATCGGCCAATAATTTGTTTCAATTATTGATACCAATAGTTATAAAAACTGCCAATGGCGATACCACGATTTATGTTCAACAAGGTGAAGCAAAAACCAATTATCAATTTAGTTTTTCTAAGCCAATTATATCAATTGCGTTAGATCCTGAAAACTGGATTTTAAAATCGTCAGTAGTTACAAAAGATGCAACAATTGGCAATGAAGAAAACTTGTTTTCAAAAGAAAACATAACAGTTTATCCGAATCCAACCAATGGAAATGTGATGGTGAATACCAATAAAACAGAGCCTGTATCAATATTTGTTTACAACATGCAAGGGAAATTATGCTTAACAAAAGAATCTTTTAAAAGTGGCGTATTGGAAACAAGTATTTTGCAAAAAGGAATTTATTTATTGGTAATCAAAACCAACGAAGGATTGGTTTATAATGAGAAGTTGGTATTAAATTGAAAAGATTTTATAATAAATTTTTTTGTATTTTTATTGTAAATTCAATCATTTACATTTGAATTTTAAATTATGCAATTAGAAGATAGAAATAAAATAATAGAGCCAATAAAGAATTTGTTGTTAAAAAGTAACATTACTAAAGCTGCATTATTTGGTTCATTTGCTCGAAATGAAGAGGTCTATAATGATATTGATATTTTAATTGAAGCCAATAATCACACATTCTTCGATTTGTTAAAACTAGAAACCGAATTAGCTAAATTATTAAATATTAAAGTTGATTTGGTAGAATACAACGCATTGAAAAATTCAATGAAAGAAAGTGTTATCAAAGATTCTATTGTAATAATATGAGCAAATCACGAAGATTACGTTTTAAATATATTTATAACAGACATAACCACACAATACAATGCAAGAGATTAAAATAAAATATCTTTCTAATAAAAATATTCTTTTTGCACAATTGTTTGCCCTATTTCCATATATAGATATGTTTTTTTTTAAAAGTACTATTCGTCACTTGATAATTCATTCAGCTCAACAATTACATATATTAGGACAAACTTTAGTTTTTATTCAATGTATTGTTTTAGTTTTATCTGTTGTAGTGTTATATAAAAATAAATTTGAAGGATATAGTATATTCTTAATTCTATTTGGATGTATTATTTTTTGGATTACAATGTTTTATTTTCAAGTAAAAGGTATTTATGAGTGAACAATATTTTCCATCCTTGTCATCACCGCTCTCGCAAGTGTTAAGCAAGGCGTCAATTGTGAGATAAATAAGAAAAGTTTGTAACTTTTTTTTAAAAAATTCAATTGCTGCAATAAATTTATGGCTTAAAAAGGCAAATAATAATTCACTTTATTAGCGCTTAACCTCGGTTATATGAAATACACAAGCATTGGTTATTGTTTTAGCTGATGCAATAAAAGAACCATTTGTAAATTCAACATAAAATTTATTTGTCGACTTAAGAACAAATGAATTTGAATCGACAAAGTGCACAATAAATTTTTCCCAATCCCATGCATTTTCTCTATCGCAAAATAATAAATTGTTTTTCACTCTATCGGATGAAATATACTTGTTATTAGTTCCTAAAATTGAATATAAATTTTCATTACGTTTTATTTTAAAGTAAGAAGATGAGGGTTGTGTAACTAAAGATAAATTTCCGTTACCTCCAATTGAAATATTCTTTCCGTTTGCCTTAAGTAAAACTGATTTATCTAAAACATTATTTATCCTTGTTTCAGAAATATTGTTTTTTTTGTGGGTAATAATTAAATCATCAATATAACATTTATCCTCACCAAAATAATAGAAACTGAGGTCTAAAATGGAATTACTAAAGTTATTTGGAATAACACAATTTAGCGACACGGTATTCCATCCATTTTCAAGACTTTGAAAAATACTTTCTGAACTCATTTCAAAATTTGAATTTTTGTTTGAAACAGAAATTCCTGGTGGTTTTATTTTAGATAGGTAGTTTGCCGAAATGGTTAGTTCATCACCTGCATTCACTTTAAATTTCGAATTTAAAAAATACATACCATTTTCTACTTCAATTGATTTTGAACCAGATGTAAAGTTTAAAGAGGATTGCTTATTACCTTCTTGAATTTTAAATAATCTATTAGATGATGTATAAAAATTTTGATTATCTTTATTTTCAAAGTCGAACTTATAATCAATTTTAGTAGAAAAATTTGACTTGGCTAGAATTGTATCAATTTCAAGCAAATAAAAATGTTCTCTAGTTGCTTCTATATTTTCAACTAATTCATATTTTGTAATAAAAGGTTCGAAACCTT
>Ga0247839_1003497_pt1 | contig 21635 bp, 44 predicted proteins | sample LaCruzMarch2015__6_FD_192405 | JGI IMG/M metagenome (GOLD analysis project Ga0247839, IMG submission 192405) | Freshwater microbial communities from meromictic Lake La Cruz, Castile-La Mancha, Spain - LaCruzMarch2015_16m | ecosystem: Environmental > Aquatic > Freshwater > Lake | place: Spain... | reverse complement strand
CCAGACGATGGCTACTTTATCCTTGAGAAAAACCCTTGCGATGGGCGGTGCGTAGTGGTTGAAAGCGTCCGGCGCTACCTAGCAGTAATCGGCCCCCCTGGCGCTGTCGTCGACTGCTACAACGGTGGCGGGTTTCCTACACACGGCGACCACCCCAGAGACTCAGCTACATGGTGGTCTTATGGAAAAGGCGATTTCTGCGGAAATCCAGACGGGGACCGCATCTACCTCGAGTTGACCGAGGAAATCACATTATAGCAGTCTAGAGGAGTGCGTAGCCACAGGGTTTGGTGGATGTAATGATCCTGTTAAAATTTGCCGATAAGATATTTAACAATTATTTTGTTAATAAATTAACCCCGTTATAAAACCCAATAAGCATACTGATACTAAGTACAATTGTCATAAATAATCCTCTGGTGTGAAAAGGGGTGTGGTAAAGATACTGACTATTGTACTATTTAGTTCATAGGATTCTCCGTTGAGGGTACGAAAGTATCAACAATTTCTGTACCAACTATTCTAAGATAGTCATCATCATAAGAGAACTCATAATTCATATTATTAAGAGCTTCTACGATACTATCATGACCAACATCATGACCCTTAAAATATAGCTTAACTAAAACATTAACGCTCGTTACCGATTCTGTCATGAGTATATACCAGATAAAGACTGGTTCCAAAAAAGAAATAAGATAAGATTGATAAAAAGATAACCACTGTCGCTCCCTTCACTACCAGTATACCATACCTATCGGTCGCCGCAACCCCTTGAGTATAAAGACTTTACATCAGTTTTCAAGAATCTCACTTACCATTCACAACCCCTTGCAACTTCTTAGTAATACTATTAAACACTTTAGTAACAGAATCACTAACAGTATAATCCTTAGAGTAGGCTTTTATAGCATCTAAGATTTTCCATGCTTCTTGTTTCGTTAGGTCTATTGTACTCATACAAATTCATTTATGCTTTCTATATTTTCCGGCCCAAATTCCCCAAAAAACTCAGGATCAGTATACAATTTATTAGTTATATACTTACCTATTTTCTCAGGCAAACTAAGGATAGTACCCATATAAGGCACCAGATCATCGTCACTAATAGTCAGATCCATTTTAATTGTTACTATTTTCATTAGATTCTCCTATAGCATCATCAATATACCAATTGATTCCAGTTTCTTCAGCAAGATGATCTAAATCTATTTCTAAACACTCGATAATATTATCTGCTTCTTCACTATCAGGATCAACGCCCGGATAATCAAATATTACATTAACTTTCATTCTTTTCCTTTCTGCATCATTAAGGTCCGTACCATAACAAAAACTGAATCCAAATATAGACTATTAGATATTTCCAGAAATCAGGAATAGGTGGCTCAAATATTTTCATGAGCCATTCTTCCTTTTATTTTAGAAGAGAAGATAAACTACCAGGTTTCCATAAAAAACCTATTGTAAATCCCATAATGAAAAACATAGAATATAAATAAACTATGTTCTCATAAAATTCTCTGATATTAAGATAACCATACTGTAAATCAACCAACATCATATCAGACAAAGGACTGTTTATAAGAACCTCTAATTGTGTCCTTAATATAGAGACTGTCATCCACGACAATAATGAACCAGCCAGAAATCCTCGTACTATGTGTTTTATAGTATTCATGAGTATTCACCTTATATAATTATTATACACCTTATATAACAAACCTATGATTCTCGCTGACTATCAACAAGACCAGCAAATCCGTAGGATTAGGTGAGACTATCAAAATATTTTATATTGAGACCTATTCTCAACATATTATAAGTTGTGTACATACTCTCTCGTCAACTTCAGTATACCACACGTTACTATTTGACGCAAGGTCTTGAGAATCATAGACTTACGACTATCAAGAAATCTAATAGGGTGGATATTTTGGCTGACTATCAGCAACGTCAGCAATCCTGCCGGATTAGATAGTACAAATAAGTTTTATATTCTATCTTTATAAGACTATTACTATTTTAACCTAAACCCTTATCACTCATAGAGTTACGCTCACTCCCTTCCATTATATCGGCAGTCTGCTCGTTTGTCTATAGTTTTTTGATCTAAGTCCTTATGAATACTAAACTTAGGACGAAATTTGCGGGCCCGATTTGCTCTAAGTGCTTACGCACCAACCACTTACGTCAAGTCGCCTGAGCATAAATAGCGGAAGCCACCCCGCGAGCAGGGTGGCCTCCGCATTTCACCGCGTCACGAAAGGATTAGACGGCGTTCGCAAACTCTATAGCAGTGCTGAGTGCCTTCACGTTATCAACCCCATTCTGGCCGAACCAGAGAGAGTCGAGGCGGTTGCTCACCGTGCGACCCTTGTTGTAGTTGAGGTATTCGTTGAAGCCATTGTAGGCAGCCCACCACGTTCCACGCACGTTGGTAGCGGCTTGCTTCGGGCCTTCAACAAGTCCGAGAATCTCATCCATGATGTTCTTCGTGCGAGTCTTGATATCCTCGTCCGGGGTCTTATCGACTCCGAGCAGAATCTTGACGTACCGACGAATATCATTCTGGTTGAAATCCTTCGACGCGAGGAACCGATACTGTTCCGCAGTCGCCTCGAATTGTGCATTGATATTATCCATAATATCCCGCACGTTTTCCAGATTGGTCTTGCTGGAACGTGTGTGACGAATACGAATCAGTTGGCTATCCTTACTGTTGTGAGCAGCAGCGAGGGTGTTCACGCAGACCACACGAATCGGAGTATATCCGACGCGAATAGACGTTGAACCATCGTGGCTGTTCGACAGCAGAATAAACTTGCTCACCTCATCGCCCGGAACAATCTCACTGTTCGCACGATTCAGTTGAGCCAGCACCCAAACCTTTTCACCTTCGGACAGAGAGCCAGCCGTATGCAACTGGCACTCGCCAGCGTCAAGAAACGGCTGAAACCAATCGAAAGCGGCTTGATTCTGGAGCGGCGTATAACGCGGCCCCACGACACCCAGCACGCGATTGTCATCCTTACGATAGGTAGCCTTGGCATTGACCAATGTACCCTCTGCGGTAAACAAATCCTTTGTGCCAACTTCCCAATCCAGACCAGCAGCGGTGATCGCTTCGGTAATCGAAGGATTCTCATCCAACTTCGTACCTTCACCGTGCCAAGGAGTAGCACCAACAAACATCATCTTTTCAACCATAGCAGGCATATCAAACCCTTTCGTGTTATCGTTCTTCGTTCAACTGTACTGATTCTACACTATAGTTATCGGCCTGTCAAGCGGTAAACTTGTGGAAAAATTTCGTGACGCAAACCCTTGCTGCATAAGCACTTACGTCAAAATCGGCCCGCCAGATTCGCCCTAAGTCTTTGCTGGGGCAGGGTTTAGGAGAGGAGCCCGGAAATCCTTCTCAAACATTTTAACCGTGTCTGAGCGATACGCACACTCGTCTGGCATGTAGCAATAAACGCCCACACACTGTGCTTTGGGGCAATCTTCATGGATAGTGTTTTTGATATGACGAATTGTTGAGCCAGAGCAAACTAGATCGTCCACAATAACGTATCTAAATGGAGTTACGCCCTCCATAGGAAAATTGCTGTAGCATTTCTCATCTGGTTTACGAATAACCGTAATATGCTTATTCAATAATTCAGCGATCTGAGGAACAACAACCAAGCCGCTCACACCACAACAGGCAATACTATCAAACTCATTAGCAATCTTTCGTAGATCGCAAACCGCCTTGATAATAACTTTATTTCTTACCTTATGGTTCAATACCTGACAAGTGTGGCTAGCGCCTTGAATAATCTTACCATCTTCAGTGCGTCGAAAATCTTCAATAGTCATAGTCATATTTAAAACGGATGGTACGATTCGAACGTACTCACAGAAATGAAAGAAAGGAGTGAATAGATACTTGTCCCACCAAGTTGCATCCGTTAGAGAAAAGATCAGTCTTCAATAATTTCGTCGGCTATATTGTGATAATAATTATCCCAGCCTTGATTATCCATAGTCTCATTTTCATTTTCATCAAGACCAGCCCAAGGCTCGTCGGTGCCATCATTATAGTAGCACTCATCCTCATACAATTCTTCAGAATTATCTAGAATATTATGATAGTCGTATTCAAAATCTCTACTCATCTCTTTTCTCCTTTGAAAACTATCATACACCAATCAGCCGATTTGTCAAGTGGGCCCCTTCGGACTCGAACCGAAAACCTAGAAATTAAAAGTTTCTTGCACTAACCAATTGTGCTAGAGGCCCATGTTCTAATTTTACTTCATCTATTCACTCTTGTCAATAGCCCCAAGGAGGATCGAACTCCTATCTCTGGGATGAAAGCCCAGTATACTAAACCATTATACTATGGGGCCACTACCGCAACTCAACGTCAGCCTCCGAGTAGGGCGTGAGAGAATCGAACTCCCTTAACTACCTTATAAGAGTAGCGTCTTAGACCATTAGACGAACGCCCCGTGTTGGGATAACCAATCATACTCTATCTATCGTCAGTTGTCAACCCCAAACTTGAGAAAAATATGGTGGATGAGAGATTCGAACTCCCGAAGGCATAGCCAGCAGATTTACAGTCTGCCCTCGTTGTCCACTTGAGTAATCCACCTATTTGTATCGCTCTTTTCTTCCTTTACCTCTATTTTTCCCTTTGAATGTAGGCAATGTGGCATCACAATTATTACATATAATTCTAAAGTTGTCTAAATTATTATTTGATGAATCTCCGTCAATATGGTCACTAACTAATGCTATTGGTATATTTCTCCATTCGGATAGTCCGCACAACATACATTTATTACCATGTTTATAAATTAGATATTTTCTTACTAATCTTCTAATACTATTATCAGAATGTGTTTTATAATCATCGCTTTCTATGGTTTGTATTAGTCTAGATGTGCGTTCTTCTTCAAAGGTTTGATTTTTATTCCATGGTATACAACCCTTTTTCTGCCCAGCATATTTAGATCTTTTATGTTTAGCTCTATTTGGGTTATCTTTACAACATCTAGCATGAGCAGCTAGTGACCCAATATTCTCTATTACCTTATTACAAAATTGACAACTATTCATAGTATTTTACTCCAGTTGGTTATATGCTTTATATACACCAATAAGAGCGTTTATCCACTAATAAAAGCAGAGGCCCAGGGAATCTAACCCTGACCGGATAACTCCGGCCCGCTTTAGCAAAGCGGTGCAGCAAAACAATATCTGCCTGACCTCTAAAACAAAGGCGGAAGGAATCGAACCTTCATCTACGGTTTTGGAGACCGTCATTCTACCGTTGAACTACGCCAATAAAACACACAGGGTAGGATTCGAACCTACATCTGACAAATTAACAGTTTGGGGCATTACCATTATGCTACCTGTGTATATTCCGGGGCTAGGATTCGAACCCAGACAAAGAGAACCAAAATCTCTGGTGCTACCGTTACACTACCCCGGAGAGCCGACGAAAGGATTTGAACCTTCAACCTATTGATTACAAATCAATTGCACTACCGTTGTGCTACATCGGCATCACACTACATATCATAATCCTGACGCCAACCCCTGTCAATATCACGACGGGTACGCTGACGCTTGGGGCGATTATCAAACAAAGTATTACGTTCCTCGCGGTGCCCAGTAGCCAACTCCCAAGGTTGCTTGACCTTGATCTTGATTTTATTGTGGTTGCGTTGGGGTCGAGTATCGTCGTTGAGGTGGTGCATAGTCAAACCATTGTCCATTATCGTGTAAATAAAAAACCTTGTCTAAATTAGGATCATACGCCATTAAACAGTATTGTACAGGATAAACTGGTTTTGTCAACTGTTTTTGTGGAAGTTTAGGAAGTTTAATATCGCCCTTTTGATAGTCTTTTACACCAGTATAGGCTAAACCTAATAGTGCAACAATCACCCCAATCCATTGGATCATCCGCTCTCCTTTGCGTCTAACTAGCATACCATACTTATCGGCAGTTGTCAATCGTATCTTGAATTTTTCCTAAGTGCTTGAGGCATCAGTACTTACGTCAAATTTGGCGGGCGGGGCTAGCTCTAAGTGCTTTTGCCCCTTGGGTTTATGGCTCGTCCTCTTTATTGATTTCCCATCCGGCTCGCTTGCAAATCTTATTCAATTTAATCACTTTAGTTTCTTTATCTGCTGTTAGATAGTCTCTAAATCCACGCTCATCAATATAAAAGTGTTCATCCAACACATCAAACTTATTAGTTTCCCACAAAGCCGTTACTGCCGCATTAGATACTGATTGGTCTGTTGAGTATATTAGTTCCAAAGTCCCACACTTTATGTAGTATTTTGACATTAACAAACTCCTCTACAGCCAGTACAACTACAGTTATTATAATCACCATCATATTCATCATACATATCAGCATATGGATACAAACTATCATCATAAGTACCAATACTCTCACGCCCAATGTCAATAACAACAAGCACTCGTTTCTTTTTACGAGTCACCCATCCAAGATTGCCATTATGAGCATCGGTATACTCTATACCATGTTCCTCGATCTTATCAATCAAAGAGCGAACTTTATTATAGTTTTTACAACAGCCCGCATAAAAGCAATGATCTCCACACATATCATCATCAGGACAAGAGTATGGTCTGGCGATTTCGGTCAAATAACCCCAATCACTCAACACATTCTCTTTCCTAAAGATATTCTCACCATTCTGACTACCGACCCAAACCTCTTGCTCAATACGAATACGGCCTACAGCACTATAAACTCGTGGAGCCAGATCGTCAGCGGACAGTCTACTCTGCACAGCATGACTAAAGTTGGCTAGACTTTTACTAGGAAAACTCTTGAATCCATACTTGCTGCTTTTTACAGTATAGAAACTATTTCTGCTGCCACTGTCGCTATACTGTCCGTAATACGAAACCGCCGTACTCATACCTTTCTCCTTGGTGGTGTCTCGGTATTCTACACTATCTTATCGGCAAAAGCAATAGGGATTCTTTAATAGACGTAAACTCTTGAAGCATCAGCACTTACGTCAAATTTTCGCGGCCCGCCTCGCCGTAAGTGCTTTACGGACAAGGCTTTAGGTTTAGTGTGACGGAAACAGCACGTTACCCAAACCGCGAACGCAAAGGTCGCACGTTACACTACCCTTTGTGGGGGTGCAAGTTACAACTCCACGACCACGACGAATTTCAGGACAAACAATATATTTAGTATCGTCAATCACAACCAGTTTCGGCAATGCTGCTCTCCATGCGTCGGCCTTTGCTTTATTACGCGGACGCTTGCTTGCAATCTTTTCGTCACTATCGCACCATGCAAACAACTTGAAACCGGCAGCAGCCGCCTCGCTCTTATCGTTAGCGTCGTGAATACTAGCGTAGACCGCCATATACTTTTCCATAGCAACCAAACGGCTATCGTAAATATGAGTATAAAACCACATATCGGGCAGAGCCTTACCATCGGCAAGAATACTCTCACACGCCCACGTTACATTTTCAAGATACTCGGTGTCGAGTTCGCCATTGAGAAACCAGTCACCACGCTCGTGCCAACGGATACTCTTGCCTTGACGAATAGCATCGAGAATCATCGCACGAATACGATTCTTGTCTGTAACAAGATTTTGCATAGCAGCAGGGCGAACGCCGGGATAAATCTTTTCACTACCCTCGGCATAGCAACCGTTGCCAAGGTAGTCGCAATCTGACGGACAAGTATCGCCAACCGGACGACTAACAACCAAACAACCCTTACCCAACTTATCGTTACCGTTTGCAACTTTCATGATTGTCTCCTGTGTCTACCGATTCTACACTATAGTATCGGCAACGTCAAGCGAAAAACTTGGATAAATTATTTTTGATGCAAGTCGTTGGTAGATAAGGACTTACGGCGAGGCCGGCCCGCCGAGTTTGCCCTAAGTGCTTACTGGCAAAGGATTTAGAATCGAATATGTTTTGGTGTATATAGAAGTAGTTAAACTTTCTATTAGGAGATTAATATGATCAATTGTAGACACTGTGGGAAAGAAACTCCTAACCCCAATTTTTGTTCACGATCCTGTGCCGCCAAAACAACAAACAAAGTACCTAAACGTAAGAAAAAAATTAATCACTGTTCATTATGCGGTAAAGAGACAGGATTTTTTAGAAGAAAATTTTGCACAAATTGTAATCCTATGAATAGAGACTGGGATTCAATTACCTATGGAGACGCAATTAAGACTCGTAAATATCAAAAAAATTCTAGAATCAGAAATCTTTCCAGAAGAATATATAAACTATCTGGAAAGCCAGAATGTTGCATGGTTTGTGGATATGATAAGCATTTTGAGGTATGTCATATCAAAGCAATATCGTCTTTCCCTAAGACGGCAACAGTAGGAGAAATAAATAATATTGACAATCTTATTGCATTATGTCCTAACCATCACTGGGAATTAGATCATGGAAATTTAATACTGCCGGTAGGAATTGCACCCACGTAAATCAACTTAGAAGGTTGATGCCTAATCTACTCGGCCACGGCAGCGTATATCTTATGATATGATACCCACTCAATACCGCAAGCCCCCACGGCGTCCCGTGGAGGCTCGCAGCCATTATAACTCCTTAGAGTCGATCACGCAACCGCTTCGGTAGTTTCCTTCTCTACCTTGCCATCATGGGCATCGCCAGCCTGCTCGGCAGTCACACCCGTCACTCGGGCACGCCACACCTTATAACCCTGCTCACTAAAAGCCTTGACCTCACCGGCCTTGACATTCGCATGAACATCGCCAGGAAGGCTACCGCTCAGACAGTCACGAATCGAATCCACAACCGAATCACGATCAAGTTCATCGGCCACAACATCAACAGCAAAACTAAACTTCTTCATGTCATTTCTCCAAAAGTGTTACAGTTACCAATCGTTATAGTACCAGTATACGTTACTGATACTCACTTGTCAAGAGTGCCATGAAGGTTTCGATAGTTGGCATCGTGGCAGCCTCTTGTCTCGTGTTTCTATCATTCTATAGTATAGTATCGGTATTGTCAAGACGGAACTTGAGTGAGTCTCAAAGATTTTTGATTTTGTCCTAAGTTGTTTGGTAGCAAGGACTTACGTCAAATTCGGCCGCCCCGCCTCGCCCTAAGTTCTTTAGGGACAAGGCTTTAGGTCAAGAGAGAAAACCCTCACAACCCAAACCGGTCAGATCACGCAGTAGTGCCTCTGCCGCTTCGGGCGTTTTCAGAGTCATGCTCTGCTTGGCATCTGCCGGTGCCGAATACCACTTGTCGTACTTCCAGCCACCAACCAGATAGTCACTCCAATCTTTGGCTTCCTTCAAGCCCCATCCGGTGTGTAGTCGGATAGTCTTGATGCAGGGGATACGGTTGTCCGTATTCATGCCACCAGTGATGGTCACCACACGACGCTGGTTCACACCCAGTGCCACTTCCAACGAACAAACAATCTTCTCGAACATATCCAGACTGCAACCGTTAGCAATCATGTTCAGAGACTCACGCACACTCAACCTTAATCACGCTCTTTCCTCCAAAATATAAACTTGTTTGCCTTGTGTAATCAGCGTCTCGTACTCTGAATCGTCCCAAGCGAATTCGCCGCAGTCACTTTCACGACGCCATCTAATATCTTTGATCGGATTATAATACAACTTCTCAAGATTGTCAATAGGCAAATTCGGATAAAAATCCTTGCGAAGCATAACCTCCTCACACTGTACCCACCCACTAACATTCTTTTTCTGTTTCTTATTTACATACCTTGCCCTAGCCAGCTTATTGACCAGCTTACAACCCCTCATCTCCAACTGGTACTCGGCCGGATTAACATAAAATTGGTCAATCCTTTTCTTTCCTTGCATAACGTTTACCTGCCATTTCCGGTAATTTTTACCGTTAAGCAAATGAAACCGTACTTCAGCGTGTGTTTCTACTGTATCCATTATCCTCTCCCAACAATCAAACACTCAGTACCGGATTTAGGATTATCATCCTCATCATAACCAGCATATTCATGAGGGCCATAATACCAAGTATCTTTACTGTTCACATTAAAAACCACAGTATCGCTCTTGATATAGGTATCATTAAGCCCACCCTCATACCCCAGAGTTAATACCCTCATATCGCCCGGATAGTTCTTCAACTGCTCAATAAGTTCATTAACGGTCATTTCATAAACCCCACAGAAATAAGATTAGCCAGACAAACAGTTAGAAGTCCAACAGCCAAACCCACAGTAGTATATCCCACCAAATAACCAATACAAGTAGTTGCAACGATATAACTAATAGGCACACTATTTTGTTGAATAAACTTCATTATATCCTCTCTGCTATTCTCGTCCATTCCTCAATCAAATCTTTAGCCGTTATACCATACTCTTCTGCTAAAGTCAAGGCTTCGTCACGATTATATACGCTCATAACCATCATAGGATTCTTTAAAACTTTCAGAATCTTAACTATCGCTTGTTCTTTAGTCATTCTTTTTTCTTTGTATTTTATACCGGATGTTAATGGATCGACTTATCGAACGATGGGATTTGAACCCATAACTCCTCTTGTATTTAAACAAGTGGAACTCTACCAATTGAGTTACGCCCGACCTATAATCAACCATTTTCAACCTCATAAATACAATACGAATATCCTACAGGATTATCACTATTCTCATCAAAAGATAATTCTTGACGAACCCACAACCGTGCATCCTCTATATCGTCAAAATCGTAGAACACACTATCATCATTCTTAGACTGCATAACTCGATAGAACATGAAAGCCTCTCTTTCAATATATTAGATTCTATCCTTAGAATACCCCGTTGTCAAGAGCCCATTATTTTGGCTGACTACACCCAACTAGCCCAAATCCGTAGGATTAGGTGTGACTAGCGACAGCCCGTTCAACCCACAGGTTGCTCCCAAACTTGACCTTCGCTTGGATCAAAGCCCCCGTTTCGCTAGGAGACAGCACATAACCCACAAACCGGTTATTTTGCACAACCCGCCAAGTATACATCAGATAACAGTTGTCTTTGATTTCTTTGGTTTTCATGATCTTATTCTACCTCTATAGTATCGGCTTGTCAAGCAGAAAAACTTTAGACGAAAAGATTTGTCGTAAAATGTTGGTGGGCAAAGACTTACGGCGACGCGGGCGGCGTCCCTTGCCCTAAGTGCTGCCGTAGCAACAACTTAGGGGTTTGGGCGTTATTTCAGCATTCGCTGCCTCTAAAAGAGGCGGGCCGCGACACCGCTACCGAACAATGCACCAGCCAGCAAAGGCTTGCGACAGTTAGTCACACGCTCTGCATAGAAGTTACGCACCTTACCATCAGCAGTGCGACAAGTCACCAAATGATTAGTACGAATAAACTCCGGATCATTCGCACGATAGCGACTCTTACTGTTCAGTCTCCGAATCTGGTCAGCAGTAAGCGTCTGCTTACCGATAACCTTAGCCAGAAAACGCTCATGGGTTCCATGCAATGGCTGCTCATAGGTGAAGTTGAAGACCTGACCCTCGGCAGCATTTGCCAGATTGGCCTTAGATCCACCGTAAACAGCATTGAAGAGAAAAACCACGCAAACAGCACAAACCGCAGCAAAGATACCACCAATCACCACAACATCATTCATATCAAACCCTTTCGTTAGGAAAACCAATCGTTCAACTGCAACCATTCTACATCTATTATCGGCAAATGCAAGAGGGAATCTTTAGAAAAATTTTTTGTGCTGTAAGGTGTTGAGAAATAAGAACTTACGCTAAAACCGACCCGCCCCTTTGTTATAAGTCTTTATCTATAAAGGATTTAGGTCAATCTTCCTTCCATGGATATGGCTGCACATAAGGCCCATAGAAATCGTACAGATACTTAAATCTCTCATCGTTATGATACTGATAGTTCTTAATTAGTTCGCTTACAGCACACTGATACAATACAATAGGACTCATCTTTTCCCAACGATAGTTTCTATGTCCATCTTTGGTAATCATGGTAATAAACCCGTTACCAAACTTCATAATAGTACCCCACACTTCCTTACCATTATAGGTAAAGTTAAGAGTATTGCTTAACCAATAGGGCCAAAAAGGATTATTGCCGTTCACCACAGTCCCTTACTCAAATAAGTAATCTCCTGTCCATTCTGTATCATCCCACGATACAACTCAACACGACGAGCCTTTTCTCTTTTCTCTTCTTCATGGTCAGTTTCGCCACGCTCCATACTATCACACTTGTCTTCCAAATCGGCCAAACTCACACTATCTGTTCGATGATCTTTGAAGTTCTCAGGAAGCCAACTATTAGGAACCAGCACCATATCCTTCACAATCTCATTCAGTTGAGCAATCAGTTGATAACCGTCCATTTCAAACTCCTGCTGGTTTGTAGTGTTCTTGCATAGCCATTCGAACATCGTTCAAGGTTCTATAGTGACCAACATAGGTCAACTGTGGCATAAGATGATACAACACAAAATGATTCCAGTCAAGAGGCTTTTCCAGGTACACAACCCTAAAACCCATCAACTGAGCATCAAACTCCAAATCTTCCAACTCGGTTTTGGTCAACTTTCTCATACTTTTCCTTTCATCCAAATAACTCATACTCTTCATCTGTCAACGCTACTTCATCGGGACGATAGCAATTACGACCGTACAATTCTCCATTAGTAGGACGCTTTTCCCATTCATCCATGAATCGGTTATATTCTTCGATTTTTTCCCGTTCTTTTTCTTCTTCAGTCTTTCTCATTCCTCACCTCTTCCTCACACCCTGCTCTACAATCCTTTACCATGTTACTCTGAATACATCTCCAGAGTCTCCCAGCTTCAAACGTGGCTACGCAGTTCATTGCCCCATGAATCTTGCAATGGGGAGTAGCCGCTACCTTTTCGTGGGTAGTCTTGATCTCGACCAGATCAAAGCGGCTGTTGTTGTCGTTGATTGGCTTGATTTTCATCTTTTAATTCTACCATATATTATCGGTATTGTCAAGAGGATTTCTTTAGAAAAATTTTTTTGACGCAAAGCATTATCTGGTAAAGAGTTGCGTCAAATCCGGCGGCGACCATACGCCCTAAGTGCTTATGCACAAAGGGTTTAGGGCGAGGTTTACTCAAAGTCAACAAATATGACTTGATTGTATCCACGAGGCTTAATAGTAAGACTATCGCCATAGTCGTAGGTATCGGCCTTGACGCCCGTCATACCGGCCAACTTCTTGGCTTGGTAGGTGATACTACGCTGAGAATCGTACTTGGGAACAAACTCCCAACGCTTTACCCAGCCGTAATTAGCTTCACCACTAAACGTATCCGTATGAGTCACAACACACTTCATTTTTCTTCCCTTTCTTTTCTTCTATTCTACACTCAAAACTTTTATTGTCAATAGGTGTCTATACTGGTCTACGTCCAGTAGCATTTTAGACTTCCACTGCTTATAAGACACCCAATTTGACTGACTACAGCCACTCTAGCCGAATCCGCAGGATTAGCCAAGACTGTCATCATCACTGTCTATTTCCACTATAGTAGGAGCAAAAACCAGATCACTCATCAAATACGACCCCATTATACCACAGACTATTCCTAAAGCAAATAAAATATAACCATCCATTTTTCTCTCCTTAGATCAGAACAGTCATCACACAACCAGCCACGAAACAAATCCCAAACAAAACCTTTTCCTTAGTCCCAATCATACCCTATCTCCTTATGGTTGTCAATCCCTAGATATATTATCGACCAAATCCGCCCAAAAATCAAATTCTTTTTCTTTCTGCAAAACATTGCCAGATAAGGACTTAGGAATAATTTGTGCGGCCCGCCTCGCCCTAAGTGTTTTAGGGACAAGGCTTTGCGTCAAGAAAGATTGTTGTCGGTACTAAATGAACACACGTTCAGGCCACTAGCGGCGGTGATAATGTCGAGCATACGCCCAACATACTCCTGTCTCCCCATCGGAGTGTCCATATCATACCCAAAAGTAGGTATATCTAGCACATACTCTTGAGATAGGGCGATTTCCTCAAACTTTTCGTTCTCTACCTTGATATCATAGAATCGATGAAGCATCAGTAATCCTCCCCATAGTAACCATAATCCTCGTCTGTCCCAAATCCAGCATCTCGCATGGCACTGTCGAAATCCCCATCCATGCTATCATCATAATCATCATTCCAAACATCATCTTCCTCATTTTCGTCATGGTCAACATGCGTAGAAAGTTCGTGAGCCGCATCGGGATGATAGTTGCTACTATCCTCGTCGAAGAAATCGTTGTAATCGTCGTAGTTCATATCGTCCTCGTAAGCGTTCTCAGGATCAAACAGGGGGTCAGGGTGACTCATTAGTTTTCTCTCTTTCTTACTTATCGACAGTCTACCAGAAAAACTTTAGGTTGTCAAGACTACCACCGATTACAGCGGCACTCTTCCTGCCATGCCCGATCTTCGTCGATCTGGCGACGGGTTACAGCCGGGCCGTACCCTTCTTCATATGCGTCACGGGCAGCATCATACCCGTCATCGCTATTTTCCATCGGTTCGCAATGCTCCTTGCAACGCGAGCAAATGTCACCACGATAGATCACAACTTCACAGCAATCACTCAACATCATTCACCTTCTCTTTCTTACTCGTATCCTACACTCCTATTATCGGCTTGTCAAGCACTAAATCTTGAGAAAAATATTTTTGTTCTAAGTCGTTGGAGCATAAGCACTTACGTCAAATTTGGCGGCGCGACCTCGCCCTAAGTGCTTTAGGAGCAAGGCTTTACGTCAAGCAAACGTGGTGTCTGGCTCGATTTCGTCCAGAATACCCACAACATCTGCCCAATCGTAAAAGTCCGTCTGGAGAGAACCATCATCAATCGGCTCAACAAGCCCTTCGTCCACCATCTCGGCCAGAATCCGGTTCACATCATCAAAATCGTGAAGCATAATCGTTTCTCCTGAGTGGGTTTAGTCTATCCTAACTATCGGCAACTGTCAAGCCTACGCTTTATTTTTTTCTTGCAATTCCCTATAGAGCATCTTGAGCATTTCCACACGAGCCTTAGCCCGCTTTACTTCGCTCTCCATACGAGCCACAGCCTTACGATACGCCGCATTTTTATCAATCGTTTTCATATTCCAATTTTACCTTATAGAAACCAGATTGTCAAGAGACCACAATTTTCGCTGACTACAGCCACTCCAGCCAAATCCGCAGGATTAGCAGATACACACTGATGAACCGCCCAGATATAAATTTTGCAGATCATATTTGGTAGCTGTATTCTACACTATAAATATCGGCTTGTCAAGTGAAAAAGATGAGAAAATTTTTTTTGATGTAAAGCGTTATGGGATAAGCACTTACGTCAAATTTTGCGGCAAAAATTCGTCGTAACTCCTTATGTAGTAAGGGTTTACATCGAACTTTTTAAGCCCTATTGCTTATCCCACCTAATATACCAATCTTGCCCATCTTGGCTCATAGTGCGTAGGAACCCACGCTTCCTCCAGTACCTATCTTGCATATACTGGTCATACATACCGAATAGTTTACAGAAAATCCAAAACATTTTTTATTCCTTTTCAGTTAGAAAAACCAAGGTAGTCGCACACCACACACTTGTCGAGATACATGGATCGGAAACCCACATTCTCGATTTCCATAGTGAACAGGAGACGCTCACCGGGCATATACTTGAAAGAAACCACCTTACCCACAAACTTCTCACCCGTACCGTACTCAACCGAAAGCATGTTTCCAACTGTCATTTTCTTTTTCCTTTTCTCTTGTGTGCTTCTATTATACAGATATTATCGGCCATTTCAAGCGAAATCTTTGGAATTTTTCAAATATAATTTCGTGCCAAAAGAAAATTATTTTGTGGCATGGCATTTGCTGTATGTTAAGATAGGTAATAAAGATCAAAACACTGAGCGTAAGTCGTTATGTGGTAAGTACTTACGTAAAATTTTCGGGCAAAAATTTGCCGTAACTCCTTATGCTGTAAGGGTTTACGTCAAGTTTTTTGTACAGTGTACAGAAGATCACCCCTCTGCAAAGGGGGATACTTCCTCTCCGCATGCCATAATCGCGGCATATTGCGAGGCGAGAGCCTGCACACGCTCAGAAGAGCCCGGATTTCCCACACGCATGATCATATGATCACTACCCCCTACAAAACGAGGGTCATTCTTCTCTACCTTACGCTTGCCCATATTCTTTAGGGCAGTTCGATTGAACTTGATAACCTTTTCAACCTGTACCATCTCACCATCTATATTCTTCACTTCGGTCGGAATAGCCATACCGAGGAAAACCATACGTGCTTGCTTCTTTGCGTTTGCGATAATCGGATACATTTCTTTTTTCCTTTGGTTAGTTGTAATATACGGATTCTATAGAGAAAGTCAATAGGTTTCCGAAAGCATATTTTCGAGTCTTGCAATCTCTATGCGAATCTTTCGCACCATAACCCAATCGCAATCGTTACGATAGTTATCCAACTCATATCGCAGACCAATGATTTCCTGAACGATTTTAAACTTGATATTCTTCATTTTCTTTCTTTCTTTCTTTCTTTCTTTCTTTCTTATGCCCTAATTATACCTAACTAATCGTCAAAAGTCAAATGCAAACTTGAAAATATTTTGCGATTTTTCCTAAGTCTTTATCCCATAAGACTTTATATCAACAAAATTTTTTAGACTCACCGGACAGACAGTTGGTATGGTGAGAAATTGATCGTAAACCCTTGGTACGACAGCACTTACATCAAATTTTTGAGTCTAAACTCGCCCTAAGTACTTATCCCACATGGCTTTAAGACTAGGGGGTTTTTTTGTTTGTAAAGGGCCCAGTATAAATGCTGACAAAAAGCCCGGGTGGTCCAAAAACAATAGGCACCCCTATTTCAAATTGGCCAGTTTATTTTTTCTAATACACAGAACACTATGTGTATATAGTAGTATCTTAGTACCAAGACCCCCGTTCAATCATTCCAAGAAGGAAAAACTTGTAAAGAAATTAGCTGTGAGATTGAATCTTTACCCTCGTTATGTACTACAACTACCACAACTACAACGGTAGCGCCAACCACCACGATTGGTCCAACTACAACAGTTGGTCCAACCACCACGGGTGGTCCTTCAGAATACAAGTGGTATTGTACAGATTGTTAAGAAATTTGATCAGTAGAGACAGGAACGTTTTTCTTGGGTCGTCCTCTTAACTTATTAACACCAAGCTTACGTCGTTGTCTACGAACCATTGCCTGAGAAATATTCTCACCAGTCATACTACTGAGTTTATTGGCTAATTGCGCATCAACCAAGATTGTTAGATTATCACGAATAAACTGTAGCTCAGCATCTGTCCACTTTTTATAACTTGCCATAATTGCTCCTTTTTTGACAAAATATGTGTATCAACTATCATATAGTATACCTTGACCATTTTTCCGCAAGGATAGTTTTATGAAAAACCACTCATTTGTTCCTTCTACTCTACAAGTTAAGTGTTCAGCCTCATTACAGGCACAAATAGAAGAAGAACTTAAACTAGAAGATATAAACACTAAAAACATAGCTAGCTTATTAAAAAATGAAGAAAAAAACAGCATCGAACAAGAAAAAAACCACGAAGAAAAAGGTGTCTGAGCAAGATTTATTAAATACTATTGATATTATAAGTAAAAAATTGGCCTATAAATTTAAGTTCGGATATCATGAATACGAAGACATGAAACAGCAAATCACCGTATTTGCCCTAGAAGGTCTTAAAAATTATGATGGTATACGACCACTAGAGAACTTTCTTTGGACCCACGTTAGAAACAGACTCTTCAATTACAAAAGAGATAACTATCAAAGACCCAACAAACCCTGCTTAACATGTCCCCTTTATGACCCACAAAAGAAGGTCTCTTCTAGTCAATGTTCTAAATACAATGATAAAAACGATTGTGAATTATACAACAGTTGGAACGAACGCAACAGTGTTAAAAAGAACCTAATGTATCTAACAGGGGTAGAAGACTATAGCTTAATAGATAAACCAAATGATAAAGAGTCTTCTAATGACTATTTAGCTAATAAAGAAATATTAGATATGCTAGATAAAGAATTGCTCGGAGAAGAACGAGAAATATATTTACGATATAGAGGCGGCAGTAAAGTTAATAAACCAGAATTAACCAAATTACTCAATAAGATTAAAACTATATTAGGAAATAATAATGAGTAAAAAAAGAGGCCAACTTAGCCTAGATGAAGAAAAATTTATTTCTGATAATGTACAAACTCTAAGCATATCAGAAATAGCTAATCAGCTCAACAGAAGTGAAGCTCCTATAAAACGATATATCGAAGAACAAAGATTATTTATTCCATCAGAAGAAAAGAACGACTACGAATATCTTAAACAACGACTTCACGCCAAAAACTTCTGGAAAGAAATAGAGCGTCAGTTTGATGAAGAGAGTGGAGAATTAAAATACTTTGAAGATGTGTGGATAAATTTAATTAAACAATTTCGAGAAGACGTTTTACCCGCCGAAGAACTTCAGATCAAACAATTTATCACCATAGATATTCTTATTAATAGAAGTATGAAAGAGCGTAAGCGTCATATTAGCGAAACTGAAAAATTACAAAAATTAGTAGATACTGAATATGAAAAACCCGAAGACCAAAGAGATATCCCCCGACTATCTAATCTAGAAACCCAACTAAGCTTTTCCCGCAATAGTATAGCTAGTTATACCAATGAATATACCAAACTATTAAATGAACAACAAAAAATAAGTAAGGATCTCAAGGCCACAAGAGAACAACGAATCAAACGAATCGAAGATGGTAAAAGTAGCTGGGTTGGTCTTATACGAATGTTAGAAGATGAAGATATACGAGAAAAAGAAGGTCGTGAACTAGAAATCATAAATTTAGCTACTGCCAAAGCTAAAGAAAAACTATATGAATATCATAACTATGCTGATAGTAGCGTAGATAGTCCAATAATGAATGCCGAGTCCGTAGTTAAACACAATGCGTAATTATAAAGATCCATTATACAAAGAGTGGAGAAAAAAAATCTATAAAAGGGATAATTTTACTTGCCAATGGCCAGGGTGCTCGTCTATTATAAAATTAAATGCGCACCATATTTACAAATGGGCGGATTTTCCGGGGTTAAGATTTCATCCCAACAACGGTATTACATTATGTCGTTATCACCATGACGGTATAAAAAATTTAGAGGACAGTTATATTCAATTATTTACCCAAATTATTTTAAAAAAGGATAAAACAAAATGAAGCTTCCATTCCCTGTTACAATTACACCACCCCCATATTCTGATGGCACAGGCAAGGTTACACAACCAGAACCAATCGTATTGGACACTTTAAATATTACCTATATGGACACACCATCTAATAATAGTTTAAGTGCTAGAATTGACCGAATTCCCACAAATCTAATTCTATACAGTGGTGAAGAATATACATCTGCCGGAGACTGGACCCAGCAGCAAGCTGAACTAAGAGTTCTAGAAGTATTAGGGTCAGACCCCGCAGCTAAACTACGATCACTATTTCCAAAGACTATGGAAGAAGATCCAAACGGTCCTGGTACCGTCTTAAGTAAAATGATCAAGAGTCTAGGCATTGTAATGAGTGATAGTTGTTCGTGTCGCCGTCATGCTATCGAAATGAATACTAAGGGTAGCGACTGGTGCGAGCAAAATATTGATACCGTAGTTGGTTGGCTCAGAGAAGAAGCTAATAGGCGTGGCCTACCATTTGTTGATCTGGTCGGCAAGCTGATGGTTAATAGAGCAATTAAGAAGTCACGTAAGCTATTAGCAAATCAGCCAGTACCAGAAAATGATGAAGATCTAGATAAAGAGTAATGGATAATTTTACTGTTATAATAGATACGCGAGAGCAGCAACCTTGGGAATTCGGACTACATGCAACAGCCAAGAAAAAACTAGATACAGGCGATTATAGTGTCGAAGGTTTAGAACATCTGTTGTGTATAGAACGCAAGAAAAGTGTTGCTGAAATCGCCAATAATATAACAGAAAAAAGATTCAAAGATGTCATAGAAAGGATGAGCGTAATACCTTATCCTTTCATGCTTTTTGAGTTTGAACTGGATGACATTTATAGTTTTCCCGTTGGTAGTGATATACCTAAAAAATTATGGGACAATCTTAAAATATCTCCTAACTATATATTAAAATACCTTACTCAAATTCAATTAAATCATCGTATACACATCATATTTTGTGGGTGTTCAGAAAATGCCGAAAGAATGGCAGTATCCATAATGAAAAGAGTGCATGAAAAACATGGCAACACCGAAAACACTATATGATGATGCATGGTTAGGATTAGGTGATTTATCATCTATCCAAATTGATAAAAATTTAATGATTAATAGGAGTAAAGAGGATATAGAAAATCCAGATTTACACCTAATGAGAATATTGCGACAACCACAATACTTTGGTTTTACCTGCAAAACATTATTTGATATAGAACTACATCCTATACAAATAGCTATACTAGAAGAATTTTGGACTCGTCCATTTCCCATGTTCGTTGCTAGTCGTGGTTTTGGTAAGTCGTTTTTAATGGCATTATATTGTACCTTACGATGCATATTAAATCCTGGAACAAAGATAGTAGTAGTTGGTGCAGCATTTAGACAGAGTAAATTAGTATTTGAATATATGGAGACTATATGGCGTAATAGTTCTATATTACGAAGTATATTTAATGGTAATGATGATGGACCACGACGAGACGTAGACCGATGCACCATGAGACTAGGAGACAGTTGGACTATTGCTGTTCCTATGGGTGATGGATCTAAAATCCGAGGTTTACGAGCACATATTATTATTGCAGACGAATTTGCATCTATATCTCCTGATATTTATGAAACAGTGGTAGCGGGCTTCGCTGCTGTTTCTGCGAACCCTATTCAAAATGTAAAAGAAGAAGCTAAAAAAGCAGCAATGATGCAGGCGGGTTTGTGGAATCAACAACTAGAAGAAATACAAATCAAAAAAGGTAACCAGGCCATAATAGCTGGTACAGCCGACTATAGTTTCAAACACTTTGCTCAGTACTGGAGAAGATATAGAGATATTATCAACAGTCGGGGAGACAAGCGTAAACTAGAAGAAATATTTAAAGGAGAAGTTCCAGATAATTTTAACTGGAAAGATTATAGCATTATACGAATGCCATATGAACTTATTCCAAAAGGCTTTATGGATGATAAACAGATATCACGAGCCAAAGCTACTATTCATAGTGGTATATACAATATGGAATATGCTGCATGTTTTACCGTTGATAGCGACGGCTTCTTTAAGCGTAGTCTTATAGAGAGCTGTGTTTCTAATGAAGCTAATCCAATCATCGTTAACAGTAAGACTATTTTATTCGACGTTAGTACAAAAGGTAATCCTGATCTTCAATATGTCTACGGTATCGACCCAGCATCCGAAAAAGATAATTTTAGTATTATTGTTTTAGAATTACACCCGGATCATTG
>Ga0247839_1003496_pt1 | contig 21635 bp, 21 predicted proteins | sample LaCruzMarch2015__6_FD_192405 | JGI IMG/M metagenome (GOLD analysis project Ga0247839, IMG submission 192405) | Freshwater microbial communities from meromictic Lake La Cruz, Castile-La Mancha, Spain - LaCruzMarch2015_16m | ecosystem: Environmental > Aquatic > Freshwater > Lake | place: Spain... | reverse complement strand
AAAACAGCCGTGTTGAAGGATCAGGGAAGTAAGCCTTTAGACTTCCTCTTTTAACCCGATCAGCCCAATCTCAGAAGTTACCTGAAATTCGATCCCTTCAGGCTCATACCTGAATTGGAAAATACTACCACTCGGACCGCAGCAAGGCTTGCAACATTGAGGATGATCAATGCGCAGCGCGGCGACCGCTCTAGCATGGCTTGCACAAGCGAACCACCTGGAGACAAAAGCAATGGCCACCTACCCGATGAATTCCGTGGACGCGGCGTGGTACCACATGGATGGCCCGGCCAACCTGGCCATCGTGACAGGGGTGCTGCAAACCAGACAGGCCCTGAATTTCGACAAGGTCAAAGAGGTGTACCGCGAGCGGCTGGTCGGCTTTGCGCGGTTTCGTCAGCGCGTGGTCGAGCTTGGTTTCCCGTTGGCCACTCCGCACTGGGAGGACATGCCGCATTTCGACATCGACCAGCACATGCACCACATCGCCTTGGCAGCAACACACGACCAAATGGCGCTGCGCGTGCTGGTCAGCGACATCGCCAGCACGCCGCTGGACCATGCACAGCCACTGTGGCAGGTGTTCGTGGTGGATGACGTGGAAGGTGGCAGCGCACTGATCATGCGCTGCCACCACTGTGTGGCCGATGGCACCGCCATGATGACCATCAGCCAGAAGCTGTTTGATACCACGCCCCAAGGCGTGCGCCGGTCCGGGCCTGCGGCGCACCCTGCCCTGGCTCCGCCCTTGAGCACCGTGGAGCGCGCCACCCGCAATGCGTTGGAGTTGGCCGACACGGTGTTCGATGCAGCCGCCCATCCGCTACGGACACTGGAGAAAGCTGCGGTGCTGGCAAGCGGAGCGGGCATGTTGGTGGGCGAATTACTGAAAACGGACGATCCACAATCACCGCTCAAGGGCGAGTTCGCGCTGCGTAAATTTGTCGCCTGGACCAAGCCTGTCGCAATCAAGGACGTAAAAACAATCGGTGTCCCGCACGGGGCCAAGGTCAATGACGTGTTGGTTGCCGCCATGACCGGCGCATTGCGCCATTACCTGTTGCAGCGTGGGGTAAAAGCCAACCACACCACGCTGCGTGCCATGGTGCCGGTGGACTTGCGTCCGGCGGCGCACCTGGGCCAACTGGGCAACGAGTTCGGTTTGGTAATTCTGGAGCTGGCAGTCAACCAGGCGCGCGCCACACAACGACTGGAGACCACCAAGTCCCGGATGGACGCGCTCAAGCGCTCACCGGAAGCCACAGCAACACTGGCGCTGTTCGACATTCTGGGGCGCATGCCCAAGCGCGTGGAGGATTTTGCCAACGAGCTCTTTGGCAGCAAGGCCAGCCTGGTGATCACCAATGTGGTCGGCCCGCAGGACGTGCTTTACCTGGCTGGCGTGCCCATCGACAGCATGCTGGGCTGGGCACCACACCCCGGACGGCAGCTGGGCATGGCCATCAGCATCATGAGCTACAAAGGCATGGCCACGCTGACCGTCATCGCCGACGCACGCCTGATTCCGGATCCGGAAGTCATCACCGAACAGTTCAACATCGAGTTCCAAGCCATGTTGAAGGCCAGCGTCAAACCGTCATTGAAAAGTCGATAAAGCCCCGCTCCACGTTCGTGGCAATGAGCGTGACGTGAAGCTTGTCGCCCACCTTCAAGCCACCCCCACCCGACACCAGCTTGCCATCGGCAGGCGGCGTGAAAATGCGGACCCAAATGCCATCGGTGGTGCTGCCGGTGACGATGGCGTCATAGCGCTGGCCCACATGGGATTCGAGCAGCAGCGCCGCCTCGGACTTGCGCATGCGCCGCTCCACCTTTTGGGCCGAGTCTTCCTGGCGGGTGCAGTGCAGGGCCAACGCGTTCAGCTCGGCGTTGGAATACGGAGCGGGATCCCCCCGCAGCGCCGCCTTGACCAGCCGCGAGGTGATCAAGTCGGGGAAGCGCCGATTCGGTGCGGTCGAATGGGTGTAGTCACGCACCGCCAAGCCGAAGTGCCCCAGCGGTGGGCCGCCCGGCGTTTCCACCACATACTCACCCGAACCCATCAACCGCACGATGGCGAGTGACAAATCGGGGAACCGCAGTGGGTCGGCCTTGTGGCGCTTGGCCAAAAAGGCCTCCAACGCCTTGGAGTCCGGCTCGGGCGGCAAAATATCTCCATATTCCTTGGCCACCGCCACAATGCGCAACCAGCGTTCGGGCGAACGCACCACACGGCGCAACGAGGCCCCGCCCTGCGTTGCCAGATAGCGGGCCGTGCAGCCATTGGTAGCAATCATGACTTCCTCAATCAGGTGACGGGCCCGGTTTTGCAGCTGCTGGCGAATGTCAACCACCTGCTCACCCTCAAACACCGCGCGCGGCTGAAAGGTTTCAAACTCCAGCGAGCCCTCGGCACGCCGACGCACCCGTAGCTGCTGAGCCACCGCATCCTGGGTGCGCAGCTGCGCCTCCATGCCCGGCACAGCGGCCGCCTCAGCCGGCAACGCACCTTGGCCGTCGATCCAGGCGCTCACCGCGTCATAGGCCAGCTTGGCCTTGTTGCGCACGCGCGCCCGGTACACCGTGGAGCCTGCCAACGATCCATCCGCATTGAAGACCATCTCGGTCACCAGCGCCAACCTGTCCTCATTGAAATTGAGGGAGGTGAAGTCGGTGGACAGCCGCTCAGGCAGCATCGGAAAAATGCGGGCCGAGGTGTAGACCGACGTGGTGTTCAAGCGGGCATGGTCGTCAATCGGGGTGCCCTTTTTGACCAACGCGTCCACGTCGGCAATGGCCACCCAGAGTCGCACGGCCCCCACGGGCAACACCTCGCAGGCTGTGAGCTGGTCCAGGTCGAGCGAGTCGTCGTTGTCGATGGAGCACCACAGCAAGGCGGTCAGGTCGCGGATGGCGGGGCCCGTTTCCTGGCTGGGTCCGGCCAGGGTGGCCAGCTGATGCAGGACACCGGCAGAAAACTCAGGCTGCAAGCCTCGCTCAGTCATGGCGCTGGTGGCAATGCGAACAAGGTCAGAGCGGTGATGGGGATGGTGTGGGTTGTCATGCATACGGTCAATATACATGCAGTGCAAATCGCGCCACTATTTTGCTATTATTTTAATAGCTGCTTGCGCATATTCTGCGGGGGCTACAAGCCAAAATGACATAAAAAAAGCCGATCTGCAGCAGACCGGCTTTTTTTGGGGGGGCAACAGGATTACTGCTTGACCGCCTCAACTTGCACGACCAGGCGCACGTTCTTTGGGAAACCCCAAACCACGCCGTAGTTCATGCCCCACTGGGTACGGTCGATGGTGGCTTCAAAGTCGCCACCGCACACTTCGCGCTTGATCATGGGGCTCATGTAGCAAGCAAACTGGTTGGCTTTGAGCACGACGGGGTTGGACTTGCCCAGCAGGGTCAAAGTGCCGGCCACTTCACTCACCTTGTCACCATTGAAGGTGAACTTGTCACCCACAAACTTGGCGGTGGGGTGGGTGGCGGTGTCGAACAGATCCGCGCTTTGCAGGTGCTTGTCAAACGCGGCGGTGCCGGTGTTGATGGAGGTCATGTCAATAGTGATCTCGACTTTGCCGGTCTTGGCAGCGCGGTCGATCTGGACCGAGCCTTCTTTCTTGTCAAAACGGCCGCGGTTAACCGAAGCGCCAAAGTGGCTGATCTCAAAGGTGGCGAAGGTGTGGGTGGGCTCAATCACATAGCTGGCCGACTCGGCCTGGGCGGAACCAACAGACACCGCTGCCAAAGTGGCGATCGCCGCGAGGGATAGAAGGGATTTACGCATGAGAAAAACTCCTGAAAAGAAAGTGGGATCGGTTTGAGAAAAAATAAACGCTTACAACTTGCCCACACCGGTCAGTGCGAGCTTGAACTTGACTTGCACGTCGTCGGCCACCATGGAGGTGTCGGCCCACTCGTTTTCGCCAATCTTGAAGGCCAGCCGTTTAAGCACAAACGCGCCAGTGGCCATGGTGACGGCACCGCTTTGGGTCAGCGCCACCGGCACCACCACATCGCGCACATTGCCCTTGATGCTGAGCTTGCCGGTCACCTCAAATTTGCCGGTCCCCAGGCCCTTGACGGCGCTGGACTGAAAAGTGGCCTGCGGGAATTTCGGGACGTTGAACCACACTGCTTTGGGCAACTCGATATCGCTCTCTGGCGAGCCCACCGTGGCACTGCCCACGTCCACAGTGAAGGCCATGGTGCTGGCAGCAGGCTTGGCAGGATCGAAACTGATCTGGGCATCGAATTTCTTGAAGCGGCCGTCCACTGGCACGCCCATTTGCTTGCTCACGAAAGCGATTTCGCTCTGGGCGGGTACCAGCTTTTGCTGGGCCATCACCGAGGTGGCGGCGGATGCAACGGTGAGTGCCGTTGCGGCCAACAACAGTTTGGGTAAATAAGTGGATAGGTACATCACAACTCCTAAAAAAGATTAACGACGACCGGGCAACATGCGGCCCATCAGGCCGTCGCGGTCAATAAACTGGTGCTTGAGTGCTGCCGCTATGTGCAGCAGTACCAAACCTGCCATAGCGAAAGCGCTCAACTCATGAAACGGTTTGATCAGCTCAGCTAGCGCCTTGTCGGGCGCCACAAAATCGGGCAAAGGCAGCACACCAAACAACACGACGGGGAAGCCTGCCGCCGAGCTGTAGGCCCAGCCAATCAGCGGCACGGCAAAAAACAGAACGTACAGCGCATAGTGCGTGCCGTGGTGCGCCCAATGCTGCCAGCGCGGCATGAGTTGGGCAATTTGGCCCGGCAGCTCCGGTGGCTGGTGTGTCAGGCGCCAGAGCAGGCGCAGCGCAGACAGCGCCAAAATCGTGACGCCGGCCCATTTATGCCAGTTGTACAGCTTGAGGCGCCAGGGGGAAAACGGCAAATCGGCCATGTACAGGCCCATGGCAAAGATGCCGATCAGCGCAGCACCGAGCACCCAGTGCAGCACGATAGCGACCAGGCTGTAGCGGGGAGAATTGGGGTTTGAGCGTGTCATGGCCCGAAGTCTAAAGGGCCAATGATCTTGTTTTTTTGAATTAAATTGACGGCTTAATTCAAAAATTTTGAAGTTATATCAAATATCCTGCGCGGAATCGGCGGCACGGGGCCCGTTTGGCGACTGGCCGGCGCGCCGGGTTTCCCGCTGCATGAACAGGTAAAGCCCTTCCACTTTCTCACGCGCCCAAGGCGTTTTGCGCAAAAACTTGAGGCTCGACGCCACGCTGGGGTCGCTGGCAAAGCAGCGCACCGGGATGCGTTGGGCCAGCCCCTCCCAGCCATAGTGCGCGGCCAGGGCCGTCACGATGGCTTCCAGCGTTAGCCCGTGCAGGGGGTTGCGGGCTTGCGGAGCCGGTGGCTTGGGTGGCGGGTTGGATGGCGGGTTGGCAGGTGGTGGCGTAAGCATGGGTCGATTTTGGCACTACTGGCACGCCGCAACACCCGCAAACAGTTGTTACACCTTGTTACGGGGCTTCGCTGCTAAGGTAGGTGGCGCGAAGCGCGTGGCGGATCTCCAGTAGCAAATGACTGGCCGACCAGGCGCTCGCTACCCCATTTATCAGTTCCACACGCCATACCGGAATGACCCTTCACATTAACCGCCCCGCCGACACTGCAGACCGTGATGTGCAGGTGCAGGCGCGTCGGCATCTGCGCAAGCTGATCGCCAAGAGCCTGGTCTATTTTGCACAGCGTGAGGCCGACAACCTGCGGATGGTGCGCGAGCATTTGCTGGTTTTGATGGACGCCAGGCCCTCACAGGTTCAAGCCCAAAACCTGCGTTCCGCCTATGTTTTGCTGGGCAAGCAAGCCGAAGCGTTTCACCGGGCATTCAGAACCGCCATCCAATCGTCGATTGACGACGAGGCGCGCCTCGCATTCCCAAACACGGCCAGCCCCGAGCCACGGCGGGTTCAGCCGGTGGGCGAGCTGGATGAGCTGACCCTGTCGCTGATTGACGTGTGTGAAGTCGATCGCATTCTTTTGCTAGACCGGGTGAGCCAACGGTTTTCCGCACACTATGACGCCAGCCTGAGCCCGCTGACCCAGCGCTTGGGCGTGTTGCTGGGGCTGGACGCACCCAACCTCTCCAACAACCCGTTTCGCCCGGAGGTGTTTGTCCGCGCCTTCTTGATGGCCTGGGAAAAATGCGAGCTAGACCACCGGGCCAGCGACGACCTAATTCAGGCACTTGACCCCCGGCACTGCCTGGATCTTGCGCCTCTGTACGACGATCTAAACGCAACGCTGATGCAGGCAGGTGTCGCCGCACAGCCAGTGCTGCGGATCAAGAAGTCCGTGGGACACGGGTCCAACTTCGCGCCGCTGGGCTCAGCATCCGCTGCGGCACCTTTGACCAGCAACGGTGAGGCAGCGCAGCAAACGAGCTCAGCGGCGCGCTCGACCTGGGCAGGCCTGGCACCGGCAGGGCGCAGCATTGCCGCGCAAGCTCGCCAGTTTTTGCAGCGCCTCGGGATTGGTGCCCGGCCCACTACCGCAGGTGCTGGTGACGACGAAGGTCTCACCTGGACTGAAGCACCGGATGAGCAGGGGCAGCACGCCATGGTGCCCGCCGATCCGGAATTCATGGGCTATTTGGGCGACCTGCAAGCGGGAGCAGGGGCATCCTCGTCTTACCAACTCTTGGAAGGCCAAAACCCCAGCGACCACAACATCCTGCGCCAGATGCGGGATCTGGACCAAGTGCGCCGGGCCCCCGAGCTGGACCGCGGCACAGTGGACGCGCTGGCTGAGGTGTTTGACTTTGTCTTTGCCGACCAGTCCATCCCGGTGCAGATGAAGTTCGTGATTGGCCGCCTGCAGATTCCCGTGCTTAAGGCGGCCATGATCGACCGCGACTTTTTCTTGTCCAACGACCACCCGGCACGCCGTCTGGTGGACACACTGGCGGCGGCGTCGGTCGCGTGGGCCCCCGAAAAAGGCGAGAACGACCCGCTGTATGTGCGCGTTGAAACCACCGTCAAACGCGTGTTGAACGAATTTGAGGACGATCTCGACCTGTTCAGCGAGTTGCTGCTGAAGTTCACCGAATTTCTGTTTGAAACCGAGCAACAGGCCCAGGGGCGGATTGAGCCGGCAGCCGACCATGAGCGCAAGGGCGAATCCTTCGACCAGGCCTTGGCGCATGCCGACGAAGTCGTCCACGCCCGCATCAATGCGCTGCCCAAAGAGCTGCCGCTGGCACCGTTTTTAGCCCCGTTTCTGACCGCCCAATGGCGTGAAGTGTTGGCCAACGCCTGGCAAACCACCGATAAAAACCCCGCGCAGTGGGACAGCGCCCTGACCACCATGGACCAGTTGATCTGGTCGACCCAGCCCAAAACCACGACTGAGGACCGCCGTCAGCTGGTGGCGGTCTTGCCCGATCTGGTGCGCAGCCTGAACGAAGGGCTGGACGCCATCGCATGGAATGGCAAAGAGCGCGCGACCTTCACCCGGCGCCTGATTTCGACCCACATGCTGGCCATCCGGATGACCCAACCGGTCGCCACCGACACGGCCTCGGCAGTGCTGGAGGAAGCGGCTGGCAAGGAAGCGATGCTAGAGCTGGACAACCGCCTGGCCGAACAGTTGTCGGGAACCGACGATGCGTTTGATGCCATCGCCCAAACATTCACCCGCGGCCTGTGGTTCGACTTCACCATCAACCAAACCACCCAGCACCGCTGCCGCCTGAGCTGGGTCAGCCCTATGCGCACGCGCCTGCTGTTTACCAATCGGGAAGGGTTTGACGCCTTTGTGCGCTCCGAACGCGAAGTGGCGGCGCTGCTGCGGCTCGGCCGCCTTAAGGTCATCAACGAGGCACCGATTGTGTCCCGAGCGCTGGACCGGATCATGGCGCAGGGGGAGCTGCAGCTAGCAGCCTGACCGGGGAATTGGCAGAAATTGCTATTGGTTTGATAGCTGGCTGCGCATATCCCACGGGGGCTTGAGGCCAAAAAGGCATAAAAAACGGGTCTTGAAAACCCGTTTTGCTTTTTGGCGGAGCCCGTGAGATTCGAACTCACGGACGATTACTCGTCGGCAGTTTTCAAGACTGCTGGTTTAAACCACTCACCCAGGGCTCCGTAGGGGGAGATTGTAAGGGATAGGTTGGCCCGATTTTCGACAGACGCGGCGGCGCGAAGCCTTAAGTCCACAAATCCAGCGGCGGATCGGCCACCACAGCGCGCAGGATGTCGGAGCGCGACACAAAACCGATCACCTGCCCCGCATCGTTTACCACCGGCAAGCCGGGCAAGCCGATGTCGAGCAACACGCGTGCGACACGGCGGATATCAGTCTCCGCAAGCACGCAGGGCACAGGGGTCTGCATCAGGTCCACCACGCTTTGGGCCAGCAGTGCGCGCCACACCAGCGCGTGGCTGTTGGGGGCTGGCAGCCGGTCAGCGCTCATCAAGTCGCCACGCGAAAGCAGGCCCACCAGCACCCCATCAGCGCCAACCACCGGGGCCTGACCAATGCCGTTTTGGGCCAACACGGACCAGGCTTGCTCCACCGTAAAAGCGTCCGACAGGGTCACCACCTTGTGGCTCATGATGGCTTCCACCCGTGTGAGGGGGTGGCGCAGATGGTCTTCCTTACGAGTCTCCTCGTAGGCCGCGACCGCGGTGCGGTGCAGCACATCGCTGGGAGTGGCGTGCGGTGGCGCTTCGCCAAAGTGCAAGGGGGTTTGGTCTTGGGCGTCGCTCCCTATCGGGTTCACGCGCTGCGAGCGCGCAAGCGGGGAGCTGGGGCCAATATTGCGTAGCTCTTCCATCGACCCCCGAAAAATGCGCCCTGCCTTGCCGAACACCGAGAACATAGCGTAGCCCCCTTTGTTGATGCCGTGGGTGCGCCGTGGGCGCCCCAGTCAAACCCCATTGGACAGGAAAAGCTCCTGCAAGTCACTCAGAAAATCAAAACCTCGCACGGTGGGTCGCACACGGGCAAAGTCGCGCTCAATCAACCCCTTTTGCTCCGCCTGGGTAAGTGCAGCCTCAATGGCCGAAATGCCCAGGCCGGTGCGCTCGGTGAACTCACGCAGGCCAAAGCCATTGCGCAGTCGCAGGGCGTTAAGCATGTACTCAAAGGCCAGGTCATTGCGGCCCACTTCTTCCACCTTTGCCAGTGCGTTGCCCGCCAGCGCGCGCTCCATGTACAGGCGCGGCTCGCGAAAACGCACCTGGCGCACCACGCGGTGGGCGAAGCTGAGCTTGCTGTGCGCGCCCGCGCCAATGCCCAGGTAGTCGCCAAACTGCCAGTAGTTCAGGTTGTGGCGGCTGCGGTGGCCCTCTTTGGCGTAGGCCGAGACCTCGTAGCGGTCCAGCCCAGCAACACCCGTCAGCTCCGTGATGTGGTCAAGCATGGCGTAGGCCGTGTCGTCCTCGGGAATGGCGGGCGGGTACTTGGCAAAATAGGTGTTGGGCTCGATGGTGAGGTGGTAGATGGAAATATGCGGCGGCTGGAATTGCAGCGCCAGGGCGATGTCTTGCCCGACTTGCTCCAGCGTCTGCCCCGGCAGGGCGTACATGATGTCCAGGTTGAAGGTGGCAAACGACTGCGCCGCTTCTTCCACCGCCGCCAGGGCTTGCGCCCGGTCATGCACCCGGCCCAGCGCCTGCAGGTGGGCGTCGTTAAAGCTCTGTACGCCAATCGACAGGCGGGTGACGCCGGCTTGGGCGTAGGCGCGAAACCGGTCTTTCTCAAAGGTGCCGGGGTTGGCCTCCATCGTGATTTCACAATTCGGTTCCAGCTTCAGGCGGGCGCGGATGTCGCTCAGCAGGCGGTCGATGGTGGCCGGGGCAAACAGGCTGGGCGTGCCGCCACCAATAAAGATGCTGTGGATGGTGCGGCCCCAGATCAGCGGGAGCGCGGCCTCAAGGTCGGCCACCACGGCGTCCACATAGCGCTGCTCGGGCAGTTCCTGGCGCGCCATTTCATGCGAGTTGAAATCGCAATACGGGCATTTTTTCAGGCACCACGGCAGGTGCACATACAAGGACAAGGGTGGCAGCGCGGTCAGCTGCAGCGTGCCGGGGCGCATGTAGTGCTGCACGTCGTGCAGGACCGTCGGCTCTGAGTCGGCCTCACTGAGGGGGGTGATGGGAATCATGGCGTGACGCGACACGGGTGCACTAAAGATGGGTTAGGGTCGCGCCAGCCAGCGCTCGCGGATCAGCGCGGCCATGGCCTGCGCGGAACGGCCGCGGTGGCTGTGGGCGTTTTTGACCTCGCTGGGCAATTGTGCAAAGGTCTGCCCGAACTCGGGAATCCACATTACCGGGTCGAAGCCAAAGCCGTTGCTGCCCACCGGAGCCCGCGCTATCTGCCCGACCACGCGGCCCACCGCAATCAGCGGCTCCGGGTCGTCCGGGGTGCGCACGGCCACCAAGGTGCTCACCAGGGCGGCGCGGCGGTTGTCGGTGGTGTGCATCTGCTCCAACAGAGCCCGCACATTGTTGTCGTCACTTTTGGCATAGCCAAACTGGGTCGCGTAGTACGCGGTGTCCACGCCCGGCAGCCCGCCAAAGGCGTCCACGCACAGGCCCGCGTCATCAGCCAGCGCGGGCAGACCGGTGTGCTGCGCGGCGTTGCGGGCCTTGGCCAGCGCATTCTCAACAAATGTGCGGTGTGGCTCGGGGGCTTCGGGCACGCCCAGGTCACCTTGGCACACCAGTTCACACCCCAAGGGTGCGAACATGGCCTGCAGCTCCGCCAGTTTGCCCTGGTTGTTGGATGCTAGAACAATTTTCATAACAAAATATGGCCTCAGCCCTTATGGAACGTGCGCAAGCAGCTACTCTTTTGATAGCGAATTCTGCTGCAAGGCCATCAACTCCACGATACCTTTTTCGGCCAGCGACAGCAAGGCGTCCATCTCGGCACGTGAAAAAGCGATGCCTTCGGCTGTGCCCTGCACTTCTACAAAGTGGCCGGCACCGGTCATCACCACGTTCATGTCGGTGTCGCAAGCCGAGTCTTCCGTGTATTCCAAATCGAGCAATGGCGTGCCCTGCACAATGCCCACCGAAATAGCGGCCACCAGCGTGGTGATGGGCGACTCGGTGATCTTGCCCGCCGCCAGCAACCCGTTGACGGCGTCCTGGGCGGCAACAAACGCACCCGTGATGGCGGCAGTGCGGGTGCCACCGTCGGCCTGCAGCACGTCGCAGTCCAGCTGAATGGTTCGCTCGCCCAGTTTTTTCAGATCAAATATGGCGCGCATGGAGCGGCCAATCAGGCGCTGGATTTCCTGCGTGCGTCCGCTTTGTTTGCCGCGCGCGGCCTCGCGGTCGCTACGGGTGTGGGTGGCGCGGGGCAACATGCCGTATTCGGCGGTGACCCAACCCTCACCGCTGCCGCGCTTGTGGGGCGGTACTTTCTCTTCGACCGAGGCGGTGCACAGCACGCGGGTGGCACCAAATTCGATCAAGACCGAGCCTTCAGCGTGCACCGTATAGCCACGGGTGATGCGCACCGGGCGCAGTTGGTCTGCTGCGCGTGCGCCGCTGCGAACAAATTCAGTCATTCGTTACCTCAAATAATAGGGGTTGGCGCGCCGGGCGGGCTCAGGCTTTTTTGGCAGCCGAGCGGCGGATGGCCTCGTTGATCTCGGCGATGGAGCGCTCAATGGCGTCGTCATCCAGATCTTCTTCCGAGGTATCCAGCCAACCGCCCTGCACCGTGGACGCGAACACGCCGTCGTCAATACTTTGCGTAGAAATGGTGCCCCGGGTGGACTCAAAGATATCCGGGGTTTCCCACTCCATGGCGATCAGCGTGACGTTATCGCTGTGGCTACCGCCCTTGAGTAGGGCGCGCTCCACTAAATCCGGTGCGGCAACTGACACTGGTTTTTGGCCTAGGTGATAAACGAGGTCAACGTCGTCCATTTGCCCCCACAAGCCATCCGAGCACAACATCACCCGGTCCCCTTCCAGCAAGGGCACTGGGCCTGTCACCTCGAAGACCGGCTTGACGGGAGAACCAAGGCAGGTGTACAGCACATTGCGGTTGACTCCATCGGGCGGTTGCGCCAGTTGCTGCGCCTTCTGGCTTTGCTCGATGTAGGAGTGGTCGCGAGTGCGGGCCAGCAGTTCGCCATGGCGCACAAAATAGAGCCGCGAATCACCACAATGCAGCCAACTCACACCACCGCCTTGCACAATGGCCACGACCAGCGTGGTTCGGGGGGTATCGATCAAGCCCTTGCCGGCCGCATAACGCAGAATTTGGCGATGCGCTGCCATGATGGCCATGTTGAAAAACGCGTTGACATCGGCGACTTCTGGGTGGGCCTCTTTTTGGTACAGCGCCGATATGGTCTGCAGGGCAATTTGCGCCGCGACCTCGCCCTCAGGATGCCCGCCCATCCCGTCGGCCAGCAAAAACAAGGCCGACGCTTTGGTGTAGCAATACCCCATGCGGTCTTCGTTTTTCTCGCGCCCCCCTTTGCGGCTGATCTGGAATACAGAGAATTTCATTTCGGCTTTTCACCTTTGGCAATGTTTCCCTGTACCGTCTTTTTACTGTCTGCGACCATGCTGTCAAACTGCATCCGCACTTTCTCACCGACACTCAGTTTGGTGTAACGGCGCTCCCCTTCGCGGCTGAGCTCCTTTTGCAGGGCAAAGACTGACTGGGGCCGAGAAAGCGGGTCCAGCGACATACACCACTCCACCACCTCAATCAGGTTGTCGGAATAGACCCCACGCAGGCGCGACAGCGCCGTGGCAATGCGATCTTTCTCCAGCCGCTGTGGGGCTTCATTGGGGGGATAGCCCTGCATACACGCATAAATGCAGGCGCCAATGGCGTAAATGTCCGTCCACGGACCCATGGAGGCATCACGCCGGTACATTTCTGGGGCGGCAAAGCCGGGGGTGTACATCGGGCGGATGAAGTTACCTTCTTTGCTCAGCACCTCGCGCGCCGCGCCAAAATCAATCAGCACCGACTTGTTGTCGTCCGTAATAAAGATGTTGGCCGGCTTAATGTCCAAATGCAGCATCTTGTGCTGGTGCACGATGCGCAGACCGCGCAAAATCTCGTCAAAAAGGGAACGAATGGTGGACTCGCGAAACACCTTGCTTTGCTTCAGGTCGCGGGCGGTCACAATGAAGTCCTGCAGGGCCGCGCCCTCCAGATAATTCATCACCATGTAGACGGTCTCGTTCTCGCGGAAAAAATTCAGCACACTCACCACCGAGGGGTGCGAGATTTGGGCCAGCGAGCGCCCTTCTTCAAAGAAACTTTTCAGGCCCAATCGGTAGAGCGACAGTTTTTCTGGCTGCACTTTGGGCAACAACTCGCCGGGCGCCCGGGTTGCCAATGACGATGGCAAATATTCCTTGACAGCAACTTGTTGCCCCTCCGAATCCAAGGCCAGGTAGACCAAGCCGAACCCACCCGCAGCTACTTTGCGAATGATGCGATAGCCACCGATAACGGAGTCTGGGGGTAGGGGTGCTGGCTTGACCTTTGACATAAATTAGGGATTGAAACCTCGTCTGATCTGTCTGAACCGGGTTATTCTCGGGGCCATTCCAATGTCCCGAGAATACGCAATGCCAGTTTACAGCATGACTGGCTATGCCAGTGCACAGCACAGCACAGCCAACACCGCCGCCGAAGGCGAGCAAAAAAGTATTCCAGCAGGCCAACTCGGTCTGGAAATCCGATCCGTCAACAGCCGCTTTTTGGACCTGTCGTTCAAGCTGCCTGAAGACCTGCGCCAATTCGAGCCCGCATTACGCGACCTGCTGGTGAGCCGTCTCAAACGCGGCAAAGTCGAGGTTCGGGCGTCGATCGAAGTTGCGTCGTCCAATGGTGTCCCCGACCCTACGCCCAAACTGTTGCAACGCCTCAATGCAGTACAAGACAACGTCAAAGCATGGCTACCCCAAGCAGCCGCGCTCAGCGTGGCCGACGTGCTGCGCCTGTGTGCCACCGAGCACCTGGGAGCGCGCGACTGGAGTGCCGAGGTGCTGCCACTGGCCGAAAAGACCCTCAAAGAACTGCTCAACGCCCGTCAACGCGAAGGCGCCCGTTTAGCAACGATGCTGCTGGGCCATATTGAGCAACTACGGCTGCTAGTGCAACAAGCGGGCCCGCTCGTGCCGCAACTGGTTGCGCAGCAACGCACGCGTTTCATGGAACGGTGGAAAGAGGCCATGGCCTTGACCGATGGAACCACCCTGCCCGAAGCCGCACAGGACCGCGCCCTGACCGAAGCCACAGCGTTTGCCATTCGCATCGACGTGGCAGAGGAGATTACCCGCGTCAATTCCCACCTTGACGAGATTGAGCGGCTGATCAAAAAAGGCGGCGAAATCGGCAAACGCCTCGACTTCCTCATTCAAGAACTTCACCGCGAAGCCAACACGATGGGGTCCAAATCCGCAGCGCTGGAACTGACCCATATCTCGGTAGATATGAAGGTGCTGATCGAGCAAATGCGCGAACAGGTTCAGAACATAGAATAGACAAACCTCAGCAACCGTACTCAGGACCTTTGCTCTATGGACTACCCGGGAAACCTATTTGTCGTTGCTGCCCCTAGTGGGGCAGGAAAATCCAGCCTGGTCAAGGCGCTACTAGAACTTGACTCTCACGTTCAGCCTTCGGTGTCGCACACGACCCGGGCGCCACGCGGGCAGGAAAAGCACGGCCGGGAGTACTTCTTTGTCTCCCAGCAGGAGTTCGACGCCATGGTGGCGGCGGATGCCTTTGTCGAGTGGGCCAGCGTGCACAGTCACCGCTACGGCACCTCTAAAAAAGCCATCGAAGAACGCATGGCCCTGGGTGCTGACGTGATTTTGGAGATCGATTTCCAGGGCGCGATTCAGATCAAAAGCATTTTTGCAAACGCCATTTGTATTTTCATCCTTCCGCCAAGCTGGGAAGAGCTGCGGGCCCGGCTGGAACGCCGAGGCGAAGACTCGCCCGAGGTGATTGATATGCGCATGCGAAACGCACAAATAGAAGTGGCCCAAGTCGATAAATTTGACTTCGTTATAATCAACGAGTTGTTTGACCGTGCGCTTTTTGACCTGAAAGCCATTGTTCACTCCCAGCGGCTCAAATTTTCAGCGCAGCGTCGCGCCAGAGCTGAAACATTCAAAGCATTGAACATCCCCTAGTCTTTCGGAGAACTCCATGGCCCGTATTACCGTAGAAGACTGCCTCGTGCAGATCCCCAATCGTTTTCAGCTGGTACTGGCCGCAACCTACCGCGCCCGTATGCTGAGCCAAGGGCACACTCCAAAAATTGAAAGCAAGAACAAGCCAGGCGTCACTGCCTTGCGCGAGATCGCTGCCGGAAAAATTGGTCTGGAAATGCTCAAAAAAGTCCCGCTTTGAGGCATTGAATTCCAAGAACAAGCACCGCATGCGGTGCTTTTTTTTCGCCCTTGCATCCAAAGCAAAGGGCGCGCGATACATTTGAGGCATGGGAACTCTGATCAAACCATCGCCTGCTGAAAATGGCTTGTCTAAATTCGGGGCAAGTGCTGTGGTGCCCCACGCGGCGGCAGTGAATGCGGTCGCCGCCAGTTTTGCCGTGTTGACGGCCAAACTGGACTACCTATCCCCCGCAGATGTTGAGCGGGTGCGCCTGGCCTACCGGTTTGCCGATGAGGCCCACTTGGGCCAGTTGCGCAACAACGGCGAACCCTACATCACCCACCCCATCGCCGTGGCAGCACAGTGCACCGAATGGAAGTTGGATGCACAAGCCTTGATGGCCGCGCTGCTCCATGACGCGCTGGAAGACTGCAGCGTAACCAAGATGGAACTGATAGAGAAGTTTGGCTCGCCGGTGGCCGAACTGGTGGACGGTTTGACCAAGCTGGACAAGTTGCATTTCAACACCCGAGAAGAGAACCAGGCCGAATCCTTCCGCAAGATGCTGCTGGCTATGGCGCGGGACGTGCGCGTCATTCTGATCAAGCTGGCGGACCGTTCGCACAATATGCGCACCCTGTCGGACGTACCGCGCTCCAAATGGGGCCGCATTGCATCGGAAACCCTAGATATTTATGCACCCATCGCGCACCGTCTGGGCCTGAACCAGACCTACCGGGAATTGCAGGATTTATCCTTTCGCCACCTGCGCCCCTGGCGCTACGCGATCCTCGCCAAAGCGGTCACCAAGGCCCGCAACCGCCGGCGCGACTTGATCCAAAAAGTCAACAAGGAAGTGGAGGCGACATTTGCCGCTGCGGGCATGAAGGTGCGCATTGCCGGACGGGAAAAAACCCTCTACTCTATTTACGAAAAGATGGTGAGCAAGCACCTGAGCTTTGCCCAAGTGACGGACATTTACGGGTTTCGCGTGCTGGTACCCGAGATCACCGACTGTTACACAGCGATGGGACTCCTACACCAACTCTACAAGCCCGTGCCCGGCAAGTTCAAGGACCATATTGCCATGGCCAAGGTCAATGGCTACCAGTCCTTGCACACGACCCTGGTAGGGCCGTCCGGCGTCAATGTGGAGTTCCAGATGCGCACGGAAGCCATGCATGTGGTGGCCGAATCGGGCGTGGCAGCGCATTGGTTGTACAAAGTGAACAACCCGCAAGACGCGTCCCACGACCGGCTGGGAACCAAATGGCTGCAGTCCCTGCTGGACATCCAGAACGAGACCCGCGATGCTGCCGAGTTCTGGGACCATGTCAAGGTCGACCTGTTTCCCGACGCCGTGTATGTTTTCACCCCAAAAAGCCGGATCATGGCGATGCCGCGCGGGGCCACCGTGGTCGACTTTGCCTATGCCATTCACAGCAACATTGGTGACCACACCATTGCCGCCCGCATTAACGGTGCACAAGTGCCATTGCGCACGGAGTTGAAAAACGGTGACGTGGTGGAGGTAGTAACCGCCGCTGTGTCGACACCAAATCCGGCGTGGCTGGGATTTGTGCGCACGGGACGCGCGCGCTCCAAAATTCGCCACCACCTCAAGACCCTGGCGCATGTCGAGTCCGAAGACCTGGGCGAAAAGCTCCTCGCGCAGGCCTTGCGAACGGAGGGAATAGACCAATTCCCCCACAATGACCCAACGTATGAGCCGCTGTGGGAAAAGCTATTGCGTTTCACAGGCAACAAGACGCGCCAGGAGTTGCTGACCGATATCGGACTGGGCAAGCGCATCGCCAACATCGTCGCCAAGCGCTTGGTACATCTATTGGCGGAAATGGGTGAGCGCCCCAACGCGCTGCTGCTGACCCGCGAACGCTTTACAGCGGACGAATCCGCGCCGTTGAGTACGATTACGCTGGACGGAAGCGAGAACGCCTCGGTGAAGTTTGCCCATTGCTGCCGCCCTATCCCGGGGGATGCCATAGTTGGCTACCTCGGTCGGGGCGAGGGGCTTGTGGTGCACGTCAGTGATTGCCAGGTTGCCAAAAAGCTGCTGCTCAAGGACAGTGAGCGCTTCATTGGTGTCGATTGGGCTGACGAACCGCTGCGGGCATTCGAGACCGACATTGTGGTCACCGTGAACAACGGCAAGGGCGTGCTCGCAAAGGTGGCCGCGGCGCTGGCAACTGCAGAGGCAGACATCATCCACATCGACATGGGGCAAGAGGCCGCACGCGACACCACTGACCTGCGCTTCTTGATCGCCGTGCGCGACAAGGCACATCTGGATGCAGCCCTGCGCCACCTTACCAGGACGTCATCCGTGCTGCGTGCCGCACGCCACAAGGCACCGGCGCTGGTTTAAGTGCTTTTTGGTTTAAGTGCTGATCGGCCGAGGATAGTGGACGCTGAGCACTTCGATTTCACCAACCCGGTCCGGCATCACCAGCCTCAGCTCATCCCCGACCCGCGCTTTGAGCAAGGTTCGCGCGACCGGAGATATCCAACTCACCTCTCCTAGTGCGGTGTTTGACTCGTCAATACCTTTGATGGTGACGGTTCTTTCCAGCCCGGTCTCGTCGGCATAGGTCACCGTCGCACCAAAAAATATCTGCTCGCTCCCGTGGTGTACGGACGGGTCAGAGATCTCAGCAATCTCCATGCGCTTGGTCAGGAAGCGAATTCTGCGATCAATTTCTCGCAAACGCTTCTTACCGTACAGATAATCGCCATTCTCGGAGCGGTCCCCGTTGCTGGCCGCCCAGAAAACCGATTCAACGATCTTGGGCCGCTCGGTGTCCATTAACTCCAGCCATTCACTGCGCAAACGCGCATAGCCTTCTGGCGTGATGTAGTTCTTGCCACCCGACGGTAGCGCAGGCAGTTGCAGCTCGTCGTCATCCTCACCATCGGACTCTTTGGTGAAGGCCTTGTTCATAGCGCTATCGGGGGTATAGGTAGCATGTGGGCGCCAAATTTTGGACAAGAAAAAGGTCTGCAACCTTTCGATTGCAGACCTTTACTTTTTGGTGCGGCTGGCAGGAATTGAACCCACTACCCCTTGGTTCGTAGTCAATTCAAACTGCGTTTCAAAAGATTCCACCGCATCCTGAAAATTTAATTTATTCATTACAAATCAATCACTTACGAGATTTTAGCGTCCAAAGTCAACCCAAGATGTACAATGACTGCCAGCCAGAAACGGCAACTGAACGGCAACCAGCCGGGAGAAACGGCAACCGAACGGCAACGGGAAAGCAGGTCATGGGCATCATCACAGACAAAGAAATGGCGTCGAAACCAAACGGTGCTGACCAGTGGTTCACTGACCCAGCCCCACGCGGTGCTGGTCGGTTCTTGGGCCGGATCACACCGGGCGGTGAGCGATCATTCTATTTCCGTTACACCACCAGCACCGGCCAGCGCGACACCCTTGCAGTGGCTGCCTACGACCCCAAAGGCCGCGAAGGCTACCTCACCCTGGCGGCAGCTCGCGAAATTGCGGCGGGCTGGTCAAAGCAATACAAAGACGGTGCCCGCGATCTGCGCCAGCACTTTGCCAAATTGGAAGCCGAACGCCTGCAAGCCAGCGAAGACGCACGCCAGCAGGCGGACAAAGACAAACGTGCTGCGGCCACGGCAGAGCAACAGGCCGAACTCGACCGCCAGCGTCGGCTGACCGTCAAACAAGTGTTCGAGCGCTGGGCCGCTACCGAGCTGGCCCCCCACATCGGCGGAGACGGCAAGCGCATCGGACGCAAAGACGGCGGTCAGTATGTGCGCGAGCAGTTCGAGCGGAGGGTGTTCGCCACGTTGGGCGAAATCGCCGTCATGGACGTGCGCAAGGCCGACATCCTCGCCATCCTGGATGCCGTAAAGGCCGAAGGCAAGCTGCGCACCGCCAACATGCTGCTGGCCGACCTCAAGCAAATGTTTCGCTTCGCCGCCGAACGTGAAATCATCGAGCACAGCCCGATTGAGTTGATCAGCAAACGCAAGATCGGCGGCAAAGACATCAAGCGTGATCGGGTGTTGTCAAACGACGAGCTGGCCGCGTTGGTCAAACAACTGCCCACTGCCAACCTCAGCAGGCGCACTGTCCTGGGACTGTGGCTAATTCTGGCCACTGGCTGCCGCATCGGTGAGCTGATGGGCGCGGTGTGGGCCGATGCCAAGCCCCAGCAACAGGCATTGCAGGCCACGGTAGACGCGCACAACACGGCGCAAAAATCTGGTGCAGTGCAACTCGGGTTCGTTGATCTACAAGCCCGCACTTGGTACTTGCCTACCACCAAGAACCAACGCGATCACCTGATCCACCTGAGCGACTTTGCCGTGCAGCAGTTCAACGAGTTGGCCACCCTGCGCGAAGCGGACCGCATCACTGGCAAACCCGTGGCCTGGGTCTTTCCCGACAGCCGGGCCACCGGGCCGGTGTGCGTCAAGTCATTTGGCAAACAACTGGCAGACCGCCAAAGCAGCGAAAGCGCGCGCCTGCAAAACAGAACCAAATCGGTGGACGCGCTGGTGCTGGACGGTGGCCGCTGGACCGCGCACGACCTGCGCCGCACCGCGTCCACGCTAATGAGTCAACTCGGCATCTCCAACGACGTAATCAACGAATGCGAGAACCACATCAAGCAGGGCATGAGTGGTGTCTACATCCAAGACCGGCGTGAGGCGGAGCAGGTCAAGGCGTTTGATGCCCTGGGCCAAAGGCTGGCCAAGCTGACGGTGTAATCAACAGGAGCAACAAGCGCAAAAGGAGGGGGACAATTTGTCCCTCCCCTACCCAGTATCGTATTCAGCTTTGGGTCAGCAGCAAATTACTAAACGGGTGCTGACTCTTCCACCGGTACAGGGTAGGTCGTCATCAATGGTTCACGGTTGCTGCGGAGAAATCAATGTGCTGCTTGTAGCTGGTGGACAGTTGCTCGTCCGTTTCGATGCAGCCAACAAACCCCGCGTCAGACAGCGCCTGAAAGAATGGGGAATCTCCACCGTTTTGCAGATTGCTAGCGACGATGGTCGCCTTGGCGATGCCGTGCCTATGCTTCACAAACTGCACGAAATCAAGCACCTCTGCCTGCAAGTGCGGCGGCAAGGCAGAAATTTCAGATGTAATTTTGTTGCTGCTAGTCATCGTCTGATTCCTTCGTGACACAAAACCAGTTTCCTGTACAGGCCATGTACATTTGATCCAGCTTCGTTCAACAGAGTGTATTTCAGCACCACCCCAAGGGAGAAAACATGGCACGTCACTACACAACCAAAGACTTTTTCCGGCACATGCCCAACGCGCTGCTAGCCCGCTACTTTCAGGGCAAAGCCGTGTTTGGTGCCCTGGACTTTGCCGCCATGTCAGAGACCCGGCACGACGAACTGTTTGCCGCCTGGCTGGCTTTGACAGATACCCAGCGCAACACCATGGATGCCGAGTTCCGCGCCATCTTTGATCTGAGCTGCGAGAAAGGCTGCCGCGCCATTTTGGACGAAGCGCAATGGCACCTCGCGCAGGACGCCGACCCAAATGCCGCCAACGCCTTCGCCGAAATGCTGGCCGCGCTGTCCAGCCACTACGCGCGCGCCATGGTCACTTTCCTCGACTTTTTCCCCTTCTGGAAAGGGGCGACATTGTTCTATCACGCGGACAACCTACCCCACTGGCGCAAGCGCAAGAACCTGCCTCACCGGGCCGCTGCCGTGACCACAGGGGCCACTCAGTCGCTGGCCGACCGCATTCGCACCCACTTTCACCACACCGAAGGTCGAGGCAACAACTGCGTGGTGGAGCCGCTGCGCCGTGGCGATCTGGACTACTTCTTTGCCTACCCCGAAGACTATTCCCAACAAGGCCCTGAGTGGGTAGACGGCCAGTTTGGCATTCGTCAGCACAATCCGGCTTTTGAGGTGATCTTTGTCTACTCGCAGTCTGAAGGCTCACTGGACCTGAATTACCGTGGCACCTACAAGGCGATCGAACCCCTGCAAGCCATGTTTGCGGCCGCCATCCTCGGCTTACCCGAACTACCCGAAGACCCAAAAGACTCGCGCGTGTACGACCTGGCCCCGCTGATGCAGCGCAGCTTTGATTTCACCTACGACATCGGTAGTGGTATTGAACCGAGATTGTCCATTAGGAATTTGAAGGCTTTGGCGTAAGCCTCACCGGCTCCCCCGCATTCGCCCACAAGCCCTCAAACCACGGTCGTCGCTTGCGTGCTACCGCCAAGCGAAACGTCTGC
>Ga0247839_1003485_pt1 | contig 21680 bp, 18 predicted proteins | sample LaCruzMarch2015__6_FD_192405 | JGI IMG/M metagenome (GOLD analysis project Ga0247839, IMG submission 192405) | Freshwater microbial communities from meromictic Lake La Cruz, Castile-La Mancha, Spain - LaCruzMarch2015_16m | ecosystem: Environmental > Aquatic > Freshwater > Lake | place: Spain... | reverse complement strand
GATTTCGGGAATTTGCGTTTGAACCAGCTTCTTGTAAATCTCGTTGGTCACGATATAGATGTTCTCTTTCGGGCAGATCCGTTTGAACCGTTTGTACGTTTGCTGGATCAGTGTTTCGCCTGTTCCAAGGATGTCGATGAATTGCTTGGGGTGGGAGGTGCGGCTCATGGGCCAGAACCGTGCGCCGATGCCACCGGCCATGATCACGCAATAATTGTGTTTTGACTTTGCCATGCCAGAGGGGTTTAATTTGATACAAACATAATCAAAAAGATTTACTTTCGGATCAGCAGCAATCTCCGACGGGTTTCACGGGCGGTTTAACGATCAGATCGTGATCAGGCACCGAAACGGTAAGCCGATCATGTGTTTGGTGCACACCATCAAAGCAAGGGCTTATGGTCTTCCACGCAATCATACCGATAAAGAATATGTGATCCCCCCTGGGGAGGCGGTAATTTATGGTCCTGTTTTAAGTTCACATACTTGCATCGAATGATGACCTGCTTCTGACCTTAGGTATGACGGGCACGTGGCTATATTTAAAATGATATTTTAGTTGTGCAAATTATTGTGCACATTGCGAATTCAATTTCAAACAGAAACACAATATCAACGAATGTTTTATGATCAGACGTGACCGATACCTGAAGCAAATAGAACCCTTAAAACAGACACCATGTATTTATCCATGTTTAATACTGTCCATGTCAGTTTTGATACGGTAGAATGGAATAATGAAGCAGATCTTGACCCTGAATTATTGTATAAGGAAAGTCAGGTGATATAGAATTTTTTCATTATCTGGCTATGGCAATTTTTTGATAAACGGTTTCGCCGTCGATCACGATTTTTGCTACATAAAGCCCAGGCTTCATGCCTGACACATCGATCCGGATGAATCGATCATCCGGGTTTTTAACGACAAGCACCGTCTGCCCTGCCGAAGAGCGTAATGCGACCTCTTCTAACGGCCATTTACTGCTTATCTCCAGGTAATCTGATGCGGGGTTTGGTCGAAAAGAGAGGTTATTGTTGTTTATCAAAGCCATTCCTGCAATAACATTGACAGATACGGTATTGGAAAACCAGGATTCAACCTCCGTTGAATCTCCTGTATTGAACAGGGCTGTAATCTTGTACGAATACCTGTTGTATCCTGGCGTGTAATCGGTATATTCATGATCGGGTATTGGATTTGCATTTACTTTTTGAAATAGTGTGTCTTCACCCACGCTCCGCCATAGGTTGTATCCAAGAATGGATGAAGTTACCGGGTAGGACGGGAAGATTACAGGGACGTTGGTTTTATCGTGAGAAACAGAATCGATTGACAAGGGTTCCGACAACTCGCAAGGGTACTGTGGAAGAGTTGGCAAAGGGGTGTATTTTCCTTTCACCGGTTCAATATAAGCCTCGATATTCCAGTTGTAATCAAGACCATAGGCAACAGACATGGCAGCCCAATTTCCGTCAGAATAAATCATATCTCCATATCCGCTGATTGCCGGTCCGCTGTCACAACCCAATGGATATCCATCGATCAACTCCGCGTTAAGCCCCACCCACAGCTCCTGCGTTGTGTCTATCGGAACCGGTGTGTTCAGCTCAACAATATTCCAGACATCGGGGACGGGATTGGGTACAGGCTGATCGTACAACATTAAATTGGCCTTGTCTCCTTTATAGACTCTGGCTCTGAAATTGGCATTACCGGCTCCGCAGGGAGCAAAAGCAATCTTTGTTACCGCCATCCCGCTAAAGGACTTTACCTGTGAGGTGTCCCACCGGGCAGCAAGTTCAATACAACAGGCAGGACAGGAGCCAATCCCATCTGCCGGAACACGATCATCCCAGTATATCCATCGTGATGTTGTGTCTCCGCTGCATTCAGGCGGGTTCCAGCTGAGCGCTACATCCCTGTCGGTCACTCCCGTAACGGCAAGGCCGGCAGGGGGATTACAGGTGGTATAGATTTTAATGTTATCAAAATACCAGTGCTGTATATCGGCTGCATTTGCTCCTTCTGCCCTGAACCGGATACGGATTGGCGCAGCGTTTCCCTCTGTAAGTAAAATATTCATCCGGGTCCAGTCCACAGGTTTTTCATTTGTCAACTCAGCTGTTACTTGCCAGGCTAATTCCTGATAGAGATCGATATAGACTTTCTCGTTCCCCGTATTATGGATGGTTACCAATTTGTAATCAAAGCTCAACCAGGTTTTAAAGCAGGGACCGGGCCGGATGCTGAACTCGGGGGTCATAAGAATCATTGAATAATCCTGAAGCATTGGCAGATTTCCGAATCCGACCGATGGTTGCGGGTTGCCGTCGTCAGTGGAGATCACCCAGTTCGCATTTTCGGGTATACGTGTCCATCCCTTCGGGATAAAACTTTGCTCGTCCCAGGTCTCGTTGAAAATCACTTCAACCGAGTCCTGAGCGTTCTGAGCTAAAGTTAGAAATGATGTAATCGACAAGCCGGCAACCAGGATGCCCTTTTGTATAATTGATTTCATTGCCTGATAAATTTGCCTATCTGTACTCCATGTTGACCGACCAATTTTACCACATAAACTCCTTGTGATAATTGTCTTACATCAATGGTTGTTGTCGGTTTTATTATCGCTTTTTGATGGATCACCCGGCCATTCAGATTCAGGATGAATAACTGACCCCCTGATGATAATCCGGAGGTTTCAACGGTGATGTGGTCTGATGAAGGATTGGGGTAGATTTTCAAATATTTGGTGTTGGTTGTATAGTTCTGAACTGCGACAGGGAATCCGCCGCCATCGACGGTTTTCAGGATGGTTCCACCCGATCCCACTGCATATCCGGTATAGGCATCTGTAAAACAGACACCAAATAAAAGATTCCCTGTTCCGCTTGCCAAAACAGACCATTTAGCACCTCCGTTGGTTGTTTTTAAAATAAGACCATAATCACCTACAGCATATCCTGAATCCGCATCAGGAAAATAAACTGACCATAAGTTATTGGTTATTCCGCTTGTCTGCACTTGCCAGTTATTACCGGCATTGGAGGTTTTTACAATTGTTCCCATTGACCCAACTGCATATCCTGTGTTGGCATCGGGAAAATGAATAGAAAATAAATAATTATTTGTTGGAGACCTGTGAGTCCATGTTGCACCACCGTCAGTGGTTTTCAAAATGGCTCCACGTATGGTCGCAGATTCCCAGGAATAACCTGCCAAATAACCCGTGTTTGCATTGGTAAAATAAACAGAGTACATATTAAAGTCTATTGGATCGATAGCCAACGGAGAATAACTCCAGGATGCACCACCAGTAGTTGTTTTCCCTATTATTCCATAATTATTTCCTAAACCCGGAGCATATCCGGTCATAGCATCCGTAAAAAAAACCGAGTTGAAGGTATATGGTACACCCAGGGTTGTGTTATCCCAATTGGCCCCTCCGTCAGTTGTCTTCAGGATTGTTCCAACTGAACCTGTAACATATCCCGTATTTGCATCAACAAAAGATAAGGCTGAAAAATTATAGGGAGCTAAAGTTTCCCATGTAGCGCCACCATCAGTTGTTTTTATCATATATCCCTGACCTACTGCATACCCTGTATTGGGGTCGGGGAAAACAATGGATGATAACTGATCATAGGTAGCACTACTTGACTGCAGAACCCAGGTTGTTCCTGTGTCCGTCGACTTTAAAATAGTTTGAGAGTTCCCATAGGAATCCGAACCCGTAATGTATCCAATGTCAGTTCCGATAAAATACACAGACCTTAAAATAAACTGTATTCCGCATGGAATTGCTGTCCATGTTGCACCCCCGTCTGTGGTATGCAAAATCGTCCCGCCTGAACCCACTACATATCCATTGTTTGCATCTTGAAAATAAAGAGAATACAGCCTCGCCTCTGTCCCACTTGCAAGTGTATTCCATGTCGTCCCACCATCAGTGGTTTTTATAATCAGTCCCATGCTTCCAATTGCATAGCCGACATTTGAATCAATAAAGGATATTGAAATTATTTCTTTCGTTGTCCCGGTGGCCACTGAATACCAGTTGGACCCTCCGTCTGAGGTTTTTCTCATAGTACCATAATCCCCGGCAGCAAAACCGATATCCGTATCTATAAAGTCAATGGTATTCAATAGATTACCCGTTCCGCTTGATAATGCAGTCCAGGTCACTCCGGCATCCGTCGTTTTAATAATGGCATGTTCACCAGCAGCATACCCTGTACTTGCGCTTGTGAAGCATATTGACAATAGGGATTGAGAGGTCCCGCTTGACAAGGAAGTCCAGGTATCGCCGCCATCGATGGTTTTTAATAGCTTTCCAACCCATCCGGTAATATATCCGGTATTTTGATCGGTAAAGCATATTGATTCAAGCATTCTTGTTGTTCCACTTGAAATAGTTGACCAGGTTGAACCCCCATCAATGGTTTTTAATATGGTACCATGCTTCCCAACCAAAAATCCTTTATTTGCATCGAGAAAACAAACAGAATTTAAGGCATTTCCTGTCGGTAAGGGATTTGACCATTTCCAGCCCTGGGCGTTTATCTTGGCAAATAAAGAGAGCGCAATGAGCAAAAGGTAGAACTTTTTCATAATGCAAACATTTTTATGATGTCACTGTAACCTCCTTAATTATCTTTCACGCAACGCACAGAAAAACCATGCCACCTGCGGGCAAAGGTTTCGCTCACCGAGCTTGAATCACAGGCCATGAACATAGCATAGGATTCCTGGGTGTCCTTGTATGACGAAGTCCACCAAAGGCCGATTCGGCTCATTTCGTAGAACAAATAATTTTGCCATCGATAGCCTCCCGGCAAGGCAGTAAACCCACTTTCGTTTGTCGCGTTGTTAGGGTTGTCCCATAGACCTGTACCAGCCTGTATGGTTCCAGTAGATTTCAGCTTTCCACCTGCCACGGATTTGCCACCAAGAAAGTTGTTCAAAATACCCCATTCACCATACCATGGTGAAGGAATATGCCATCCAACAGGACAAATCCCCTGTGCCTCGTAGACAGTTGAATATTGCATCGCCTCATTCCATTGGTATAAGCCACCATAAATGGCACAATTCGTTTCATCATTATCATAACAGTACTTTTCGATAATGCCATTATTGGTCTGGTTCATCGTACCATTTATGCGAAGGCCAACGTTCAGGTTTTCTGCCATCCATGTTTGGGTTCCAATGGTTACCGTTGCATAGTTGTTATTATCAGCATCGGTGCAGGCAACAAAATTAGCAGTAACCGTTTGACTTTGTGTAGGAACCAAAGCGATTACCGTAGCATATATACCGGAGAAACATTTAAACAAGAGCTGATCTCCATCGTTGTATTGCATAGGGACTTGGGAGTTGGTGATTTTTAAATTGCCTGGTACTGCTGTTTTTGGACGAGTTGTCACGTAATTTATCTTTCCATTTCCGGTTACAGCGCTTGCGCAGACTATTTTTCCCGAATAAACAGACTCTGCCGATTTAATACTTAATGTGTGAATTCCGCTGCTCAAACCGCTTGCAACAAAGGTATGCCTGCCACAAGGCAACATGTTGTGAGCTTGAACTACCTTATTCCCTGCAACGTCGAATATCTCAATAATTGCAATACCTGACGCAACAGCGTCAAATTCAATAAAACTGCTTTCATTCATGGGGTTGGGATAAATACGTAAAGCAGGACTGTTTTGTGCGACCGTCTTACCAATTCCTACCACGCCCATCAAATGCAGAACATCGGTTCCGTTCAGTGTTAACTCAGTGAATTGCGTGAGATTTTTAACCTGCACCGAATCAACAGTCGTACTTTCACCGGTTCCTGCAAAATCAATCAGATATTCTTGCGCCTGCATTTTCAGCATGGCAAAAACAAATAAAACGATAATGTATAATAGTTTCATACTTCAAAGTTTTAAAGTGAGGAATAACCGAAGATTATTTTCAATAATAATGAATGATAAATATACCAAATTACTACATTATTAAAACTTGTATAAACTTTCTGAAATTGATAATTGTCTTCATAAATTAAATATGTTTATCCTTGAGGATGGTTAGAATGCACTGGCAGGTTTAACTTATGTTCAAAAGTAAATTCTCAATATGTTCTTGTCAATTGAAGGAACCCTTTTTATTATTATGGGTTTCCGTAATTTAAACGATGGGATTCTCTCCATTACAATTCGGAACGGTGATCAAGATCAGGTCGGATATTTTGCCATTCCCCGCTAATGCGGCCATCTGTTTCATCATCAAACCGGTGTTTTATGTTATGCTTTAAAAGCGTATTTTTGAGCTTTGATTGCTGATCTGATTTTCTACCCCATGAACAGGCCCGGGCTAATTCTCACATTGCTGCTATTTACTTTTTTATTCACCACACAACTTAATGAGAGCGCTTTTGCAGGAGGGTTCGTTAAGCAAATTTTGCCGAAGGAGCTGGACTCCCTCAACAGGCTTGATTCGCTGGTTAACCACTACAGGTTTTCCAATACGCCCATGGCCAGAAGTTATGCGTTAAGGGCGCTGGCCTATTCGACCCGGATCAGATCGGCGAATGCCGTGGCCCGGTCGTACATCATGCTTGGCCTGGTTTACCTGCAGGGGAATAGTGATTCCTCCTTTACCCTGTTTGGAAAAGCCCTTGACATGGCCAGGAGGTTGAACGATGATGAGATCAGCACGCATGCCTATTACTGCCTTGCGTCATTGTATACCGATGCATACGATTATAAAACAGCGGTGGCGCTGCTCGACTCATCGCTCAAATATGCCGGGCTGGCCCAGGAAAAAAGGGTGATGGCCGATGTAAACAACTTACTCGGAAACATCCGGTACGAAATGGAGGACCGGACCCAGGCGAAGGAGCTTTATCTGAAATCGTTTCAGATATCCAAAACAAATTCCTTCGACAAACAATGCGGAATTGCGCTGGTCAACCTGGCAAAACTGGATGAGGATGCCCCGGAGGCAATCAGAAAGATTCAACTGGCCATCCAATACTTTCGCAAGGCCGGGGGGTGCGATGAGGAGTTGGCAGGGAGCTGTATCAACATGGCTGATAAACAGAACAACCCCGATTCGGCCCTTGTGTTTCTTACGCAGGCGCTCTCCTTTTGTGACCAAGGGAATATGCCTGTAACCGAACTGGGAGCCTATAACTGCATGGCCTATTGCTACCTGGAAAAGGGTGATCTGCGAAATGCCGAAATATGCCTCCGCGACAGGGCTATCCCCCTGGCGGTTTCATTGAACAACCAGGATTGGCTGGCAACGCTGTATGACAGTTATGCCGACATTCTCCTGGCTAAGGGCGATTTCAGACAAGCTGCCCTCTGTTCTAAAAAAGCATTAAACAACCTGGTTGCCTCCGATCAGAAAAATGCAGCAAAGCAAGTACGGCTGCTGACCTCCCTTTTGGATGTCAAGAATAAAGAATTGACCATCCAGGTTAAAGAGCAGGAATTGCTTCGGCAAAAAACGACCATCCAGAAAACCCGGTTCTGGCTGTCTATCTCCATTTTGCTTTTGCTCATAGCGATTGCAGCCGTTTTATGGATCCGCCAGCGCGGTCGGATGAAATTGCAGCAGGAGCAAATCGCTTCGGCACGGAAGATCATCGAACTCGATGAACGTGAAAAAAGCGCCGTGGCCAGAGATCTGCACGACCTTACCGGGCAGATGCAGGTCGCGCTGCTGGGCTGTTTTGAAAACAGGAGGGGCGATGACAAAACCACAGTTGATTATACCCAAAGCCAGATCCGTGAAGTCGGGACCCGGATGCGCCGGCTCTCGCACCGGTTGAACAGTAACATGGCTGGCCGCCATGGGATTTCAACACTGATACGGGATTTGGTTGAAGACACGGAGAAAATATCCGGGTTAAAGGTCTCCCTTGAACTGGATGAGCTGGCGCCCCTGTATGATTCAGCTGCAACCCTGCAGCTTTACAGGATCATTCAGGAGATGTTGACCAATGCCGTGAAATATGTAAAAAACGGGGAAATTATCCTGCACCTGCTGGTTGAAGAAAACCGTATTTTATTTTCCTATGCTGATTCCGGCCCCGGCTTTGACCCGAAATTGCAGGGAGACGGAATGGGGCTTATGAATATCTATGAGCGGGTTAAACTTCTTCGGGGCGAGGTCATTCTTCACAGCGCAACCGGTCGTGGAACCTCCTGGGAGGTTTCCTGCCCGAACCTGAAAAATATTTCAAAAAACTAAGTTATGATCCGCATTTTTATCATTGAAGATCATCCTGTGATCATCTGGGGGCTGAAAAATATCTTTGATGCTGCCCGCGATGGGATCAGCATCGCCGGCAGCGCCCCCAGTGTAGCGGAGGCTGAGTTAACAGCCGGTACAGAAGATTTCGATCTCATTGTGCTTGATCTCTGGATTGGTCAGGACGACCCTGCATTGAATATAACACGGCTGAAGTCAAGGTTTCCTGAGAAACCCATTGTCATTTATACGACCGAAGAATCAATAACATGGCAGAGAAATGTATTTTCGCTAGGAGTTACCGGGTACCTGTTTAAATCATCCGATCAGTCGGAGATCAGGTTGACCCTTGAAAAAGCAGCACACGGGGGTATTTCATTTCCCGGGTTTACTTCGTCTGAAGATCTGCTCAGGATGAGTGATGATTTCATTTCCGGACAAAAATCAATCTCCAATTTACAGCGTGAACTGATTCACATGGTCCACCATGGATTAAAACAAAAGGAGATTGCCAGGCAGAAAAATGTAAGCATCTCAACCATAGAGAAAACCCTCTTCAATTTGCGTGAAAAATTCTCGGCGCAAAACAATGCCGACCTAATCCGCATACTGAATGAAATGGGATTGTTCTGACTTTCCGTTACGGGTTCCCGTAAATATGATTCCGGAAATCCGCAATTGATTTCCATCATTCTATGGACTAATTTTGTCCGGTGTTTCATGGAGCGTGCTAAATGAAGCCGGCAGGATACTGCCTCTACCCCTGAAAGACCCGAATATACCAGAACTTGAAACCAACCACCATGAAACGTGCAATCCTTTTTACCATTGCCAGTATCTTTTTCTTTTCCTCAGGCTTTCTGAAATCACAAACCTTTCCTGTGCAGCCAGTAATACCATACCATACAAATGCCTCTCCGATCTTCGGAAAGGATATTGTGATTCATGATCATCCGGAGCGCAATCAACGGAACATAGCCATATGTTCGGCATTTAACGGATGGCTTTTTGCTGTCTATTCCTATGATGAAGAGTATCTTCAGGATCTATCCATATTAAAGTCGGTTGACAATGGTATAACCTGGGAGGTGCTCCTTGAAGGACAAACAGGAACTGTAGGTTCCATTGTAACAAGAGTAGATATCATCGCCTGCGGAAATACCCTCGCCAATCTGAAATTGTTTTTAGGATACTCATATTATAATCCTGAGTTTAAAGTTTCAGATTCCCATATATGGCGTGCAAGTGCAGATCCTTTTGTAATAGAGGAAGATATTACAGATGAACCAAATGACCCTGTACATGATTTTGTTTTTGCAAGTGATTATTTGTATCCATCCGGCAATTCAAATCCTTATAGCGTTGGATACTTGTATACTAAAATGGGAGTAAAAGACACCCTTATTTTTCGATCCTCCAGCAACGGAGGAATGGTATTTGATAACCGTCGCATTATAGCAACGGCTACCCAATTCTTTCACAAAGTTGCCCTAAGCTACGGACGAAGTCCATCCTGGAGCAACGGAAGGTATTTTGCCGCATGGGAAGAACAACCTGTGGCATTTTCTGAAAATATTGGACATATCTATACTGCCCATACCGGAGACAATATCAATGGTCCTTTTTCAACCCGTGTTTGTTTGGATAGTCTCAACAGTGAATTTATCAACAAGGTGCGAAACCCGACCATTTCATGCCAGGTAAACGATGCTGATAACGACAGCGCCAGCCTTACCGAAGTTGTCATGTTTGAAAAGTATTCGCCGGTTACCAACCGGTTTGATTTAGCCGGTTATTACAACTTGCAGGCACCAAGCTCTAATTATTTCAGAAGCTTTACAGCTACCCCATCTTCTTATTACAACCTTCAGCCTGATATTAATTTCAATCACTATAATTCAACATTCATGTTAACCTACTTTGATCAAACCAATCAAAGTCTGCCATTGCTTTCTCACAATGTCAACATGGTAAATCCGGATTCATGGGATATTCTCACTTCTCACTATAATGACAGTGTGAATATAACGAAGCCATACCCAAAGGTAAGAACAAGTACATCAAAGCAGGATGGGATGAATGTTTGGACGGCAGACAAGCCAAATGGGAATGGGGTCGCCCTGTTCGACGCACCCTACAGCACCTGGACAGGTGCCTCTGAAAAAAACAGCTCCACAAATGGTCATCTGGTCAGGGCCTACCCGAATCCATGCAATACCAGCATTACCATAGATTTTGAGTTGCAAAAAAGTAAACATGTCACCATTACTTTATATGATTTACCTGGTCAACCGCTGAAAACGCTTACCGACCGGAACTATTCTTCAGGAAGGCACCTGGTGAAAGCTGATCTGACTGATTTGCGGCCCGGAAGTTACATTTACAGTTTACAGACCGGGAATTTCTCAGCTTCAGGCAAAATCTGTATTGCGAGATAATCGACATCACATCAAACTAATGATCATTCCTAACAACCATTGTATTTGAAAAAGACCAAAAGAACACAACAATCAGAATAACCGACCCACTTGGAAAGGAAATAAAAAGACTAAGTTTTACAGGCAGACAACTTGTAATGGACAAAGATGAGATGCACCCAGGTATTTAAATTATGCAGGTAACAACTACTATGCACAAAATTATCTTAATGATGACAGGTTTTTTGATTTTGGCTGGTTGTACCAAAAGCCCGCTTGACTATCGGTACAAATATATAGGAGATTATTCCTTTATAATCCATCATCAAATATTCGTCAAACATGAAGTTATTTATGATTCTGCCTATTCTTCTGAAGGGAAGATAGAGTTTTCTGATGATGATCATGGAATTATTATTACCATCTCCCATGATCTATCTTATTATGCTGGTCTTTTTGAAGATCGTTCGCTTATTAGTAGAAATTTTCGCCGAACATTACAAGGAGAATTTGAGTCATCAAAGAAACTCCATTTCTCGGTTTACGAATATTATCTTGGTTCTTCTGAAACCATTGAGGTTACTGGTGAAAAGATAAAATAACCCATGAAAAAAATTCTTTGTCTTACCTGTTTTATCCTGTTGTTATATTCTTCTGTGTTCAGCCAGAACCTGGAGCCTCAAAGAAATTTTCAAATTTCTCTTAAGTCCTGCCTTCAGTATAAAACTTTTTTCACTTCTGAATACATTGAAAGCACCAATGATGATCCTTCTGATATTATTGCGCATCAATACGACAGATTCACAAAAAAGCCAACTTTCGGATTTCAAACCGGGGTTCAAATCAACAGGAAAATATTTAAAAACCTTTCCATCGGATCAGGACTACTGGTAAGCATCCGAAGGGATCTGTATGAGGGGGATATTGACAGTGTACTTCGCTATCATACGCCAACATCAATCCATGATATAATAAAATACGATTATGATTTCTGTACTCTTGGTTTACCGCTCCTCGTCATTTACAAAATACAGAGATTTGAGCTTTCAGTGGGTGTCAATATTGAGTTTGTGAGCTTCAAAAAAGCAAGATTTACCTACCTGTCGGCTCCGGATAAAATCGTTTACAGTGCCAATTATTTTACTTCATTTTTACCGGTATTTCAGATCAATTATTTGATACCGATAAATAAAATTTCAATAGGCCCCTTATTGGAAATGGAAATCGGGAAAGATAAAAGTTTATATCTTTCCACCGGAATCGTTATAAAATTGAAGAACCTCGCCGCAAGCAGCGGGGATTCTTCGATCCCATAGGAATTTTGAATTTTTGCTCGCTGACCCCGCCGCAAGCGGGGAATGCGCTCGCGGGGATTCAATTTCAATTTGCGTGAAAAATTCTCGGCGCAAAACAATGCCGACCTGATCCGCATACTGAATGAAAAGGGATTATTCTGACTTTCCGTTACGGTTTCCCGTAATGAAAATTACGGGAATCTTCAATTGACCACTATTATTATGCCATATACTTTTGACACGTTGTCAATGAGGTTATCAATCCTAAAAAAAACGTGTTATGAAGTCATTTTTGGTATTTTCATTTATCTTTTTATTTATCTCCTTTTCTGATGTAAACGGACAAGGCAATACAACATATCCGATCCCATCGTTTAATATTGTTTCGAATGGTTCCGCTAACTTTCTTGAACAGGTAACAAAAAGCTCCGTATTTCAATTCAGAGGAAAGCGCCAATTAAATATCAAAAATTCAGGCAGTAGTTCTGGCCCGGTTCAGGTATGGGCGTATAGTTTTGATAAGGTTGATCTCCTCGGTCCATATACTATATATCATGGTGAAACCCTGATCCTTGAGATCGATGAACGCGAATGGGGCGTTATCACCGAATCAGAAAGTGAAGTTATTTTATCAGTATGGATTAGCGAAATGGGCATTCCATCCCAAATTAACCTGCCATAAACACCCGAGAGCCGCAAGTTTGGACGGGGTGGATACCCTGGGCCCTTACCTGGTGCAGTGTGGCGAAACATTGACCGTCGAGATTGATGAACGGGAGTGGGGTGTTCTGGTTGAAACAGGTTCAGAAACTCTGGTGGATGTTTGGATAGAATGAGAGTAAAAAAACAATAACCTAAAACCAAATCATATGAAAACCAAATCATTTTATTTAATTATTTCTTTATTTTTAGCATTCACAGTCATTTATTCAAGCTGCAAAAAGAATGACTTAACCCCTGTGTATAATAATGCAAAATCATCTTCAAATCAAAAAATTACAAGTGACCTGCTTGTTTTTAAAAATGGTCTTTTCATGAAGTCAACAACAACAATGGAAGTGGATAGCGTTGTATGGCATCTCGAAGGGCTTCTCAATTTGGAAAAGGCTAACAACTTTCATAATTTCGTAAATGTTGACTTTTATAAGGATTCAACATATGTGATCCCTGAAAACGGAATCCTTACAATGGAGCAAATTAATGAGGCTTACATTTATTTAAATACCAAAATCAACTTCTTAATAAGTTTGCAAACCGATACCTCATACAAAATTAATGTTATTGATATTGAGACGAGGGAAACTAATTTGAAGGATGGCACAATTTCACTTGTAATGAGTCTTTCCGGGGGATTTGGAATCATCAATGGTAATTATTTCCCATTTGGTTCTACAGATTGGTGGTATTGGGGAGGTGATGCTGGAAAATGTGGTGATTATCAAGGACAGTCAGTTGGATTGGACGCTACAGATATACTGGAATATAAATTCAATCATCCTTCAATTGTTTCTGAACCCGGATATTTTACCAGTGTTACTCTTGAACAAGCATTCCCCTGGGATTATTATGCTTCCAATAATCCTGGTCCTTATTGTGATTTTATGATGTTTTATTTTTCATCTCTGACTTCTATTCCTGAACCATGTTTGTCTCCAGAGGAACTAAACTTCTATTTAAGTACATTTGATTATATAAAGGATGATAAAGAACCTGAAGGCAAAACTTTTTGCAATGTAGATGTTTCATTCGATGTCGTTGTTAATATGACACCGTATAATGGATTTCACAAATATGACCTGTATTATGGCTATTTTATACCAAATACCAATGAATAAGTGTATTAAAAAGTGTTTCCTTCTGATCGCGCTTTGCTCACTTTCCGTGACCCTCTTTTCCCAGGAATCATTTTTCAGATTTTTCCCAACGCCTGATTATGAAATGGCCATGAGCGCAGTTCAAACACCTGATGGAAATTTCATTCTTACAGGGAAAAAAAGTGTTTCTTCCATGGATGACCTGCAGGGCTATATTTTAAAACTTTCTCAAGATGGGACCATCCTCGATGACTATACATTTCAATCCAAAACGCGAACCTCAATTTTTTCGATTATTGACGCGTATCCCAACGAGGAAAACCAATACCTCATTATTGGAAATATAGATTCAGTGGCCGGTGCGGATAGGTATTCAACACAGGTATTTTACAGGATCAATGATTCTTTGCATATCCTTGAGCAGCATTTATTTCCGGCGGAGGTAAATCATAAAAACGGATCGTGGCAGACTGAGATCGTTGACGACAGCCTCCTTTTCCTGCTTGGTTCTTATTTCGATTATACCCAAGGATCAAATCCGATGCAGAAATTGTCCGTTTCGAAGTTTCTTTTCCCTTTGGACAGTGTTGCAACCTATCATGTCGAAGCCCAGGCCAATACCCTTTGTATTGCGCAGGACCTGATCTACCTGAAAAACACGCATAAACTCAATGTGTTGTATTTCGGTAATACCATCGACAGGTTAGGTGCGCTGAAAATCCTTGAACTGAACGACAGCCTGCAATATCTCAGGTCTTTCTCCGGTCCTGAAAGGATCTATTCCAATACCTGTGCGGTAAAGTACAATGATACTTCCTATTTGATAACGGGGATGGGTGATGGACTGGCCTACCCACCAAACCAGCATGTCATTTCATACTTAATGAATCAAAATAATGACACGTTAAAACGTTTGGAATATTATAATCATCCGGATACGATTTTATATACGGGAGCAGGTACAAACACGATGATCAACGGGTTGTCGGTATTCATTACAGGCATTTACAATATTAACCCTAGCCAATTCCCTTTCCAGACTACCCCGATGTGGATACAAATAACAAGAACGGATCTGGATATGAACATCATCAGTCACCATTTTTATGGAGGAGATGCAGTATATATGCCTTATAAAATCATATCGACTTCGGATGGAGGCGCTTTTATCACAGGATACCGGAGCATTTTTACTCCTCCGGCAGACATTCAATATGATATTTTTGTTCTGAAGGTCGATGCAAACGGGGTGATCACTGACGTTCCGGAGAATGCAACCTGGCAGGCAAGCGAAGCCATCCTTTCACCCAATCCCGGCTCCGAGTACTGCATGGCCATAGTTGGTGCCCAATACACTAAATCGCGCCTGGTGCTCTATGACTTAAAAGGCCAGGTTGTTATCGACCTGGAACTTTTTCAGCCTGCGACACGAATAAATACCGCTCTGCTTGATCCGGGAACCTATGTATATCAATTTTTCTCAGACCAACAACTGATCGGCAGGGGGAAATGGATAAAGCAATAAAAATTGTATGTAATTTAGTTCGCCACAAATAATTTGCAAATGAGAAAAACAGTTGCGTTGCTTTTATTTCTGGTTACTGCACAGATGCTGCAGGCCCAGGGGACCTCGCCCTGCATCGTATCTCCGGTGCTACAGGAGCATTACGACTGGGATGTAAACTACCTTGCCCTTAAAAGGATCTATGATCTTCAGGCGCCGGCCATGGACTCGATTACCATCCCACAAAGCTACCAGGATACGATCTGGCAGGGATTGGCTGCAATTTTCAACCTGACGGCAAACCCGCACAGGGATACCGTGTTTGACATCTACTGCATTCATTATGAAGCTGATGGTTATAATGTTTATTTATCGTATGACATTGCGGTCACAATTAATCCAAATTGTCCCTGGTATAACAATTGGAAGAATCTGAATATTCACACAGGGGTGCCGGCCCTGGATGCGCTTCTGTCCACCTACGGGTTTACCATTACGGGTTTTTTTGACGTCATAAATGCCGCATACTTCACAACAAGTCAGACTTTAAATATACGGAGGGTTTGTGACAGCATTGAAACATTTAACGGGGTCGCTTATGCTGACATAGGGATAGGTTGGGGAGACGGTAACCAGATTCACTATTCCAAAACAGGACCGGCCAGGATCTATGATTTTGAAATCGGTTGGGCTGACTGTCCTTCCGGTTGTCAGGATCATTATAACATACAGTTCAAGGTGAATGAAGATTGTTCCGTTCAGTATCTTGGCTCGCCTTCGAGTTATCCTTATCTTGAACCATTCCCTGCACCCGTTAATTGCAACATAACAGTCGGGATGGAAGAGGATAAAATAAATTCATGCATTCGTTTTTATCCCAATCCTTCATCGGACAAGATCACCGTTGAATCTTCAGAGTTATCAGCCGGGGGCCGGTTATCCATCCTGAACCTGAGCGGTCAGGAATTACTTCATCGGAATATAACCGGCCCGACCACTTCGATCGATGTCAGTCACCTGTCACCGGGAATTTATATGGTTAAGATGATCGGCAGGAAGGGGGTGCAGATGGGTAAGTTTGTCAAGCAATGAAATTAAAGACCCAGGAGTATCCAATTATCCATCTCTTAAAATGCCCATTTTTTCCATAAAATCAAAACATATGAATTATCGTGCATTTCTCATTTCCCTGTTTGTTTTACTTGCAGTCCATCTTACGGCTCAGGGTCAGCTCTCGTTTGAAAAAACCTATGGCGGGATCGATGACGATTTTGGTATACAGGCCCGGCCCGGTGCAAACAACAAATATATTGTTGCGGGCATGACCACCGATTACACCACTGGTGATTTTGCGATCTACCTCCTTTGCGTTGATCAAAACGGCGATACCATCTGGACAAGAACCATCAACCATCCAAACCAGGATGATATTGGACAGGTAGCCATTCCGGCCTATGACGGCAGTTATGTTTTTGCAGCCAATTATTACGGCAACCCTTATACCAACGGTTTACTGAAATTTACCTCCACAGGGGATTCCGTTTGGACCTATCAAAACAGCGGCCTGCTGAATAATTACAGTACCGTCGCCGCCGTGCAGTCTCCCGACAGCGGATATGTGATGACCGGATACAGCAGTTCGTCGATGTACAATTCCCATATGTTTATCCAGAAGAATGATGCAAGCGGAAACTACATGTGGCAAAAGGATTATATTACCACGGGCTTTGATTATGGTTTGGGGATCGACAACACCCCCGATGGCGGGTTCATCATATGCGGCATAAAAGATCCGCCGGGGGAGGATAAGGATGCTTTTTTGATGAAAACAAATTCAGCCGGAGTAAAGGAATGGGAGAAGCTTTACCGGATCACGGCCGGACTGACCATGGCACAATGCGTTCGCTCTGTGCCATCGGGTGGTTATGTATTTTGTGGTACCCGGTATGTTGAAGTCGATATAGGGGATGTCGAAATTGTGAAGACCGATGAAAACGGAAACGTGGAATGGCTTAAAACCTATGGAGGCAGCCTGCGTGATCGTGGGGTTGCCGTTGATTGTGTCGCCGGCGGAGGATACATCATCCTGGGCGAAACTGAATCGTTTGGACACGGAAACGGCGATTTCGATCTTTATCTCATAAGGACCGATGAGAACGGGGATACGCTCTGGACAAAGACATTCGGCGGACCCTTCCAAGAGGGTGGAGGCTCTGTTTACCAAACCCCGGACGGAGGATTCCTGGTTTGCGGATACACGCGGAGTTTCGGGAGCGGCGGAGCCGACGTTTACCTGATCAAAACAAATGAAAACGGGGTGGTAACTTCAATGCCGGATGTTGATATCCGGGAGAGAAAACTCGCGATCAGACCGAATCCGGCCCGCGGGATTGTATCGATCACCTCATCTGTGCCCGTGTCGTCTTATCAGATTACGGATATCAGGGGTCGGGAGATGACCAAAGGGGAGGCTTTGGAAGCGCATATCCCTGTTACGATCGACATTTCAAATTACAGCGAGGGTCTCTATCTTTTCCGGTTTTGTACCGAAACCGGTATTTTTTGTGAAAAGATGCTAAAAATCAAATAAGATGAAATCACCCATACGACTAAAACCCATATTTTTGATCAACCTTTTCCTGTTCATGCAGATCATGTTGACTGCCCAGGATTGGCAATGGAAATGGGGCGCCCCGGGAGATAAATCACTCAGGTTTATCGATGCACTGCATTCCATGGGGACAGATCACAGAAACCTGTTCTGCACCAGTTTCACTTACAATGACTCCATTGTGTTGCCTGATACCACTTTCTGTCACAATTACAACAATCCAAATATTTCTAATGTGGCGCTGGCCTTTTACCAAAACGATGGAACTTACATTGATGCTGTGGACATTTACACCAATGTTACGGGAAACATCTTGAAAGCGCTCTCCTGCACGGACACTTCAGGCAACACCTATGTAGCTGTAGAATTTCAAATTCGCGCTTATCTGAATTCCGTCACTGTGGACCATGGTCCCGGACCCTACCCGTCAACACCGGATATTTTTATTGCCAAACTGGGTCCTGACCGGGAAGTCAAATGGGTCAGACTGATATGGGGTACCGCGCAATCGAAGCTGCAAGGTTTAGCGATCAGCGCTGATCAGCAGATCTATGTCGCCACATTCCATTATAATAACAATATCACAGGGGCTGATATCTATTATTTCGGACAGGATTCATCCCATTATTTCACCAACATCGAGAGCATCCTGAAGATCGACGGAGAGGGGAATCTGAAATGGAGAAAGGAGATCCGGTCAGAACAAATGGGAGCCGGAGCTCCTAAACTGTTTTTTACGGGAGAAGATGGGACCATTTATGATATTGTCAAAGCCAGGTATGATTGTTACATTGACCAGGATACCTTGTTTGTGCCATCAGGCCATGAACCCTGGGTCGATTTTCCCTGTTTGTTAAGGTTCAGTCCCGATGGTGATTTCCTGGGCGGAAAAATGATTGAATCGCTGACCAATATAAATGACATGAAAGCTGGCCTGGACGGAGCGTTGTACTTTGCAGGGTTTTTCTACGATTCTACCTTCATTGCAAACGACACGCTGCTTGTTGGCGCAGATTCAATCGGTTATATTCTGGGAAAAACGGATGAAAACTTTGAAGTCGGGTGGTACCAGGCAACGAAGGTGAAATCATCGCAGGTCAACCCCATGTTTCATATTGTACCGGATGGGGATAATCTTTATTTTGCATCGACTTTTTTTAAGACATTTCAATTTGCCGGACAAACATTTACATTCGGAACTGTCAGAAAGCCCCTGATAGGCAAGTTCCTTCCGGATGGAACGCTTGATCATTATGTTATCGGACAGGGCCTGAGTGAAATGTACGCGGATGATCTGGTGAAAGATAACTGCAATAACCTGCTGCTGACAGGCAGGTTCAGCGCGGAGGTCTATTTTGGCAAGGATACCCTCCATGGACTCTATAACAGCCCGTACATGGGATTTTTACAAGTCAATGCCCCCCTCGATCCCGGTTTGGGTCAAGATACGGTGGGGTGTAGCAAGCTGACACTCCGTGCGGCACCCGGATTCAGCTACTATTCATGGAACAATGGCAGTTCAATGACCGATTCGCTGGAAGTGACAGAAACGGGTTGGGTTTCGGTCACGGTACATAACGACCATTTCTGTTGGGCCACCGATTCTGTTTTTGTGACCATCACCATACCGCCAGAGCGGTTGCTGGGCAATGATACGATGATCTATGTCAATGACAGTTTGCCAATCAGCCTTACGGTTCCCTATGACCATTGTTTATGGTCGACCGGGGATACAACATCAACAATCATGATAAAAGGTCAGGAACTTGGCTTGGGGAAACATACCATTGCGGTCAGCATTGAAAACGGGCCTTGCAAAGTTTCAGACAACATTCAGATCACGGTGGCAAAAAATCAGGGCATGGAGGAGTTGATTCAACATGAACTGGCTTTATATCCGAATCCATTCGACGGGAAGATCATGATCCTGCTGCACCGGGGAATCAATAAGCTTTCCATTATCGATACCGATGGAAAACTTCTCAGGATATTATCTTTTGATACTCCTTCGTCGCAGTTTCAGGTTTTAGAACTCTCCTGGCTGTCCAAAGGTATCTATATCGTCCAGGTGAAATCAGGTCAGAATGTTTACACCGGAAAAATAATAAAGCGTTAACCAGTCAAATACTATTAATCTGCGGTGTAGCAATTGATCGGCAGCGGGAAATGGATAAAGCAATAAAAATTGTATGTAATTTAATTATCCTCAAATAATTTGCAAATGAGAACAATAGTTCCGATTTTTAATCAATTAACCCAATCATGAAAAACATTACCACAGTTTGTTTGCTCATTCTCTTAGTGTCCAGCTACGCTTGTAAAAAAGAAGAGGAAGATAGCTATGTCCGGTCCAGCGCGGTGATCCTTGGTGACTATACCCATATGGTTCGCCAAATTTACGATTCGGTCATTGTTTTCAATGGAAAACCGGCATTTTTAGATCTGGATCTGGATCATGATAACATGGGAGATATCAGGATTATAAGCGACAGATGGGGTTCAAACGGAATAGGTTACCATCCGGTTTCAAAACTCTTGTGCATGACAAACAGCGCATCCGTTTCCGGTTTTTTCAGGCAGGATACGATGTTTGTGTACGCTAATCAATCCTCATACATTGGAGAGGATGGGAAGGTATATCTCGATATTCAGAAAATGTTTTCCTGCACCCCCATGAGCGATCGTGACACCATTTTAGCCATCTACCCCGACATGTTTAAATTTTCAGTCCTGACGACCAACGATAAAATCAATCAGGAGACCATTTTCAAAACCGACACTCTGGTCCTAAGCGATGATTCTTATGAGTTGCCTCCTGTAACAGTCATTAAACCCGACACGGTTATGCGCATATTTGTGTTTAACTACAAAAACTGCAACACCTTCCCGCAGGAAAAGGTCAACTATATCGGCATCCGGATGAAAAATGGAAATGATGTAAGGTATGGTTGGATAAAATTGTCCATCACAGAGAGGAATAAAATTATCGTTTACGAAACAGCCATGCAGGAATAATCTGATAAAACTGAAAATTCTATGAAATCCTATGAAATTATTGTAATGGTCTTATGGATTATCTGGATTATTTCCATGCCGTATCTGAAAAAAATCAAAATATATAATTTCTGTGTGTTAATGATGATGCCATTTATTATAAGCTATCTTGTATTGATGTCAATCCAGGCAGGTAATTTTACGACAGGATCTGTTTGGTTATTTGTACTGTTTCTTGCCGACTTGATTTACCAGGCCATTCAGTTTTACCGGACGTACCTGAATGAATAACTGGAATCCATTATGGAGTAAAGCAATGAATCCTGGAATGAAAATAACAAAAACATGCATATTGATTTTTAGTATCCTTTCCGGCCACATCATGGCCCAGGATGTCAGGATTACCCTGACCACCAATTTCCACCAGAGTGCCGTTCCCCTCGATCCCATCTTGATTGCATATTCTCCTGGCGAAGATGTGTATACAAATGTGTAAACCAGAAAAAGAAAAAGGCCTCCAGAATTTCTGAAAGCCTTGTCCCTCTAAGTCGGGGTGAGAAGACTCGAACTTCCGACCCCTTGCACCCCATGCAAGTACGCTAGCCAACTGCGCCACACCCCGATTGATTCCGGATCATGTTCCGGATTTGAGGCTGCAAATTTAAGCAATTTTTTATTTCCTGCAACCCTCCAAACTCTTTAATTTGTATTAACCCCAATTAATGGAGCACAAAATAAGAAAGTTAATAACAATTTTCCGGTCATCAATCAATTGCCTTATTCGCGAAGATATTGTATGGTCA